>Ga0209380_10000446_pt1 | contig 28944 bp, 25 predicted proteins | sample HubBroMetageWFT6_FD_188347 | JGI IMG/M metagenome (GOLD analysis project Ga0209380, IMG submission 188347) | Warmed and freeze-thawed soil microbial communities from the Hubbard Brook experimental Forest, New Hampshire - Hubbard Brook CCASE Soil... | ecosystem: Environmental > Terrestrial >... | reverse complement strand
AAGGTTGCTTTCGATGCCTCCACGAATCCCCTCACTTTCGATTTAGAGCGCATTCATAAAATCTGACTTCAAATGAGTCGCTACCCTGCCTGGCTCCCGCTTGACATCTGCGTTTCTAATCTGATATAGGTGTGTGTATGAAAAGCTTCTCAACCCGCGAGGCGGCCAGGAAGCTACGCGTCGCGCTCATAACTCTGCAAAGGCACGTCACGGCCAAGACGGTCAAAGCGCCGCCGTTGCAGAAAATCGGGGGAGTGCGTGTCCGGCTCTGGACGGCCCGCGATATTGAGAAGGCCCGGAAGGTGCTAGCTGGCATTAGGCCAGGGAGGAAGAAGAAAAAGAGTTAGGCGAAATGAACTAGGTAGTAGAATCGTTTCCTCATGCCCAAGCTGAGGTTAGAACAACCGAAAGCTGAACTGATCAGGCCAGCGAAGCGCTTTTATTTTTTGTCTTATTCAACTGGTGAGCCGCAAATCGAATTATTCGCCGAGTGTCTTGATATAGTTTTCGCTAAGCATTTCGCCTTGAGGCGAACGCCTGGCTCTCTTACGCCCGGAGAGAGCCAGCACGAATCGATCCTTGCATCCATTACTGATTGCGCATTCGGAGTTGTATGTTTGGATGGCCTGCGACCCAACGTCATTTACGAGTATGGTGCAATGCGTGGCGCGAGTAGGGCCGTTCTTCTGTTCAAGGAGCAATCAGCACAAGTGGACATCAAACACTTTTATGCCGGAGCCCCGAATTTGGCACTGGAACCACCCCAAATTGATTTAGACAAGCACTTTTCAAACACAAAAGACCTATTCTGTGAAAGTTGGAGCCGCTTTAAGATCAGGGATACCGTCAAGACGATTTGGGAAGCGTATAACAAAGCGCATGAAAGAATAGGCGGGTACGTCGAAATACCGGAGCCGAAGTTATGAGCCCGAAGTCCCAACAGCCGTTCGTCTACGGTAAATTTGTTTGGCCACAGAGAGCTCTTAAGAGGCCTTTTTGGGGGGAGGGTTCGACTATCGAGCCAGAAATTGCATTGGAAATACTCAGAGAGTTTAGTGCTTCGGAGTTTGTAGGGAAGCTGTACACAAAACCCAACGTTGGCTCCTGGGCTGTTGCACAATTCGACCGTGTTCGGTCAAGTGATTGGTATGAAGCTTACCAGAAAGCGCAGCAGCACTTTGTATTCGACATGCAAGGCTCTGGACCATGGGAGGTCCTCCATTTTAGAACCGAGAGTGACGAATCTGGCCCGTATGTTGCCGTCGCCCTCCGCCAGTTCGACAAAGGTAAAGTTCCCTCGTGGGTCGCAACGGTGCGAAAGAGATTTACCATATGAATAATGGGCGAGGCGTCTGCCCATCCCTGGACCTGCTCGATGGTAAACCGACCGAAGAGCGACGGGAGATGTATCCATTGCCGTGAGCGCTTGATAAAGGCAACGAAGGACCACGTTTTCCCGGATTCGTGGTATCCGATGTCTACCCCGTCAGAGGTACAGCGCTGGACCGCGCCAAGTTGTGGACGTTGCAATCACGACTTCGGAGAAATGGAGAAGGAACTTTTTGTGCGGCTCGCGTTCTGCGTTGACCCACAAAATGTTGGAGCGTCTGGACTCTCGAAAAAGGCCATTAGATCGTTTGGCATTGGAGCGAGTGGCCTAAGTGAAAAGGAAAGGCGACACCGGGTAGCTCTAAGAGACAAAATTCGTGATGAAGTAAGACCCTATTCGAGCGATGACCAAGCCCATGTGCTTCCAGGCATGGGGCCGCACCCAGAGGTTCCGGCAAAGCTACAGTTCCAGATACCGATTCCCGCGAACATGCTGTACTTGGTGTCAAAAAAGGTCGTGCGAGGGTGCGAGTACTGGCTCGCCAACGGACGAATCATTGAGCCGCCCTACGAAATTGATGTGGCCTTTGCACGGGAATTGCCTCAGGATGTCCTTCAGTCATTCGCCCCCTTCGGCCCTGTTTACTTAGGCCCTGGATTCCGGATACGCAGAGCGGGAGCCATTGACGACCCCGGCGTCGCAATGTACGAGATAGTGGTGTGGGCTAGCTGGACGATTTGTGCCGGGGTTCTTCCCCCGCCGTCGACCGAAAACCTGCAAAGTTAGTGATACCAGTCTCGCTTCCGGGTCTCTTTACTTAGCTTTCGTTCGCTACGCTCTCAAACTGCGGTTTCTCTCGATGTTTGAAGGCAGAACTGGGCACTCTACGCGGTCCTGTGGACTGCAAGATCCGCCGGAACGATACCGCCTTGAGCGGGAGCTTCCACCTGGCCGACTGCTCGGGATTAACTCCGTCGAGCCAAGGGCCGTACAATCGGCACATCTTCCGGTACATGGCAGGCCACACCGAAACGCAGACGTGCGCAAGGCCGTCCTGCTGGTCAAGTCTCACAATCAACTCAGCTTGCTCTCGTTTTCCTTTCACCTCTCAGCCTCCCTCCCGGCGCTTTTCCTGTTAATTCCGAGCGTCAATTTCCTTTTTCGCTGTGCAACGTCCGTGCAACGTCAGGCGAAAAGCGGCCAAACTGAAAAATGCAACGCATTGTAAATAAAAGGGATGTTTGGAGCCGAAGGGCGGACTTGAACCGCCGACCTGTCGATTACGAATCGACTGCTCTACCAACTGAGCTACTTCGGCTCTTGCTGCATTCCTGAACAATTCACTCTAGCATCGCGCGGAAAATAGTGTCAAACGTTGGCGCTCGAATGTAAACGCCCGCCGGTCAAAGCGGCAATGATTTGCTTGCCGTGGAAGCGGCCATTTTCAATGAAAATTTCGCTGGTGTGATTTCCGCCGATGACTACGCCGGCGACAAAAATTCCCGGAACGTTGCTCTCATGGGTTTGCGCGTCCATGGTGGGCTTATTGGTTTCGGGGTCGAGAGAAATTCCCAGGGCGCGCAGGAATTCAAAATCCGGATGGTATCCGGTCAACGCAAAAACCTGATCCGCGGGCAATGACAATTCGCCGGCGTGGTTGGAGAGCACGACTCGCCCTTGTTCGATGCGCTTCACACTTGTTTCAAAGTGCGCGCGAACTTGTCCGGCCTTGATGCGGTTCTCGATGTCCGGCCGAACCCAATATTTAATCGTCGATCCAAGTTCCGCGCGCCGGTGAATCAGAGTGACTTTCGCGCCATTTCGGTAAAGATCTAGGGCGGCTTCCGCGGCCGAGTTCTTCCCGCCGATCACCACCACATTCTGCCGCCAGAAAGAATGGGCCTCCGTGTAGTAGTGCGAGACGTGCGGCAAATCTTCTCCCGGAATCCCCATGCGGTTGGGAAGGTCGTAGTAGCCCGTTGCTACCGCGATTTTTTTGGCTGTGAATTGCGCGGCATTTCCCTGCTCATCGCGCGTGTGCACGCTGAATTTTCCGTCGGCGCCCTCGACTCGTTCCACGCGGTAGCCGAGCCGCAAGTCCAGATCATAGTGCTCGGCGCATTTGCGATAATATTTGAGCGCCTCGCTGCGCGTCGGCTTCTCCGCGGCGCTTGTGAGCGGCAGATCGCCGATTTCCAGAAGTTCCGGCGTCGTGAAAAACACCATATTGACGGGGTAATGGTAGAGAGAATTGCAAAGACAACCTTTGTCGATCACCAGCGGGCGCATCCCCACGCGCTTGGCTTCGATGGCGCAGGCCAGCCCCGTGGGCCCCGCTCCAATGCAAATCAGGTCGTATGTGCTCATAAGGAAAGTTTGCCCCGGGAGGAACACTTTTGCAACCGCATCGGCGGGCACCTTTTGCATGGCCCGCTCGTAAAGTGGCACACGCTTCAGCCTGTGTGGTCTTTACTTTTTCTCGTTCAAAAAATCACACAGGCTGGAGCGTGTGCCACTGAAGATGTCATAAGGAATAGCTGCCAGGGGAGCGCAAGCTATTTGGCGGATGCCGGGTGAGGAGATGTGTGCCCTCCGAAAAGCCGCGCCTCTTTGCGCCCCTTGATTCGCAATTGCAGGCGATCCATATACAGGTAGATGACAGGCGTCGTAAAGAGAGTCAGCATCTGGCTCACCATCAAGCCGCCCACGATGCTGATCCCGAGGGGGCGGCGCATTTCCGAACCCGTACCGGTCATTAACGCCAGCGGCAATCCACCAAAAAGCGCGGCGATCGTGGTCATCATGATCGGGCGGAATCTCAGCAGGCAGGCCTGATAAATCGATTCCTCGGAGGTCTTCCCTGTCCGCTCCGTTTCAATGGCGAAATCGATCATCATGATGGCGTTTTTGATGACGATCCCAATCAATAGCACAATGGCAATGAGCGAGATGACGGTCAACTCATTGCGAGAGATCAACAAGGCCAGCAAAGCTCCCACACCGGCCGAGGGCAGCGTCGAGAGAATCGTAACCGGGTGGATGTAACTTTCGTAAAGCATCCCCAACACGATGTATACGGTGATGAGCGCGGCCAGAATGAGCCATGGCTGGCTCGATAAGGAGGACTGAAAGGCCTGCGCGTTTCCCTGGAACGTCGGATGAATATCGGCAGGAAGTCCCATGTGAAAGACCGCCTCTTGGATTTTCGTCACCGCATCGCCCAGAGCGACGCCCTCCGCAAGATTGAACGAAATCGTAACCGCGGGAAATTGGCCCTGATGGTTGACGGAGAGGGCGGTATTCTTCGTCTCATAGTGAGTAAAAGCGCTGAGGGGTACCTGGTTGCCGCTCGATGACCTTACGTATAATCCACGGATAGCGTCCGTGCTGTTCCGAAACGCCGAATCAACCTCCATCACCACGTGATACTGGTTCAACTGTGTGTAGATCGTGGAGACCTGCCGCTGGCCGAACGCATCGTACAGCGTGTTGTCGATGGCCTGCGGTGAAATGCCCAATCGCGATGCCGTATCGCGATCAATCACCAGGGTGGCTTGCAAACCGCGCGTTTGTTGATCGCTGGCAATGTCGCGCAATTCGGGCATCTGGCTCATGGCCGATTCCACGCGCGGCGCCCAATCCAGCAGGTCATTGAGATTTTCACTGGATAGCGTGTATTGATACTGCGAACTGCTGATCCGCCCGCCGACGGTAATGTCTTGATAAGCCCGCAGGAAAAGTGTGGCTCCCGGAATCGCGGCCAGTTTGGGCCGGAGGCGCTCAATCACCTGGTACACGGTGACTTTACGCTCGCCTACCGGCTTCAATTCAATCTCCATGCCCCCTGTATTTTCCGCCCCGCCCCCTGTTTGGCCGATCATGCTTTTTACGGCTGGGTCGCTCACGATGATGTCGGTATATTCCTTTAGCTTCTGTTGCATCGCGGGAAAGGAAGTATCCTGCGCCCCCAGAATATTTCCGGCCATCAGCCCGGTATCCTGCGGAGGGAAAAAGCCCTTGGGGATGACGATATACAAATACGCGCTCAGGCAGATGGTCGCGCCCGTCAGGGCCAGCATCAAGGGTTGATGGCGCAGGACCCAGCGCAACCCCGCGGCATAGGTCTTCACGCTCCATGTGAACACTCGCTCGCTCGCCTGAAACATTTTGCCGTGCTTCATTTCCTTTTCCGATTTCAGAAATCGGGCGCACATCATCGGCGTTGTGGTGAGAGACACGCACAGGGAAACCACAATGGCCACGCTCAAGGTGACGGCGAATTCCCGGAACAATCTTCCGATGACCCCGCCCATCAACAAGAGCGGAATAAATACGGCCATCAGGGAGGTGCTCATCGACAGGACCGTAAATCCGATCTCGCGGGATCCCCGCATGGCCGCTTGCATCGGGGTATCCCCCGCTTCCAGATACCGCGAGATGTTCTCGATCACCACAATCGCGTCGTCCACCACGAACCCGGTGCAGATCGCCAGCGCCATTAGGGAGAGATTGTCCAGACTGTAGTGCAACAGAGACATCACCCCGAATGTTCCGACGATCGAGAGCGGCACCGCAATGCTCGGAATGATCGTGGCCCAGGCATTGCGCAAGAAAAGAAAAATAACCATGATCACCAGAATCACACTTAAAAACATGGTGAATTCGATATCGTTGACTGACGCGCGGATCGTAGTGGTGCGATTGAAATTAGTATCGAGTTTAACCGTGGGCGGGATGGAAGCGCGCAATTCCGGAAGCAGCGCCATGATGCGGTCCACGGTCTGTATTACGTTGGCGCCAGGTTCCCGGCCAATGCCCATGGACACGGAAATTCTGCCGTTCGCGAATGCGGAGTTGCGCAGGTCTTCAATTCCCTCGGTCACTTTGGCGATATCACTTAACCGGACCGGAGCCCCATTCCTATAAGCGACGATCAATGGAGAATATTGGTCAGGTTTGAGAAGTTGGTCGGTGGCGCTCAGGGTCCATCGATTGGATTCGTTTTCCAGATTTCCCTTGGGAGTATTCGCGTTGGCGGACCGTAGCGCCGCCCGCACTTCCTCCAAACCAATCCCGTAATGCGCCAGTGCGTTCGGATTCAGGTCCACACGAACGGCGGGCTTGGCTCCCCCGGAAATGCGAACCAGGCCTACGCCCGCGACCTGGGATATCTTTTGGGCCAGGAAGGAATCACACAAATCGTAAAGACGGCCCCGGGGAACCGTGTCCGACGAAACATCCAGATCTAAAATGTCGACTTCGGCGGGATTAATCCTGCGGTAGTTCGGCAAGGATGGTAATCCAGTGGGCAGTTGTCCCGCGGCGCCATTAATGGCCGCCTGCACGTCCCGGGAAGCGGCGTTGATGTCCCGATCCAAATCAAATTGAAGAACGATCCCCGAAGCGCCAAGTTGGCTGGAGGACGTCATCTGCGTGACGCCCGCGATCCGCCCGAATTGGCGTTCCAGCGGGGTTGCCACCGATGAGGCCATCGTTTCCGGACTGGCCCCCGGCAAGTTGGCTCGAACATAGAGTGTCGGAAAATCTACGCGGGGCAAAGCCGCCACTGGCAGAAAGTAAAAACCTACGCCGCCCGCAAGCAGGATTGCGATACTCAGCAGCGAAGTGGCAATGGGCCGTCGTATGAAAGGCGCTGAGAAATGCATCTTTGTTCCTTCAGCCCGCTCGTTCGATTACGAAACTTGCTCCGGCAATCAATCTAGCAGTCATTACATGTCCTTAATACTAATCGAACGTTCTGAAAGTTTCCTGAATGCGTTGCCAGACTGGTTTCCAAAAAATCTGATGCGCGGGTGATGGCCCGATCGCCTTGACGGCGTCATCCTGCCAGAGCCGACACCCTCAAACACTCGCCCTGGAGCGATATTCTCCGCTCAAGTAACCGACGCATGCAACCCCAAAGCTTGAGCCGTCACATCCGTATACTTGAGTCCGCCACCGGTATTAAACAATACGACGCGGTCCTTTGCGGTGAGGAACCCGGTTGCGAGCAGGTGATCGTATGCAGCCGTTGCCGTGGCTCCTTCGGGTGAAAGAAATACGCCTTCATGTCTGCCCCATTCTTTGAGCGATGCCAGGATCTGCTCGTCGGATAAAGCGAGTGCCACGCCGCCGGATTCCCGCAGGATTTCGAGCATGATGGAATCCCCGTAGGGTTTCGGCACGCGAAGGCCGGCCGCAAATGTAGCGGCGTTTTGCCACATCTGGCTAACGCTTGCGCCCTGCTCAAACGCGCGGACCACCGGCGCGCACCCGGAAGATTGCACCGCGATCATGCGTGGACGCTTCCCGGGACGCACCCAGCCGAGTTCTTCCATCTCCAGAAACGCTTTCCACATTCCGATCAGCCCGACTCCGCCGCCTGTGGGATAAAAAACCGCATCGGGATATTCCCATCCAAGCTGCTCGACCAATTCATAGCCCATGGTCTTCTTGCCTTCGACGCGGAATGGCTCCTTGAGCGTGGAGATGTCGAACCAGCCCTCTTTCTCCTTGCGTTCGGCCACGATGCGTCCACAGTCGGAGATGAGTCCATCGACCAGCGTCACGTGGGCCCCGTAAATCGTGGCCTCGACGAAATTAGCGAACGGCACATCTTTCGGCATGAAGATATGCGCTTCGATGCCCGCTGCGGCAGCATAAGCCGCCAGAGCGCCTGCGGCATTCCCGGCCGATGGCACTGCCAGCTTCTTCAGGCCGTAGTGGCGCGCCATGGTGACTGCCAGCGCCAGTCCGCGTGCTTTGAACGTGGAGGTCGGGTTGGCACCCTCCTCTTTCAGAAAGACATTCGGGAAGCGGCGGCTTTGGAGCATAGGTGTCCAGCCCTCGCCGAGCGTGACTGGCTTGGCATCCGGCAGGACCAGGGTGTAGCGCCACATGCCGGCCCAGGGTACCGAGGAAGCATGCTGCGCGATTTTGTCGCGCGCCGCCGTGCCGCGCAGTGGCTTCAAATCGTACCGGACATATAGCGAACCCGAACAAGCCGGGCACAGCGTCTGCGGAATTTGCGCGGAAACAGTCTTTCGACAACGGGAGCACTCTAAATTCAGGATAGGTGGCATGCGCGAAAGATACCAGAGAGCGCGAACGACAAACAACCTTCCGAAGAGAAATGACCGTCATGAGAATCCCTGAGGTACTATCAGGGCTCGCAAGAACGCTTCGTCATATCGTCTTGGAGAAAAATCCGCCAGAACTGGAACGGCCCCCATGGCGCCTGACACGACGAAAACTTCGACCCGGAAAACCAAGCCCGGAGACTATTTCGGTATTCCCCTGCCGATCTGGGTAATTGTGTTTTTGGCTGGCGGCTTACTAATCGGTATGCGATTCACGGGAAACCATGTGGCTGCTGTAATTTATGCGAGCGGCACCTATTTCCCTAAGGCGGTCGTTTCATTTGCCACGCTCATCATCTTCGTATTGCTCTCCGGAGCCACGGCCAAGCTGGTCCTGTACAACCGGCAAGGCGCCGGGCGGCTGTTCGGGTCGATCCTGGCTGCTTACGTTGTCCTGGGATTTGCTTCTCTGGCCTACGTCACGATTTGGATTCCGATTCTCACAAAACTGCCGTTTGCCGCTCCTGGCGTGCCTATCCTGGGGGCCGGCCAGTGGCTTCAGCAAGTCGGACAGTCCTTCTCCACGCTGCTTTCAGAGCAGCCACTCATTCAAGCGTTGGTCGTCGCTGTATTCATCGGGTATATGGCAGCCGTCATCCCAAGTCTCCATTCCGTGGCGCGGGGTCTAATCCTGGGCAGCCAGGTCACGCTGTGGTTGTTCCAGAAACTTCTCTGGTACTACCCGGTGATGATCGGCTGCCTGGCCATAGGCATTCCCATGAAGTTCGGCGCTAAGGGCATGACCGCCTACGGCCAGACGACTCTTTGGGTGGGCCTTGTTACGGTGAGTTGGTCCGTCATCCTCGCCACTTTCGTGAAGTTGACGTCGAAGCGCTCCTGGAAGCAGATCGCGTCGTATTACGCGTCGGTGTGGCCTACGGGATTCGGCACGGGGGGATCCTATGAAACGCTGGCTATGAATCTTGTTTCGGCCGAATCCGAGCTGGGTTTGCCCCGAGAAATGGCAGAGGTATCCATCGTTTTCGGCACGGTGATGAATAAAAGTTGCGCCACCATTTCCGTCATGCTGGTCACAATCTCCGTGGCCCGGCTGCTTAATTTCCCGCTTTCGCTGGCAGAGATTCTGACCCTGATTCCGCCGGTGCTTGTTCTAGGTTTGGAATCGCCCGGCATCCCCGGAGGCGCGGCATTCTTTATGTCGCCGATCATAGCCGTGCTGCTGCACGTGCGGGACGTTGATGGATTCGTGGCCACGTTTGTGACCATGTATACGGGCCTGATTCCAATGTTCTCTACCGCCGGCAACACCACCAACAACGGCCTCGTGGGCGCTTTGCTGAACGATCGATTTTGCAATTACCTGGGGCCGGCAGACCAGGCGTCACCCAAAATTCAAATTGCTTCGGAGTCATTCACGAATCAAGGCCAGCCGCCAGGCCTGTCCGGACTGATCGGGTGGATGCTTATGGCATTGGGTGTATGGATGATAGTTTCGCCTCAGTCACTCCTGGGACTCGACCAACTGAAGTGGATGTACCATTTTGCATTTCCAGGCGAAGTGGTGCTGGGCGCATTGGTGACGACCGTTTCTCTTCATTTCTTGATTCCCAGGGCCGCCGCCAATGAGCTTGACTTGGTTGCAGGAAAACGCGTCCCAAGCCCGGAGCCTTCGAGTACAACCAACAATCTGACTTAGGCGACATGGCGCCGGGCGGGCTGCATGATTGATTCCCAAAGTCAGCACGCGTATCATGGAAGGTTAATGCACGTAAGTAGAACAGGTCGCCCGGCTCGCCTCTTCCTTTCCTGCAAGCGCATCCTGCTTGCCGCGCTCTTTGTGTCTTTGCTCGCGCCCGCCCTGTTTGCCGCCGATCCGGAGATTTTTCCGCTCTCGCAGGTCCAGCCGGGAATGAAGGGCGAGTCTTACACGATTTTTGCCGGGGACCAGATTGAAAAATTCGATCTGGTGGTTATTGGCGTGATGCCGAATTTTCTGGCGCCGAAGGAATCGATCATCCTCGTGCAACTCCTGGGCCCGAAAGTGGAGCACACCGGCGTCGTTGCGGGGATGAGCGGCAGCCCGGTCTACATAGACGGGAAACTGGCAGGCGCGCTATCGCTCAAGCTCGGCGCGTTTTCCAAGGAACCGTTGGCGGGAGTCACGCCAATTGAAAATATATTGAGCCTGCCAAAAGGCCAACCCGGTACGATGCGCGCCGAGGCCATGCCAGGCACCGGGACGCCCTCTCAACAAACGCAAGCGCGATTCGATATTCCTTCGGATTGGGCTTCGCGCGCCGGCGTTTCCGGCGGAAGTTTTCTAACGCCGATTGATTCCCCCCTGGTATTTTCCGGTTTCAGCGGCGTGGCCATTCGCCAATTCGAGAATGAGTTTGCAGCCTATGGCATGTCTGCGGCGCAGGGCGGTAGCGTTGACGCGCGGCCGGATGACGGAAACATTCGTCCCGGAGACATGGTCACCGCCGTGCTCCTCGAAGGCGATTTGTCGCTGGGTGCTTCGTGCACGGTCACGGCCATCGTGGATGGGCGCGTGTATGTTTGCGGGCATCCGCTGTTTGGATTCGGCTCGGTTCAAATGCCCATGGCCCGGGCGCGCGTGCTGACCACACTCAGCTCCGATCTGGAATCGACGAAAATTGTGAACGTCGGCGGAACGATCGGATCGTTCAACCAGGATCGCGTCACCGCGGTCGTGGGCAGTCTGGGCGCCGCGCCGAAATTGATTCCCATTGACATGACCGTGGCCACGCCGGATGGTGACAAACACCTTTCCTTCCGCATGATGTCGAATCCCAAGCTCACCCCAATTCTGATGGGCATTGCGGCGCTGAACGGCCTGATCCAGAGCAGCGTGTACGGGGAAGGAACCACGCTGCACTTGACGGGAGGAATCGACATCGCCGGCCACTCCAGCGTGACGCTCGACAATCTTTTCCCACCGATTGATTCCTTCATACCCGACGGCTTGCCGGTGTCGAGCGCCGTTCAAAACATTTTCCAACGAATTTTCTCGAACCAGTATGAAACGGCGAATATCGAGCGCGTGACGCTCCGCATGGAGTCCATGCCGGAGCGCCGCCAGGTGACCATCGAGGGCGCATGGCTGGATAAATCCCAGGCTGAGCCGGGCGACACGGTAACCGTCCGCGTGCAATTGCGGCCTTACCGAGGTTCCCCTGTGATCCGCGATGTGCGCATCGCGATTCCCCCGCAGGCGGTGCGCGGCACCTCCATGCAAATTCTGGCCAGCGATTCGGGCACACTGAACCGCATGAGCATCATCTCCGGATCGCAGGCGCGCCTGGACAGCCTGGAGCAACTCATTTCCGTGTTGAACCGGGAACGCAGAAACAACCGGCTGTACGTGACGCTGCTCGGCTCTTCGCCGACCATGGTGGTGCAGGATAAAGTGATGCCGAACGTGCCCGCATCCCAGATCAATCTTCTCGATCAGCGCGGCGGCCCGGCAAGCTCCTTGATCGTTCGAGAATCGGCGGCGGGAGAATGGTCTCTGCCGCTCGATCAGATCGTTCAAGGATCCGCAACCATTACGATTCAAATCAAGTAAGCGGCAGGCTGGCGCGCGTCGCCCGCTCCTCTGAGGAGTCTTATGCGCAATGCATTTTCAAACGCCCGCAATACGCGCGGCGCAAGAACCGCCGCCCTTGCTCGCCCGGTCGCGCTGGCACTTTTCGTCGCTTCTCTGCTGGCCATTGCCGGGCCGGCGCTGGCCGAACACACCCGCTGGTGGCGGCAAACCACGTTTGAAGAGTTTGACAAAGGGACGGCGAAAGGCGTGGCGCTGCGCAGCGACGGAAAAATGTTTCTGGCCCCGCGGTTCGCCGAATTTGCCGACGCCAACCTCGCCTATCTCTTGCAAATCCGGGCCGATTCCAAGGGAAACCTGTTCGCGGCGGGCGGCTCGAACGCGAAAGTGCTGCGAATCGACGCGAGCGGCAAGACCACCAGCGTGTTTGAATCTTCTGAATTGGCGGCCCAGGCGCTTGCCGTCGATGCCGCCGGCAATCTGTTCGTCGGCACCTCGCCCGACGGCAAAGTGTACAAAGTGACTCCCGCCGGGCAATCCTCGGTCTTCTTCGATCCGAAGACCAAGTATATTTGGGACCTTGCTGTGGACAAGGACGGAACCGTTTACGTCGCCACCGGCGACACCGGAAAGATTTTTTCCGTCGCGCCGGATGGCAAGGGGCAGGTCTTTTATTCCAGCGAGGAAACTCATATACGATCGCTGGCGTTCGATGCCAACGCAAACGTGCTGGCAGGGACGGAGCCGAGCGGGCGGGTTCTGCGCATCCCCAAGGCCGCCGGCAACCGCCGCGCCTTTGTGCTCTATGAAACCTCGAAAAAAGAAATCACCACGCTTCTGGAAGCTGCGAATGGCGATCTGTACATCGCCGCCGTGGGAGAGAAGACCGCGCCCTCTCCCGGGCCGCCGCGCCCCATAGCGGCGGAGACCGCTGCGGCGACAGCGAATTTTGCGATTTCGCTTGGCCCGGGGGCAAACCAGGCGGGAGCCGTGCCGCAGGCCCAGCCCATCCCCTTTACGCCGCTCTTCACCGTAAATTCGAGTTCGGTCTATCGAATCGCTCCGGATGGTTCTCCCGAGGAACTTTGGAGCGCGCGGGACGATGTTGTTTACTCTATGGGTCTATTACCAGGCGGGAAGCTTCTCCTGGGCACCGGAAATGAGGGCGCGGTTCTGGAGCTCGAGGGCAGTCATGTTTTCTCGAAACTCGTCAAAGCCACCTCGCGCCAGGTCACCTCGATCGCCGCCGGCCCCGGCGGAAAGCTGTTTCTCGCCGCGGCCAATCCGGGAAAGGTCTTCACCCTGGGGCCGGAAAACGAGTCCGAAGGCACCTACGAATCGCAGCCGTTTGACGCTCACATTTTTTCGCGCTGGGGCCGCACCGTGTGGTGGGGTGAAAATACCGGGGCTGCGAATAACGCCGGGGCTTCGCGCATCGCCATCTATGCCCGCTCGGGCAACACCTCCGATCCCGATTCCAATTGGAGCGATTGGGCGGGTCCGTACGCAAACCCTTCCGGAGACAAACTCGATTGCCCGGCCGCCCGCTTTGTGCAGTGGAAGGCAGTGTTGCGCGGTGGCGCCGGCAGCCCGCCCCCGGCGATCAATTGGTTCAGCATCGCCTATTTGCCCAAAAATATCGCCCCTGAAGTGACGGCGATCACGTTGCAGGACCCCGGCGTGCGCGTCCAGGGAATTTCCTTGCCAACGGCGGGTTCAGGTCCCCAGACACCCGCGCAGCTGCGCATGCCACAGCCGCCGCCTTCGCCATCTTCACCCAATTCCGCATTCACGGTTGCCGCGATGACAAACATCGCGCCGTCCTCGGGCCCCGCGCATTTCGATCCTGTTCCGCAAGGCTTTTCGCAAAAAGGGTATCAGTCCGTGCTGTGGACGGCTGACGATCCCAATGACGACCAGCTGGAATTCGCCATTTATTTCCGCGGCGAAAACGAAACGACTTGGAAACTGCTCAAGGACAAAGTGGACACGCGGTTTTATGCCTGGGACACGACCTCCATGCCCGACGGCGCGTATTATCTGAAGATCGTCGCCAGCGATGCTCTGTCCAACCCCACCGGAGAAGGGCTGTCCTCCGAGCGCGAGTCCGACCGCTTCGTCGTGGATAACACGCCGCCCGCGATAGTCCAGCTCACGGCGGCGTCCGTGAGCGCCGGCGTGCGCGTGCGGTTTCAAGCCAGCGCGCCGGTGAGCTTCATCGCGCGCGCGCAATACAGTCTGGATGCGGGAGATTGGACGCTGGTCTTTCCGGCGGGAGGCTTGAGCGATGCGCCCCGCGAGAATTACGATTTTCAATTGCAGAAAGTCTCGCCGGGCGAGCACACGGTCACTGTTCGCGTTTACGACCAGTTTGAAAATGTTTCCAGCGCCAAGGCGACCGTACGAATTTCCTCCAGCGGAAATTGAACCCAGATTTGTGGCGCCGGCGCCACGAAACACCGTTCCGCGTTTCGGAAGGGTGTCCTGACTTTTCGTTAGTATGTGCTCAAAGGCGGGTGTTAACTCGCCCAGCGTTCCCGCGCCGAAGCCTTGGCCTCGTATCGCTCGATGTGCAGTCCGATTCCGGACATGCCTCCTGGCGCAAAACTAGGCTTAACGTGGACCACGCGCGCCACGCACTTCACATCGCTCGCCAGTTTCCCCGCGAGCTCCTGCGGCATACGGAGCGACACCTCCACCGGCGTCCCCACTTGCAGCGGAACGTCGGTCAAAAAGTACATGCCGCGCTGCGAGATGTTTTCCGACTCCGCTGTTTGCTCCGTCGCTCCCGGATTGTTGAGAGCCCGGAATCGCAGGGGCACGCAGATCTTCACGCGCGTATCAATGCGTCGTTCACTTGAGCTCATGGTTTCCTCCCCGCTCGCTGGTTTGAGTGCGCGCGGTTATCAAAGTAGGAAGGGGGTGAAATCGATTTTAGCGCGCCGCGAAGCGGAAGCAAGGGAAATGCGCATCTCTCGCGACCCATGGACCACGCCGGGACAAGTTGTGCCATAATGCGCCTTTCTTAAGAGCTCTCTCATTGAACGCACCCGACACTCCATCTTTCGTGGGCCCCAGCCTCCTGGCGATTCAGGAGGCTCACCGCCGGATTGCTCCGCATATCGAGGAAACGCAGGTGATGATTTCCTACCCGCTCGATGAACTGGCGGGCGCGCTGCTCTATTTCAAATGCGAGAATTTGCAGCTGTCCGGCTCGTTCAAGATTCGCGGGGCGGCCAACGCGGTTTTTTCGCTGAGCGAAGCCGAGGCGGCGCGAGGCGTGGTGACGCACTCCTCGGGAAATCACGGCGCGGCGCTGGCGCTGGCGGCGCAAATGCGCGGCATGCGCGCCTGGGTTGTGATGCCCCGCAACGCTCCGCAAGTGAAAATCCGAGCCGTGGAAGCCTACGGCGCGGACATTTCATTTTGCGAGCCGACGCTTGCGGCGCGGGAAGCGGCCGCGGCGGAACTGCTGCGTTCCACGGGCGGCACGCTCGTTCACCCCTACGACGACGACCGCGTGATCGCGGGACAAGGCACGGCTGCACTCGAATTTCTTGAGGAAATTCCCGACCTGGATATTATTTGCGCCCCGGTCTCGGGCGGTGGGCTGCTTTCCGGCACGGGCATCGCGGCGAAGTCCCTGCGCCCGGAGATCCAGGTGATCGGCTGCGAACCGTCCAACGCGGACGACGCGGCGCGTTCGCTGGCCTCCGGTCAGATCGAGCCCGGCTCGCCCAAATTCACCATCGCCGACGGCCTGCGCGCGATTTTATCTGCGCGTACCTTCGCGATCTTGCGCCAGCGCGTCGATCGCATCTTGCTCGTCACCGAAGACGAAATCGTCCAGTCGATGCGTTTGATCACCGAGCATCTGCGCAGCACGGTCGAACCGTCCGGCGCAGTGGCGGCCTCGCCTGCACTTCACCGCCAGATCGAGGGCGAAGACCTGCGCATCGGAATTATCCTCTCCGGCGGAAACCTGGACCCTGACGTTGTTCCGGAGAAGCAGTAGCACAGGCTTCAGCCTGCGGGTTTTTGTCCATGCAGGTACGAAGCCCCACAGGCTGCCGCTTGTACTACTGCCGCGATCAGTGGACAGTGACGGTGACTGCCGGGGACGTCGAAGCGTTGTAGTTTCCGTCTCCGCTGTAAGCTGCCGTGATGGTGCCGGAGGTCGCCAGTGTGGCGGCGTTCAAAGTGGCGGTTGCAGCAGCAAATCCGTTCGCATCGGTTGTACCGCTCAAATTCGCCGTACCGAGCGTTACGGTGGTAGTGGAGCTGGTTGAGTTACTGCTGCCGCAACTAGTTCCCAACGCAAGGGCTACAACCATTGCCATCCCAAGCCAGATTGTCCCGCGGCGTCTCATTGTGGCAAAGAGCAGCGCGAACATGCACACCAGCACAGCGCAAACTTCGTCGACAATCAGAGAATTTGGGATCGGCCAGGCAGGCCGAATAGGTGTGAAGCTCGCACTTGTGACAGTGGCAGTGAATGTAACCGTGCCGGAAGGGGTAGCTCCAGAGCTGCCAACCGCTGGATTCGTGGACGTTAGCGTGTCCACGACCACTGTCAGTGAGAATGCAGTGTTTGCCATAACCGAAGTGGGACTTGACGTAACCGCCGAAGTTGTCAATGCCTTGGTTACATTGATGGTCGGTGAGTTGGCATTGCTCCCGGAAAAGCTGGTGTCTCCCGCGTAAGCCGCTTGAATATTGTGCGTGCCCACAGAAAGTTGAATGCGCTGGTCCTCGAAGTATCCGAAGCTGTTCAGCTTGAAAGATCCCCCGTCCAGAGGTGCCGCCGCGCCTCCATTGAAAGAGTCTGTCACCGTAACGGTTCCCGTGGGACTCGACCCGGTCTCATTAGGCGCGCACGGCGTCGAGCCGGCGTTGAGGTCTGACACATCCACGGTTAAGACGTAAGAGGATCCATACGTAATTGACGTTGGAGTAGAGCACGTTGTCGCAGTGGTTACCACGATTCCCAAGCCTGTAAGGCTCGGCTCACGGTTGACGGTCACAGTCACGGGCGCTGAGTCGCTTCCCAGGAATGTGCCGTCACCCTCGTAATGGGCATGAACCTGGTACGTTCCCCCGGGCAGAAGAAACGTGCTGTTAAAAGCTGAGCTGACAGAACCACCGCTGAGCGCGAACCCGTCAACACCTAAGTCTGTATTGCTGTTTGCCACCAGCGAAACGTCGCCCGTCGGTGTTCCCGTGGCGGGCGCAACGGGTGCCACCGTGATGCCCACCGGCACCGACGACCCGTGAATAATATTGACGGCTGCGCCGTTATTCAGAGTGAGCGTCGTCGTGGTTGCGTCAACAATGGCGGTACTCCACTTGTTAACCAGGTTTGAGACATTGACGGAGCCAAGACCTGTTGCCTCGTCGTACCCCACGCCAGCCGAGAACCCATTCTCATTGACAATGGTAAGGTTGGTGTTCCCGACAGTCACGTCGTTAAATATGCAAGTACTTGCGGGAAGAGTGGTCGTCTTTGACGCATTGCAGGAAGAGAGTGTTTCGGTGGCTGCCAGGTTGTAGAGCGCAAAGTTTGCAATCCCTACCCGGGCTCCTACCTTCTGAATGACCAGTGCCATGACTCCGCCAAACGACTGAGCCGACGCAGACGTCCCGCTGATGGACACGAGGGCAGGGTTGCTACCCTTACAGGACGCGTCAAGACACAGCACGTACGCGTCGTGATCGGCGGCGGTTAGAGAGACATCAGGCACAAATCTCGCGTCTGCAGATGGAATTCCGGCGACACCCGCCTGCCAAGGTGGCTTTGGAAAGGCAATACTCTGACCGCCGCCGCTGGACCAAAGCCCCGCCAACGATGAACCACATTGCGCCACGGTGCAGCTTTCATTCCAAACATTCTCCGGGATGTAGGAGATGCCGGACCCGAGATTTGCAGAGTTATTTGCATTCCAATAGGTGCTGGGACTTGCTGTGTCATTGAATTGTGTCCCGCCCACAGCAACCGTAAATGGCGTGGACGCCAAAAGGTTGACCGATGCCCCGAAAGTTGAGGCCTGCACTGTGCTCGGGTCTGCGCAGGAGTCCGGACCGCTGTCACCCGAAGCCACCACGTATGTGATTCCTTGAGCAGCCGCTTGCTCTGCTAAAAAGGAATAATACTGCGCAGCCCCATTCGATCCGAACAATGAAGACCCAAAACCGGCTTCGCAAACCGAGAAGCTCTCTGTAATGACGTCGGCGATATTATTGTCAATAATATAGAACTCGGAAAGGTCTTCGCCCGCTGCGGCATTCGTGGATTCGGAAACGACCAGGTCCACTGTCGCGTTCGGGGCCACAGCGCCGGGCCACGTAGCGTCCAGAACGGCTTCCGCTTCCTCGCCCGTTCCTAGGTCGCCGGGATCAGGACCGTTCAATATGATGTTTGGGCCGCTTCCCCCGAGGCCAAACGTGTTCCGAAAATCGGTTACATCCTGAGGGATGATATTTGAGCGTGAGACAACGCCAATCGTTACGCCGCTGCCCGTCATCGTGGAAGCGATGTTGTATATCGTGTTGAAATCCGCGGGCGCCAGGCCGTGCGTTCCGTCCGTAAAATTGATCTGCGGCTTTCCGTTCGACGTTCTGGTCAGAACCGCTGTTCGTCTCGATCGGACGGAGGCAGGCTTCTTTTGAAAATTGTGAAGTGAAACGAAGCCAGAAATTACGGGAGTAAGCGCGGCGGGAATCTGCGGGTCGTTGGCATTCGCCCAGTGGGATTCTCCATTCACGAAATATCGGTGAATTGGAGTGTGTAGCGCTGTTTGCACCTGAGAGGCCGTCCCCGAAAACTCGATCACGGTGCGGCCCCTTGAAACTTTAATGGATTGAAATCCGTAAGACGCAAGCCAGGATGTAACAGCCAAAACGTCCGCATCGGCGGGCCCGAATTGCTGCCCAAACTGGTCTGGCGTAAGCCATTTGTGATAATTAGACGAGGACGTGACTTGCTGTTGAACGAGCAAATTCTGCAGAGCGGTTTCTTGATCAGGACTGCGCTTCAAAACGAGCATGATCCGATTCATCGGCAAATCGGAGGGCGCAGCGCCTTGGTCGTACTGAGCGCGCGCGAGAGGGTGAGTATTTCCAGTTAGTGTAGCAAGCCGCGAGATGTCCACTCGATCCGCAACCCGCGGGATGACGCCATTCGATTGCGCGGAGGCGGCAAGTGGCGCGACCAGCGCCAATGCTCCTGCGAGCAGCACCCTCTGGCGGAATTGCGTGAAGGCGCGCCGAACATCACTGATCGCTCGCAGAAGGAAATTTTTGCGCCGCGCGTGCTCATGGACGTACACACTTCGACCCAATGGGTTTTTCACGTTTCCCTCTAGTCAAGCTTGGATGATGTCAGACCAAAACCCCACGAACTCAATATCGAAAAGGCACCTGGGCCAATAACAGGCTTTTACCGTCCCGTTTCAGTTCCCTTGGATGCAGGATTCGGTTCCGGGTTTTCCCGTAAATTTTCCGGCGTGCGTTTCCAGGACACTCCGAACCCATAGGCTATGCCCTTCCCGGGTCGAAGGCCAAATGGGAAATCAACGTTATTGTCTAGGTTATTAACAATGGGACAGGGAAAGCCCCGGATTCCGGGCGGGGAGGTTTTGAACGGCGGATCAAGAAGCACTGCAATACGGACGAATGCACGACCTAGGGGGGGCCGCCGCGATCAGTTTTCAGGCCCCTTCCAGTTTGCCGGGGGGAAAGTGATCTGCCAGAAGTTGGATGATGGCGAGATGAACTCCAAGGGTATCAGGAATCCCTCGGAACTCTCGCGGGGAGCGCGCGTGACCCGGCAGACAACAGTCTCGTTTGTTCGCCCGTTCTCCAATTCCATCTGCGTCTCCGCGTCGAACGAGCGCGGGGAGATGACCAACGCGCCATGAATGTTCACCTCGACCGTGCGGGCGGAAATCCGTAGGTCCTGGCCCCCTGCCTTTACCAGAAGAGTGACCGGCACGCGAACCATCACGCGCTGGCTGCGGCGGCGGTCTTCGCCCGCCAGCAAAGTGGTCCCTCGATTCGGCTGGTCTTTCGGTGCGATCACAGGTCAAGCTCCCAAAACCCCATGCGAGGCTCGATCAATTCAATTCCCAATTCCCAGCCCTCGGTGCGCTCCAGACCGCGCCATACGACCACGGCCGCGTTCGTCTGCTTGCTCACCATATTGGTTAACTGAATCTTCTGCTTGATTTCCAGGTTCATGGGCAGGACCACCATGCATCCGTAGGGCCCCACCACGCGGGTTTGCGTTTCTTTGCGAACCGATTCTCCGCCCGCGTTCCATTCGACGGAAATGGGAACTCGGGAATTGACCCGCACGCCGCGGCGCTTTTCTCGACCGATTAGTGGAGCTGGTTTTGCATTTGGAACCGGGTGGATAGACCTGCCCGGAATACTTGGGGCACGCTTGGCCCGAAAGTCAGTCATTCCAGGACCCCTCTGTTGATTGCGGGGATTGCCGCCTCACTCCCTTGAGGAGTGGCAATCTCGCCAGAGAGAATGCTAAGTGACGGGTCTAAAAGCGTCAATGGTACGCAGGGACAGGGCGAAATGGAGGTGAGGACAGGTATTCCAAAATTAGAATCGCAATGAAAGCAGCTTCTTGAAATGTTGTCCGCCAAAATGCGGCACGGAACGGTTCGAGTTTTAGTAGCACGCGGTTCAGCCCTTGGGATTTTTGGCCTGTGCAAACGGCAAATTCTTGAGCGTTGTGCGATGTAGACATGGAGATGAGCGAAAGTTTTGTGGTGTGCTACTCTTCAGTGTCTCCGCGTGATTTCGGGAGGGGCGATGAAACTGGACTTGCTGGCGATTGCGGCGCATCCGGACGACGTCGAGCTGACCTGTGGCGGCACTTTGTTGAAAGCCGCCGAGCAAGGCTACAAAACTGGCATCCTGGATTTGACCGCCGGAGAGATGGGAACGCGGGGAACGCCGGAGATGCGCCTGAAGGAAGCCGCCACGGCCGCTCGAATTCTGCGCGTGGCTCACCGCGAAAACTTGCGGCTGCCGGATGCCCATCTCGAAAACAACAAGGAAACGAAACTGGCCGTCGCCAAGAGGATTCGCGCGCTCCAACCCCATACCGTAATTCTTCCCTACTGGGAAGGGAGGCATCCTGACCATTACACGGCCGCACGGCTCGGGTACGAAGGCTGCTTTCTCGCCGGGCTGAAGCAATTGCCCATCGAAGGCGAAGCATTTCGACCATTCAAGATCCTGTATTCGACGGTCTATTACCGGGAAGTCCGGCCCACCTTCGTCGTGGACATTTCGCGCCACTACGAACGGCGGTACAAGGCCATCCTGGCGTATCACTCGCAGTTCCGCCCAAAGGCGAAAGACAAGAAGACAAAAGTGGATATCCCCCTGGATCGCCTGCACCACCAGGTCAACCTGATCGCCCGTTATTACGGCCAAATGGCCGGCGTGGAATACGCCGAACCGTTTCTGGTGAAGGAAGTGATGCAGGTGGAAGACGTTATCAAACTGCCCGTGCGCTCGGTCTAGGGGAATCGCTGCGCTAGTGGCCTTCGTCTTCTTGGGCCATCGAGTAGCCGGGAAGTATCTGGCCATCGCCCCGCCGTTCCACTCGAACTCGAACCATCGACTCGGTGGCCGCGCCTGTAGGCCGCAGCACGGCAATCGTGGACAGGGCCTCGTTGTATATCTTTGTCACCAGGAAGGTCTCCTCGGTACCGACTTTCTTCCAGACCTGTCCAATCCGGATGTGCTGGGCCACAGTGGGCATACCAAGAGGTTAGTGAGAACTCCGGCAGGTGTCAATCGGTTGCCGCGCCACGCTTTCCAGACCAGCCTGGAAAACCCATTGGCCTTGGATTACATCCCACTGCCAAGAGAATATGCATTCAGAGTCTACGTGTGTTGTATACTGGTTAGGCGAGAGCCTTCAGGAGGAGCCATGAGACGCCTCTGCAACGGAATTTTCGGGATTATTTTTGTACTGCTATTGGCGGCACCAGCCGGGTTTGCCGCAAAACAACAGTCCCAAACTCAGACCCAGCAACAACCTCAGGCGCAGCCCCAACAGCAGCCCGCCGCCACCGACCCCGGCCAGCAACCTCAAACGCAGGACCAAACGGCCACTTCGGACGAAGACGAAACCGTAAAAGGCGTCAAGCCCGGCTCTGAAAAAGACGTCAATTCCATCGGTAACCGGGGCGTGGGCAAGGGCGTGAACTTGTATTCCTTGCAGCGCGAGATCGCGCTCGGGAAGCAGGCGGCCATGGAAGTCGAAAAAACCGCCAAGTTGATCAATGATCCCGTGGTCACCGAATATGTGAACCGCGTCGGACAAAACCTGGTGCGGAATTCCGATGCCAAGGTGCCCTTCACCATCAAGGTGATCGACTCGGATGAAATTAACGCGTTTGCTCTGCCCGGCGGCTTTTTCTATGTGAACAGCGGCTTGATTTTGCGCGCCGACGAAGAGGCCGAACTGGCGGGCGTAATGGGGCACGAAATCGCGCATGTGGCCGCGCGCCACGGCACCAAGACTGCGACCAAGGGCGAGATCATGCAATTAGCCACCATCCCTTTGATCCTCTTGGGGCCGGGAGGCTGGGCCGGGTACGGCCTTTACGAAGGCTTGAACCTTGCCATTCCCATGAGCTACCTGAAATTCACGCGCGACGCCGAGCGCGAAGCGGATTTCCTCGGCCTCCAGTACATGTATAAATCCGGGTACGATCCGAACGCCTTCGTGAGTTTCTTTGAAAAAATCGAAGCGGAGGAACGGCGCCATCCGGGAAGCATCCCCAAGGTTTTCTCCACGCATCCGCCGACGCCGGACCGCGTGCAAAAGGCGCAGGAGGAAATCGCCACGATTCTTCCGACGCGCGATGAATACGTCGTCACAACTTCGGAATTCGACCTGGTCAAAGCACGCCTGCGGAAAATTGAAAATAAGAACAAGCTGGACGATAAAAAATCCGCCGGCGATAAGCCCACCTTGCGAACGCGCACCGAGCAGCAGCCGCCCGCGAGTACGACCGGCTCACAGCAGCCGCAGGCCGGCGGCTCCGGCGACGATTCCGATCCGGACCGCCCGGTGCTCAAGAAGCGCACCGATGACGGCACCAACCCCAATTGAATTTTTGATTTAAGTGGCACAGGCTTCAGCCCGTGGGTTTTGATTTTGCTCAGACCAAACCCCACAGGCTGGAGCCTGTGCCACTTGAGGCCCTACGACGAACTCGGCTGGTGAACGATTCCCATGCGGCGCATCTCTTCCGCATAATATTTGCGGTAGAGCAAATCCCATTCTTCGCTTCCTTCCAGAATTTCCTTTTTCTGCGAGCTGATCTTTTTTCGGACTTCGGCGTCCATCGCTTCTTCTTCCTTCAATAGATCCTGGATGATCTGCAAGGCCTTTTGGCGGATGGTGTCCCGGTCCTCGACGAATTCGACATCGTCGCTGGCAACTAAAAGATCGGTAATCACGTGGGAAAGGCGAATGGATTTTTCGCGGGTAAGTCGCATCAGTGGGTTATCGAACTTCCCTTTCCTTGTCCTTCAACGCAGGATCAGCTTTCTTTGCCGGGCCAGTTCGCCCTTTACTTTCTTGTACATTTCCTGATACTGAACACCCGTCCGGCGCATTTCCTCGGCGTGTTTGGTCAGAATTTCGCGAACTTCCTCGTTCAGCCGGTCCTCGACGCTGATTTCTTCCTGCATCGCCACGCGCACTCGCTGCGCCAGCGTAGCCGCTGCCGGCGCTTCGATCATTTTGGCCGCCAGCAGGCGCTTCACTATTTCGCCGGCCATGTATCCAACGTAATCGCGCGAGAGCAGCATCGCTTAAGTCCTCTGAAGAATTCGGAAATGCAGTTTACTGTCCCGCGCGAAGGAGTGTCAAGGAAGGTTCGCGCGGCCCCTTGGAATCCCCGCCGGGGGAAATACGGCCGGGGCATCACCTTCGCAAGCCCATGATGCCCAATGATTTGCCTCCGTTGCCCCCGCTGGGCCCTGGCTATCGTCAAAGAAGGAGTTGGACTATATTGGACGACCCCATGCTCACCCGAATCATACCGTCCAGCGGCGAACCTCTGCCAGTCATCGGCGTAGGCACCTACAGAGGGTTCGACGTTGGCTCGAACGCCAAGGAACGAGCCGCGCTCGACGGCGTTCTCCGCACCTTGTTCTCCTTGGGTGGCTCCGTCCTGGATAGTTCTCCGATGTACGGCCGTGCCGAAGGAGTCGCAGGCGACCTGCTGGCCGCGCAACGCTCGTGCAAAAATGCGTTTGTGGCCACCAAGGTATGGACAGAAGGGCGCAGCGCCGGCATGGATCAGATGAACCGCTCGATGAAATTATTACAATGCCGGCAAATCGATCTCATGCAGATTCACAATCTGGTGGATTGGCGCACGCATCTTGGAACGCTTCGCGCGTGGAAAGAGGAAGGGCGCATCCGCTATCTTGGCATCACGCATTATTCTTCAAGCGCGTATGGCCAGATGGAGAAGATCATGCGTGCCGAGGCGCTCGACTTCGTGCAACTCAACTACTCGCTCGATGACCGTGAGGCGGAGCAGCGACTCTTACCCCTCGCGGCGGAACGCGGCATGGCCGTGCTGGTCAATCTGCCATTTGGACAGGGAAGCTTGCTCAGGGCTTTGCGCGGCAGACCCGTTCCGCCGTGGATGCGAGAAGTCGGATGCGAAATGTGGTCACAGGTGTTGTTGAAATTCACGCTCGCTCACAAGGCTGTGACTTGCGTCATCCCCGGAACGGGAAATGTGGAGCACATGGCGGAAAATTGCCTCGCAGGGGATGGGCCCATGCTGGAGGAATCCCTGATCAGAAAATTGGTTGCGTTTTACAAGTAGGACGGGCTTCAGCCTGTCTGGGTTTGATGACCCGGCGTAGACAACCAAAGCAGACAGGCTGAAGCCCGTCCCACTAGCTGATCTTCAGCAACTTGCTCATGGTGCCGCCAAGGATGGCGATGCGATCGGCGTCGCTCAGGCCGGGCTGCGACATCACGTCATCCACGGGAGTGTACGCCCATGGAAAGGGATAGTCAGTTCCCAGACCGATTTGGCCCGCGCCGACCACAGCGATCAAGTGCCGCAGGGCCTCCTGATTGAAGACGATCGTGTCCACGTAGATTTGCTTCAGGTACTCCGAAGGCTGCTTCTGAATCTTTTTTGTGCATTGCTTCGGGAACACGCGGCATCCCTGATCCAAGCGGCCGTCGTAGCTGGGAAGAAATCCCCCGCCATGCGCCGCACAGATTTTCAAGTTCGGAAACTTGTCGAGCGTTCCTTCCATGATCATGTGAGAAAGAAAGATTGTGGTTTCCAGCGGGTTTCCGATGACATTGGTCAGGACCCCATTCCCTTGCACGCGATTTTTGATACCAGTGGCGTTCTGGCTGTCCTGCGGATGCACAAAGATCAGCGCCTGCAACTCCTCGGCCTTGGCCCAGAAGGGATCGAATTCCGGCAAGGAAAGCTCTTTGCCTTCGCAACTTCCGCCGATAGCCACGCCGCGCAATCCATATTTCTTCATCCCCACTTCAAGTTGCTGCGCGGCCAGTTCGGGAAACTGCAATGCCACCGAAGCGAAAGCGACGAAGCGGTCCGGATGCGCCGCGCACATCTCCGCCAGCTTTTGATTTTGCAGATCGATCAGCTTGCTCGCGAGATCCTGGTCCGCGGAATACCAGAAAGCGTTGATGCTCACGGCCTGAACGTCGATCCCCATTTCGTCCATGGCCTGAATCCGCGCGGGAGTCAGCCCGGCGTCATCGTATCCGCCGAGCGCGATTCCGGCGCCAGGGCGCCTCTCGATCTTCGTGCCCTTGAGCAACTCCGTGGCTTCGGGCACGCTCACGTGGCAGTGGACGTCCACGGTTTTCACGCGGCGCTTCCCTACCATGGCGGCCTTGTGTTTTATGCCGCTTCCGACCTGCGCGGGCCTTCCCGCAGCCATCGCATCGCAGAGTTCGCAGCCGACAAAAACGACGCCAGCGGAGGCGCCCACAACGCTCTTTATAAAATCCCTGCGATTCGGCATCGTTTCTCCTTTAGCTGCCGTCAGTCTTTTGGTACGGTTCTCTCCGCTTTTCTCTGGGTTCTCTGTGTTAAGCCTTCCAAAAAATTAACGCCGCGCACACAGAGAAAGACGGAGGGCCGCGGAGTCCGCCGGCACTGAGGCAATCCCGGTCGGAAGTCTATCGGCACGCCCACGCCATGTCGATAAAAAATTCGCGGGCTTGCTGCCGCCTTGGCCCTCCGTTTGACTGGAACGTTGACGCAATCGCGATTAAACTATGTGTCGCTGGCACAGCGTTATCAATTATTCATACTCGAGTGGGAGGAGCCATCATGGGTTTGCCGACACGTCCGCTGGGTTCGAGTGGATTCCAAATTACGACCGTGGGTTTTGGTTCGTGGGCCATTGGGGGAGGCGGATGGGCCTTCGGCTGGGGGCCGCAGGATGACGCCGAATCCATCGAGACCATGCGCCATGCCCTGGATTTAGGCATCAATTGGATTGATACGGCGGCTGTCTACGGATTGGGCCATTCGGAGGAAGTCGTCGGAAAGCTGTTGCGCGAATTGCCGCCGTCGCAGCGTCCGCTGGTTTTTACCAAGTGCGGCCTCACCTGGGATCCGGACAACCCCATGCAAGTGGCCAAGCGCATCCTAAGACCGGATACGATTCGCCGCGAATGCGAGGCATCGCTTCGGCGGCTCGGCGTCGAGCGCATCGACCTTTACCAGTTCCATTGGCCGGACGAGACCGGGACGCCCGTCGAAGATTCCTGGGGCGCGATGGTAAAACTGATTGAGGAAGGAAAGATTCGCGCCGCGGGCGTATCGAATTTCACTGTGGAGTTACTCGAGCGGTGCGAGGCGATTCGCCACGTGGATTCTCTGCAGCCGCAGTTCTCATTGGTCAGCCGCCAAGCCGCGGACAAATTGTTGCCCTGGTGCAAGAACCACACCACCGGCGTGATTTGTTACAGCCCCATGCAGTCCGGAATTTTGACCGACGGATTTACGAGCGAGCGCGTCGCAAAAATGGCCGGCGACGACTGGCGGCGCCGCGGCCCCGAATTTCACGAACCCGCCCTCAGCCGCAATCTTGCCTTGCGCGATGCGCTGCGGCCCATCGCCGCGCGCTATGGAGCGTCCGTCTCCTCGATCGCGGTCGCCTGGACGCTCACCTGGCCGGGCCTCAGTGGCGCGATCGTCGGAGCGCGCACACCCGCGCAAGTAGACGGCTGGATTCAAGCGGCCACGTTGCAACTTACGCAGGAAGACCTCGCCGAGATTGCCGCTGCCATCGCCAAGACTCAGGCTGGCGCTGGCCCATCACAGCCGGCGATATCCGTTGCCTCAAGGGGAGGTAGCGCCTCATAGATCGCCTGCGGTTGAAATTCTTTGAGGCACCCGTATTCGTCGAGTTCTTATGATGTTCACGTAGCGCCCGCCCTCAGGCGGGCATCTTGGGCACGCTCAGATGCCCGCCTGAACAGGTTTTGGAAAAATTCTGGACGTGTCATTCCGAGGGCTCGGATTGCCCGAGGAATCTGCTTTTTTCTTCGGATTGGTGAAAAAGCAGATCCCTCGCTTCGCGCGGGATGACATTAAACTACTTTTTTCCGCAGCCTCTGAAGGCGGGCGCTGCATAGACCAACACAATTTTCCATTCTGTCAAGGAGTTGTCTTTGCCGTCGGATCATCCTTGGAAAGAGTTCAACTTCATAGTTCCTATCACAGAGTTACGATGAATCAAAACCCAAACTATGCGTCCATGCTCGAAGTTGCGCTCTCGGAGGCCAAGCAAGGATTGGCCGAAGGCGGCATCCCGGTCGGCGCTGCTATCTTCGATCCAAGCGGCCGCCTCATTGGCAAGGGCCACAACCGCCGCGTGCAAAACGACGACCCTTCCATTCACGGCGAAACGGACGCATTCCGCAACGCAGGGCGCCAGCGCAGCTATCGCGATCTGATCATGGTCACTACGCTCGCGCCCTGCTGGTATTGCAGCGGCCTCGTCCGTCAATTCGGATTCGGCACGCTCGTTGTGGGCGACAGCAAAAATTTTCAAGGCGGGGTCGAGTGGCTGCGCTCGCTCGGCATAAATGTCGTCGACCTCAATTCCCCGGAATGCGTCTTTATGATGGCGGAATACATTCGCAAGAATCCCGCGATTTGGCACGAGGATATCGGAGAAGTTTGAGCCAGGGGTGGAGTGCCCCCAAACCAATACCGCTTAGGGGCACTCCAAGTTTCGGATCAGTAGAAGTGAACCGGCGCGAACATGAACGTTCCAAACATGTTGTCCTCGTATACGTAAAATTGGGTCGGCTGATTGCCCGCAGAGTCGTACACAGGCACGCAGGGGCCCTGCTCCGGTACAACGTTATTGCAGGGCGGACCCTGGACAGAGAATTGTGCAGTTGAGCTAGTGGAATTAGAAATTGAACTGTCTTCGCCAGTCGTCCAAGTAAAGGTTTGGGAATTCTTCGTCTCCCGACTTAAGGTAAGTATGAAGCCAACACTGACTGAGGCGTCGATCGAAAACTCCTGTGTGTTGGTCGTCGTAATACTTTTTGCCTGAGTGGAGTTGTTTGTATAGTTGAGAGTACAAGTGTAGGTCGCGGGCGCCTGCGATGGAGCTGCCTGGAGGTAGTCAAAGCTCGCCTGGCTCGTGCAAGAAGACATCGTAAAGCGAAAGTCGGCGGTCTCCGGCGACGGCAGATTATATCCGAGATAGTTGGTGCCATACGTGCTTACAGAGAATGGGTCCGCAGCGGCGATCTGCGCTAAATCGGCGGCTGTAAGGGCAGGACCCTGCCCAGCAGGCCAAGTCTGATTCGCGGCCCAGGCACGGTTTATAGACGTCTGGATGTCCGGGGGCATCGAACCGAAATG
>Ga0209380_10000438_pt1 | contig 29175 bp, 25 predicted proteins | sample HubBroMetageWFT6_FD_188347 | JGI IMG/M metagenome (GOLD analysis project Ga0209380, IMG submission 188347) | Warmed and freeze-thawed soil microbial communities from the Hubbard Brook experimental Forest, New Hampshire - Hubbard Brook CCASE Soil... | ecosystem: Environmental > Terrestrial >... | reverse complement strand
GGCGTGTTCGTTTCGAATCTGTCCGCCGAGGCCTGGGAGCCGGATCCCGACGTCGGCGGTGAGATGCACGTGCTGTGCGGCGGCCACGGCGCTGAATCGGGGCTGTCCCGGTTCACGGCCGCGGCGCAGCCTGTCACCTGGACGCTTCCGGGCCGGGAGACGCTGCTGGTGCTGGAGGGCGCGGCCCGGATCGAGATCGAGGGCGGCCCGGTGCTCGAGCTGGAAGCGGGCGACATCGCATCCCTGCCAGCGGGCGCGCGTACCACCTGGCACCTCACGACGCCGTTCAAGGAATTCTGGGTCATCTCCTAGCGCACCGCCCCGGCATGCCCGCAACTCGCGCCGGCCAGGCGGCACAGCATAGCGCGGGCTGACCCGGGCCGCCGACGGTCCGGAGGCGCGGCCGGCCGCGACTGGGTCCACTCCGGGCAGGCGGGGCGCACGTCGCCGCCCCGGCCTGCCCGGATGCAGACCCGGGCTACTGCGTCGGCAGCGGCTCGTTGACCGCGGGGATGACCGGGAACGGGTTGTCGTTGACCTGCTGCTGGGCTCGCAGCAGCCTGCTCTCGGTCACCGCGAGCCGCAGCTCGCCGCTGCCGGGGAACACGGCCTGCGGCCCGGAGAACCGGAACGCAGAGGTCAGGTCGCCGCACGTCTGCCGGCGCCAGGCGCTGATGTTGGGCTCGAAGACACCGAACCTGGCCTCGATGAACCGGATCAGCGACGTGTGGTCGAACACCTCGGAGCAGACGAAGCCGCCTGCCGTCCAGGGCGAGACGATAGTGGTCGGCGTGCGGAAGCCCAGCCCGATGTTCAGCCCGTCGACGAACTCGTCGGGCGTCCCAGCCGGCGCCACCGGCGGCGGCACGTGATCGAACATCCCGTCGTTCTCGTCGTAGCAGAGGATGAACGCCGTCTTGGCCCACACGTCCGGGTTGGACGCGATCGCGTCGAGCTTCTGCGCGATGTACTCGGCGCCGGCGGCCGGGAAGTAGTCCGGGTGCTCAGTCTGGGCCGTGGGCGCGACCAGCCACGACACCTGCGGCAGGCGGTCCGCCCTGGCATCGGCCTCGAAGTCCCCGGCCAGCCCGAAGGAGATCCCGCGCTGGCGCAGCGGCGATGACGATGGCGCGTTCGCGTACTGCTTGAACCAGGCCAGCGCGTTGTCGTCGTAGTTGTCTTCCTCCTGGTACACCTTCCAGCTGATCCCGGCCGCCTCGAGCCGCTCCGGATACGTGGTCCAGGACAGGATCACGTTGTTGAAGGCCGGGGTGTTGTCGATGATCGGGCCGCCGCCGGTGCCGTTCGGGTCGATCATCCCGGTCCACATATGCAGCCGGTTGGGGTTGGTCGGGCCGAACACCGAGCAGTGGTAGTTGTCGCAGATCGTGAACGCCTCGGCGAGGGTGCGGTGGAACGGGATGTCGGCCCGGTCGAAGTAGCCCATCGTGTACTCGCCTTTGGCGGCGATCCACTGGTCCATGTTCCCGTTGTTCCATGCCTGGTGCTGCGTGGGCCAGGAGTGGTCGGTGCCGGGCGTGGCCTGCGAGCTGGTGCTCTTGGTGTCGTAGTGGAACGGCAGCAGGTACCCCTGCGCGTGCGAGGGATCCGGCTGATAGAACACCGGGTTGCCGGTCGACAGAGTGATCGCGGTCGGGTCGGAGAACCCGCGCACGCCGGGCATCGTGCCGAAGTAGTGATCGAAGCTGCGGTTCTCCTGCATCAGGATCACGATGTGCTTGATGTCCCTGAGGCTCCCGCGGCTGGGATAGGCGAGTGAGGATGCCATCGCCTTCTGCAGGCTGAGCGGCAGTACTGAGGCGCCTGCCGCCACGCCGGCTACGGCGGTCGCGCTGGTGATCAGTGACCGGCGGCTGACGGCGGAGGTCACCACCGGGGCGGGAACGGGAGCTTCGCGGCGCCCGCGCAGCCGGTACGCCAGTCCGGCCAGGGCGGCGAACGCCAGCACCGCCAGCCCGGCGGGCAGCCACGGCAGGCTTCCGGCCGGCGGCAGGATCGCCGCCGCGGTCGTCGTGGAGCCGGCGGGGGAGTACTCGGCGATCCGGCCGTTGCCGCTGTCGGCTACGTAGACGGTGCCGTCCGGGCCGATGGCGATCCCCTCGGGGAACTCCAGGTCCTCGGTTCCACGCGACGCGTTCCGCTGCAGTCCGAACTCGGTATAGAAGCTGCCGTCGCTGTTCAGGACGGTGACGAAGCCGTAGTCGGGCTGGACCACGTCGATGCGGCCGCCGGCTCCGAGCGCTATCCCCGCCGTGTTCGAGAACGCGCCGTAGCTGGCCTGAGTCGAGCCGTAGTAGTTCACCGGGTTGCCGCTGGCGGGCAGGCTCGGGTTGATCTCCCAGACGGCGTTCCCGTCCGCGTAGCTGGGACTAGAGACCCACAGGTTGCCGGCCGGGTTGATCGCGATGCTCCACGGAGTGGCGACGGGCTGCTGTGCCAGGTAGGTGCCCGTCGAGGAGAACTCTTCGACGCGGTTGTTGTCCTGGTCGGCCACCCACACGTCGCCGGCCGAGTCGAATGCGAGGCCCTGCGGGTGGTCGAGCTGGCCGTTGCCCGCGCCCTGCGAGCCGAACGTCTGCAGCAGGCGGCCGGAGGGCGAGAACTCCGCGATCTGATCGTCGCCGGTGTCGGCGACCCAGACGTTGCCGCCGGCGTCTACCGCGACGCCATCGGGCTGGCTCAGGTGCCCGGAACCGATCGCGCCGAGGTACCGGCCGCCGGCACTGAAGTGGTCGACGCGGCTGGTGCCGCGGTCGGCGACCCAGAGCGAGCCGCCGGGCGCGACGGCCACGCCGAACGGGTCGACGAGGTGGCGGGCGCCGATGCTGCGGGCGAACTGCGGCGCCGGCGCGGGCTTCGACGGGCCGACAGTGACGTCAAGCGGCCCGGCCAGCTCCTGATACCCGTTGTTATAGAACAGCCAGGCGACGTACTGGCCCACGCCGTCGAGCGAGCTGCTGGAGAACGTCAGCGTGCCGCTCGCGCCGGGCGCGTACTGCCACGAGGTGGAGTCCTCGACGCCCGGGGTCTGGCCGGGGAGGTACATGCCCACCCAGTTCAGGTTGCCCGAGCTCAGGTCGGACGCCGGGACCGAGTAGCTGAAGGTGAAGTTCTGGCCGTTGGGCACGGTCGACGGGGTCTCGGTCAGCGTGGGCGCGGTCGTGGTGTCGTCGGCGGCCGCCTTCAGCAGGGCTGAGCGGCTGAGCGGGTGCGGGACAGGGCGGCCGGCGGTGTGCGCGGGACCGCTGGCGGGCGACGGCTTCGCGGCTGCCAGCGCGGGGGCCGTGAGCGTGACCGTGAGAGCGGCGGTAGTCAGGCAGAGTGCTGCCACGGTGATTGCGCGTGATCTGCGGGGTTTCTTCACGTCTCCGCACGCTGATCGCCGACTTCAACTAATGGCGACCAAACCAGTGACTTCGAGCGGAAGTCTTCGTGAAGCGCAGGCAGCTACGGCCGATTATGGCTTTCTGGCGACGCCACAGTAGATGGCACGAGAACCATCAGAATCGGCGGCCTGCAGGTCCTCCGCGCCCCACAGCCCGGCAAAGGTGATGTCCGGCTCGGCGCCCGGCCGCGGTGGCTGCAGCTCGAGCCCGTCAAAGAACCTGCGGATGTCGGTCTCGGAGCGCATGTACACGTTGGCTGATGAGCGGGCGTAGCCGTCCCGGCCGGCCTGGATCTGGTCGGGCGGCATCCGGTCCAGGGTGCCGTGGGACAGCCCGAGGTAGCTGCCCGGCGCGATCGCGCCGACGTACCGGGCGACCAGACCCCAGGGGTTGCCTTCATCGGGGACGAAGTGCAGCACCGCGGACATCAGCAGCCCGACCGGGGCGCTGAGGTCGAGCAGGCCGTGCAGCACGGGGCTGGCCAGCACCGCCTCCGGGTCGCGCATGTCGGCGACGACTAGGGCCGTGGACCCGTTGTCCGCCAGCAGCGCGTTGGCGTAGGCGCCGACGATGGGGTCGTTGTCCACGTACACGACCCTGGCCGCGGGATGCAGGGCCTGCACCGCCTCGTGCGTGTTGTTTGCCGTCGGGAGGCCCGAGCCGATGTCGAGGAACTGCTGGATGCCGTGGCGTGCCATCCAGGAAGCCGCGCGGACGTGGAAGCCGCGGTTGGCCAGTACCGCATCCACCATGTCCGGGATCTGCGCCCGGAGCTGCTCCGCCAGTGCGCGGTCCGCCTCGAAGTTGTGCGTGCCGCCGAGGTAGTAGTCGTAAAGGCGGGCGGGGCTGGGAACCGCGGGATCAACGCCGGGCACAGCCGTTTGGGCCTCGGACATTCTGCCTCCATTTCGTGCGGCCAATACGCCCCTGCTGCGGACGAACATACCTGAACCCCCGCTACTGCCCGGCGACGGTGCCTTACTGCCCGCCGATACGCTGGACGGCAGCGACAGGGCGGGAGACCAGCGATGAGCGACGTGCTCGGTGAGCTGCGGAACGCACTCCCGGAGGCCCGGGTCATCACCGACCCCGACGTGATGGACGGCTACCGGCGCGATCAGACGCCTACGGTCTTTGCGGGCAAGCCGCTCTGTGTTGTGGTCGCGCACGCTACCGCGGATGTGGCGGCGACGCTGGCGTGGGCGCAGGAGCACGGCGTGCCGGTGGTACCGCGCGGCGGCGGGACCAGCCTGGCCGGGGGAGCGACCGCGACCGACGGCTGCGTCGTGCTGTCGACCGCGCGGATGACGACCATCAGAGAGGTAGATCAGGCCAACGAGGTGGCGGTCGCCGAGGCGGGCGTGATCAACGCGGACCTGGACCGGGCCGCCGCGGAGCACGGCCTGATGTACGCGCCCGATCCGTCCAGCTACGAGATCTCCACCATCGGCGGCAACCTGGCCACGAACGCGGGCGGCCTGCGCTGCGTCAAATACGGCGTTACCCGTGACTCGGTCCTCGGCCTGGAGGTGGTGCTGGCTGGCGGGCGGGTACTGCGGACCGGCCGCCGGACGGTCAAGGGTGTCACCGGATACGATCTGACCAGCCTGTTCGTCGGCTCGGAGGGGACTCTGGGCGTGATCACGTCCGCCACGCTGCGGCTGCGGCCGCGGCCAGCCACCTACCCGAAGACGATGGCCGCGGGCTTTGACAGCTTCGCCGCGGCGGCCCGGGCGGTGACCGCGATCCTCGCGGCGAGGATCAGGCCGAGCCTGCTCGAGCTGATGGACCGGGCAACGCTCCGGGCGATCGACGACTGGAAGCACACCGGCTTCGGCCAGGACATCCAGGCGCTGCTGATCGCGCAGGACGACAGCGACAACGCCGAGCGCGGGACGGAGCGAATGCGCGAGCTGAGCCTGGCCGAGGGCGCCGTGATGGCCGATGTCTCGGCGTCCGATGATGAGTCGCGCCAGCTGCTCGATCTGCGCAGGCTCGCGGCCCCGGCGGTGCAGCGGCTCGGCGTGATCCTCGTGGAGGACGTCTGCGTGCCCCGCACGCGGCTGCCGGAGATGGTGGAGCGGATCGAGCGGGCCGCCAGCCGGCACGAGGTGTTCATCGCCACGGTTGCGCACGCGGGCGACGGGAACCTGCACCCGGTGTTCGTGTTCGAGCCCGGCCTTCCTGAGGTGCCGCCCGCGGTGTGGGCGGCAGCTGACGAGGTGTTCCGGGCGGCGCTTGACCTCGGCGGCACGCTCACCGGAGAGCACGGCGTGGGCATGATCAAACGGCGCTGGCTGGCCGACGAGCTGGGCAGCGAGTCCATGGCCGTGCACCACGCCATCAAGGCGGCCCTGGATCCGGTCGGGATACTCAACCCCGGCAAGGCGATCTGATTGCAACCCACCGGGGCGGGGCCGGGCTCACTGGCCCCCGGGCTCGAGCGAGAGTCGGTGGCGCTGCGCAGGCAGCGCCTGGCGGCCGCGCGCCGACGGGCAACTGCTCTCCTGATCGCGGTGACGGCACTCTTCGCGGGCGTGACGGCCGCAGGCGCTCACGGGACCGTCCTTGGCTACGTGCAGGCCGGGGCCGAGGCCGCCATGGTCGGCGGCATCGCGGACTGGTTCGCGGTGACGGCCCTGTTCCGCCGGCCCCTGGGCCTGCCGATACCGCACACCGCGCTGATCGTCGAGCGCAAGGACCAGTTCGCGGCCACGCTCGGCCAGTTCGTGCAGGAGAACTTTCTCAACGCTGGTGTTCTCACCGACCGGATCCGCGCCAGCCGCGTGGTTCCGCGGCTGGCCGGCTGGCTCGCCGAGGAGGCCAATGCCGCGCGCCTCGCTGGTCGTGCCGCCGACCTCGTGGTGTCGCTGGCCGACGCCGCCCGTGACGAGGACGTACAGCGCGTGCTGGTCGCGGAGCTGTCCCGGGCGCTGGAAAACGTGGATGTGGCGCCGCTGGCCGGGCGAATCCTCCGGATAGTCCTGACGGAGGACCGCAAGGACGAGCTGATCGACGTGATCGTGTCGGTCGCTGATCGCTACCTCGCCGATCACCACTCCGAACTGCGCGATCGGTTCGAGAGCGAGTCGCCCCGCTGGGTGCCCGATGCGGTCTACCGGCTGATCTTCGACCGTCTGCACGCGCGCCTGCGGCAGCGGCTGGCCGCGATGGCCGCCGATCCCGACGACGAGACCCGGAAGCAGTTCACGGACTGGATCACCGGGCTGCCCGGCCGTCTCGAAACGTCCCCGGAGCTGAGCGAGCGCGGCGATCGCCTGAAGCGCGATGTCCTCAGCAGCCCCGGAATGCGGGACTGGTCGGCCACGCTGTGGCTGCAGGCCAAGGACGCGCTGCGCGCCCAGGCGGCCGATCCCGACTCGGAGTTGCGCCGCCGCCTGGCCGAGGCGCTCGTAGCCGCGGGGAAGCGCGTCGGATCAGACCGCCGACTCGCCGATGGCATTGAACGCGTCGTCGAGTCGGGAGTCGCGACGCTCGCTGACCAGTTCCACGACGAACTCGCCAGCCTCGTCACCGCGACCATCGAGCGCTGGGATGCCGCGGAGACCTCGAGTCAGCTGGAGTTGCTCTTCGGCCGAGATCTCCAGTTCATCCGCATCAACGGCACGGTGGTAGGAGCAGGGGTCGGGCTGGCCTTGCACGCCATTGCCCTGGCCATCGCCTGATCCCGCTACCAGGCGTAGTCCTCAGGCGCCGGCCGGTAGCCGGGGAAGATACCGTCGAGGCGCTGCCGCACCTGGTCGTCGAGCGTGAGCGACACCGCGCGCTGCGCGGCCTCCAGCTGCTCGATGGTCCGCGGGCCAATGATGGGTCCGGTCACGCCGTCCTGATGCAGCAGCCAGGCCAGCGCGACGCTGCCCGGTTCCTCGCCGATTTCCTCGCACAGGCTCTCGTACGCCTCGATCTGGCTCCGGTGGAGTTCAAGCATCTCCTGCGCCCGGCCCGCCAGGCGGCGGCGCCCTTCCCGCTCTTTCCTGAGCACACCGCCGAGCATGCCGCCCTGAAGCGGCGACCACGGGATCACCCCGACGCCGAACGATCTGGCGGCGGGCAGCACCTCCAGCTCGATCTGCCGGGTCATCAGGTTGTAAATGGATTGCTCGCTCACCAGACCGAAGAAGCCGCGCGCCGCCGCGGTGCCGCACGCAGTCGCGATGTCCCAGCCCGCGAAGTTGGAGGAGCCGACGTAGAGGATCTTGCCCTGAGTGACCAGGACCTCCATCGCCTGCCAGATTTCGTCCCACGGCGTCGTCCGGTCGATGTGATGCATCTGGTACAGGTCGATGTAGTCAGTCCGCAGGCGGCGGAGCGATGCCTCGCAGGCGCGCCGGATGTTCAGCGCCGACAGCCGGTCCTCATTGGGCCAGTCACCCATAGCGCCGTACAGCTTGGTGGCCAGAACGGTCCGCTCCCGCCGGCCGCCGCCGGACGCGAACCAGTCGCCGATAATTTCCTCGGTCCAGCCCGCATGCGACTGATCGTTGTTCGCGACCTGGCCGGGCGGCGTGGACGCCCCGCCGTAGCGGTTCGCGGTGTCAAAGAAATTGATGCCGAGCTCGTGCGCCCGGTCCATGATCGCGAAGGCATCCGCGGGAGCCGTCAGCGGCCCGAAGTTCATCGTGCCCAGGCACAGACGGCTGACGCGAAGGCCGGAACGGCCAAGGTGAGTGAATTCCATGACTCCAGCCTTAATGACGAGGGGGCGGTCCCTGGTGACCGTGGATGATCAGCACCGGGCACGGGGCGTGCTCGGCGATGTTCGCGCTGACCGAGCCGAGCAGCAGTCCGGTGAAGCCGCCGTGGCCGCGGCTGCCGACGACGACCATGGTTGCGCCCTTGCACTCGTCGAGGAGCACCTTGGCGGCGCCTCCCTCGCGGACCACGAAGTGCATGTCGGCCGGCGCGTGCTCACCGAAGGCGGCCTGAGCGGTCTCGGCGAGCACTCGCTGGACATCTGCGGCCGGATCCCAGTCCGGCGCGATGGCGGCCCAGCCGAAAGTGGGCGGGTACTCCCACGCCATCACTACCTCCAGCCTGGCGGCGAGCAGCGTTCCGTAGAATGCGGCCCACTGCAGAGCCAGCACCGAGCTTTCTGATCCGTCGACGCCGACCACGATCCGGTGGTCGCTGCGGTCTGCTGTGTCAGTCATCGAGGGCTCCTTCGCGCGTCTGACCGTCGGCAACTCATGATCGCAGCACGCCCGCCGCGAGCGGCGCTCAGGTGACGATGGCGGCGGACAGCCGGTCTAGAGCGGGTAGAACTGGTAGCCGGCGTCCAGAAGCCGCGGGATGACGATGCGGAGGGCGGCTACGGTCTGCGCGCGGTTCCCGCCGCCATCGTGCTCGAGGATGATCGACCCGGTGCGGGTGTTGCGCAGGATGTTCTCGACGATGGACGGGACCCCTGGCTGCGCCCAGTCGCGCGGATCCACCGACCAGTCGACCGGCGTCATGCCCGTCTGCGCGCAGCGCTCGAGAACCGTGGCGGACCAGCTGCCGTACGGGGCGCGGAAGAAGGCGGGGATCTGGCCAGTGGCTCGCTGGATCGCCTCGGTCGCCCGGTCCATCTGGAAGCACGCGGCCGCTGCCGGGAGCGCGGGCAGGTAGAGGTGCTGCCAGGTGTGGTTGGTAATGACGTGGCCAGCGGCGGCGACGTCGCGCGCTATCGCCGGGTACTGCTGAACCGAGATGCCGATCATGGAGAATGAGGCAGTGACGTTGTGCCTCGCGAGCAGGGCCAGGATCTGGGGCGTGTAGATCGGATTCGGGCCGTCGTCAATGGTGAGCGCGATCGCCCGCGGTCCGTCATCAATGTAGAACATCGGCTGGTCGCTGCGGGCGGCCACGCGGGGGTCCGGAGTCCCGGCCGTGCCCGGCGGGGGCGTCAGAGCCGGGTGCGCGGTCGCGGGCTCTCGGTCGCCGGCGAACTCTCCCGTGGCCTCGGGTTCTCTGGCGGCCACGGGACCCTTGGTCAGTGTCTTGGTTTGCCCGCCGCGGCTCGGCGGTGTGGTCGAGCATCCAGCGAGCAGCGTCAGGCCGCCCGCGGTCAGCAGCAGCCTGCGGGTGACCGGACGTTCCCCTGCCATACCCCCGCCCCGTTCTGCAGTGCAGTGATCTGCCTAGGTGCTCCGTCAGCGCCCGTGCCAACTACGTTCCGTATTATGTCTGTCGCTCATAGTGTTCACACCTGGGGGCGCGCCGTCGGTACCGTAGGTGGCATGTCGGCGCACGATCACGGACCCCGGCCAAGCCGCAGGGCCCTCATATCCAACTGGTCCACGTACGACGCGCCGTTCGCGGTGAAGCTGCGGATGGCCGTGTCCAACACGCTCATCAAACTGCGCCGGCGCCAGGCGTGCTGCGGCAACAACGGCCAGCCCGGCTGTTGAATACCGGCGGATCCGCCCCGTGAGGGCGGCCACGAGCACGGCCACGACCACCCGCACCCGCACCCGCACTAGCCGGGGTCGCCTGATGGCGGGCGCTGGCCGACGTAGGGCAGGGGCGGCGTAGCCAGCGGCGCCGCGGCCAGTTGCAGCAGCAGCAGGACGTTGTCATCGGCGGCGGTGCGGTTCATGCGCAGCCGGCCGCAGCGGGTGCAGCGATGGATGAGCATCCACCGGCGCTCGCCCCGCACGGTGACCGCTATCGGCTCCATGCCGCCTGGACACTCGGCCTTCCGGTCCCCGGGAACGTTGCGGTCGAGGTGGCGGGACCAGAGGCAGCTGGGGCAGTGGTTGCGGTGCGATGTGCCGGGCGCGTCTAGCGAGACATCGGCGCCGCAGTGCCCGCAGCGAAAGGAACGAGGAAACGACAAGTCTGGCGACCTCCCGAGACTGGACTTCGAAGCTGGGCCGACATTTCGCCTCCTCTCGTCTTGACCGGACGGTTACGCCGACCATCGTTCGGCGCGGCGGGTGATCCCGTCAACTACATTTCTCCCGGCCCGGCCGCCGGACCGTGCTGAAGGGCTCGGGCGGACAGGGCGGCGAGCCAGGTGAAGCCACTGATGATGCTGGCGCGCTGGAACAGCCCGCCGAGGCGGACCAGCCGGGGTGACTGACCGAAGCCCGCGCCGGCCAGGACGGTGCCGGCCAGCATGGTGGCAGCTGTGCCCGCGCTGTAGAGCGCGAAGCCGCGCTGGCCGTCGCGCCACGCCCGCCGGCTGCTCAGCAGGGCGGCGGCCGGCAGGCCGACGAACACCGGGATGGCGCCCAGATTGTGGGCGATACCGGTCCGTGTGGGCTGGGTCAGTTCATCCGGTGTCCCCGGCGGGTAACCGCTGACCGGATCGGTCACGAACATGGCCGAGCCGAGAAGCCCGGCGCCCGCGGCGCCAATCAAGGCCGGCGTCGCGCGACGGCCGGCCCCCGGATCGCCGGCCCGCGCGAGACCGGCGGCTGCGGCCAGGAACAACGTGCCGGCCATCGCGAAGTTCCCGCTCTGGATCCAGCCACGAGGTCCGAGCGCCAGCGAGCTGACTGGGTGGCGCAGTGGCCGGTAGCCATCCCTGACGGCACCCTCGAGAAGGAACACGGTCACGAAGGCGGGGCCTGCTACGACCCCGCAGCGCAGCAGCGTGCGGGTCCATCCGGCCGGCGGCCCGGAGTCGGTGGCGGAACTCACGAGGGAAGCGTAGCTGTGCCTCCCTAGTTGGAGAACACAAGCTCCTCAGCGTCGGCCGTCTTGGCGTCCGGGCTGGGCGGCTGCCGCAGCGTCCTGAGGTAGGCGTCGCCGGGGTAGCCGGTCGCGGCGACACGGGCCTCGGCCTCGTCCAGGTCGTAGGGCGTCACCACAAGCCGCACGTGATCGGAGACGAGAGCCCACCTGGCTCCGGGGCCCGTGGCGTACGGCAGGCCGACGCTCCCCGCTCCGGTGATCACCTTGCCCACGGCGTCGCGACGGTACTGCACGTGAGTGTGGCCATGGATCACCACTGCTTCCTCAACTCCGGCAGTCGCCTCCCGCAGGCGGTCGTCTCCGGTCAGGCTCGTCAGCAGCTCGATGTCGCTCCGCGGGCTGCCGTGGCACAGCCGCAGCCCGCCGGCTGCCGGGTGGGTGACCCGCAGGCCGCCCGGCCAGGAGCCAATGGCGGCCAGTCCGTCGTCGCCGTGGGCAGCCACGAGCCACTCGTCAACCTCGCGATCAAACGGGCGCACGCCGCTGCTGAGCTCCAGGACCCAGCGCTCGCCGTTGCCGGCCAGATGAAACACCGGGAGCTTCAGATCCGCGCATCGCTCGAGCACGCCGCGAGGGTCGGGCCCCGTCGTCGTGCAGCCAAGAAACGCCACCGCATCGGCCTGCGCAAAGTCCTCGGAGGCGAGGACCGCGTCCAGGGCGGCCGTGTTGCCGTGCACATCGGCCAGGCAGGCCAGCACCGGCCCGCCGGCGTCGATCAGGTCCACTCGTCGCGGCGCGCTGCGCCGGATTTCGTCGGAGTTTTCCACGGTTTCTCCTCCTCGGCCGGGAGTCCGTCGGCTAGCTTGACACACCGGTCGCCGCCGGGGACGCTCCGGCCGAGCCGCAGCAGGAGGCCCAGCGGTTGCGCCAGTAAGCAGACCGGGCCCGCTGTCCCCGGAGGGTGACGCGCTCGTGACCGCACCGGACCTTCGGCCGTCTGTCGGATCCGGGGCTACTCCGCCCGCCAGGAGCGCCCGCGCCGCTTCAGTAGCATCGTTTGCATGCCTAAATACCCGGATGTCGAGCCCTACGAGACCGGCTTGCTGGATACCGGTGACGGGAACCTCGTCTACTGGGAGGCCTGCGGGAACCCGGATGGCGTGCCCGCGCTGATCGTGCACGGCGGCCCCGGGTCGGGATGCACAGTCGGCAACCGGAGGTCGCTCGACCCGGAGAGGTCCCGGACAATCATCTTCGACCAGCGCAACTGCGGGCGCAGCCAGCCGCACGCCAGCGACCCGGCGGCGGACATGAGCCTGAACACGACGGATCATCTGCTCAGGGACATGGAGCAGTTGCGGGCGCACCTGGGCGTGGACAAGTGGCTGCTGCGCGGCGGATCGTGGGGCGTCACGCTGTCCCTCGCGTACGCCGAGCGGCATCCGGAGCGGGTCAGCGGGATGCTCATGCTCAGCGTGACGTCGACGAGGCGGCTGGAGCTTGACTGGCTGTACCGGGGCGTCGGCCGGTTCTTCCCCGAGGCCTGGGCGCGATTCACGGACTTCGCGGGCCTGGCCGGTACCTATCGGCTGCCGACCGACACCGCCCCGCCGATCTCGGGCCTGCTGCGGGTTTACGCGCAGATGATGGAGAACCCCGACATCGGCGTCCGGTCGCGGGCCGCGAATGAGTGGACGGCCTGGGAGGACGCGGTCATCTCGCAGGAGAGCAACGGCAGCCCGGGCGCGTACGGCGACCGTCCCGATGACGCAAAGCTGGCGTTCGTTCGCATCTGCTCGCACTACTTCGCCCACGACGGGTTCCTCGAGGACGGCGTGCTGATCCGTGAGGCCGGCAGGCTCGCCGGCATACCGGGTGTGCTGATTCACGGCCGCAACGACCTCGGCGGCGGCGCCTGCACTCCCTGGGAGCTCGCCGCGGCCTGGCCCGGCGCCGAGCTCATCATCATCGAGGACTCCGGTCACACCGGCAGCACCGCCATGACCGACGCGATGCACGCCGCCGCGGACCGGCTCTACGAGCAGATCGCCGATCCCGGCTAAGGATCGAGCCGCTGACTCTTCACGACGACGTGCTCGCCGACGGCGCCGACGGCGTGGGCGGCGGCTGCGGGGTGGCCAGGGCCGCCTCATCGGCGAGGGCGATCGCGAGCTGCCCCTCGGCGGTGGGATGGAACGGCGCGATGTCGCCGAGTCCCTGGACATACGGCTGCGGCGAGCACAGCGTGTGGCCGGCGAAGCTAGGCAGCGGGGACTGGAAGCCGAACTGCGCCGCGCCCTTGGCCAGGACCTGGTTGAGCGCCTCGAGCCAGGTCTGGATGGCACCGACCTTCACCGGCGTGAGGCCGCGCTGGAGGATGCAGCTGACATCGCTGCCGAACGGGTCGTAGTACCGGTTGATGATCACCCGCGGATGGCCGGGCAGGCTGCCCAGCTGGATCAGCAGCTGGAGGTAATCGGTGCTGAACTCGGCCAGCTTCTGCTGGAAGTAGGCGTTCGAGGCGCGGCTGTCGCACGTCGTCGACGCGGCGCAGTACTCGAGGATGGCCGACCACTGGAGGTCATCGGCGCCGACGCTGACGATGACAACAGCGGGATCCTTCACCCGGGTCGCGACGTCGATCTGCGGCTGGATCCGCTGGGTGCCCTGCTGCTGCGTGCCCAGCAGGCCGTGCGCGATCGTCGCGCTGTCGCACGCCAGATTCAGCTCCTTCCAGCCGTTGACCCCGGCCAGGTCGGCGGCGTAGGACTGCGAACTGCGTCCGCAGGCCTTGTCGGCGGCCGAGGCACCGGCGACCCAGGGAAGCCCGGCTCCCGCGGCGGTCGAGTCACCCAGCACTACCTCCTGGACTCCGGGCAGCGCGCGCTGGCTCGCGTGCGTGCGCGGCACGCTGACGTCCTGCGTGCCGACGAGCTGGGTCAGCGAGCTGACGTGCCGGAGGGCAGCGCGGGCCCCGTTGGCCGTGAGCGCGACGGCGCCGAGGTTCAGTCCCACGGTGACGATCAGGACGGCCACGAGCAAGAGCCCGGTTGCCTTCGGCGGCAGCCTGCGCCATCCGGCGACGGCGCCGGCCAGGATCAGCGCGGCGGCCGCGGCGGCCGCCGTCTCCCAGGCGAAGTAGCGCTCCCAGCCGGCCACGAGCTGCGTGCGCAGGGTGAGACCGGCGCCGCTCTCGCTGCGGCCCTGGACGAAATTAGCCAGCTCGCTGTTCAGCGTGATCTGGCTCAGCTGGAGCCTGGGCTGGATCGGGCCGGCGATGGAGACTGCCGTCGGCAGCCCCTGGCCGAACAAGTCAACCTCGCCGGGGCCGGACAACCCCAGTCGCGGAGCCGCGCCGACCTTGATGACCTGGCCCGCCACGGTCACCGTCTGCATGGGCGTGATCTCAAGCGCCGCGCCCGACGCGAGGACCGCGGCCAGGATGACGGCGACGGCGGCCAGCGCGCGCGCCAGCCACCGGCGGTTAAGCACGTGCCTCAGGATGGTCTGGGAACGATCTCGGATACGGAGTCCGGCAGGCGACTCCGGCTCGCGATTCTCGACGTCGTTCCTCCAGCTCATAACTCAGGGACAGAGCTTACCCACTCGGGCATAGCGCATGCGCCGGCTCCGCGTCCGCTCCGCGCACGGCAGGCCAGCGGCTGAAACTAACTGTGTTAAGATTTTTACCTGGTTAGCGGGTTGGTCACAGTGGGGCAGTGAGATGGCGGCGACGGCATCGGACGAGGAATTCCTGCTGGCGGTGCTCAACAGCACGCCGGTCGTGGACGGAGCGCCGACGGACGACCTTGCCGACCGGGCCCGGGCCCGGCGATGGCTGGCCGCAGCCGGTGGCGTGGGCAGCGACGCGGAGCTGCGCCACGTGCTGGACGTCCGGCAGGCGCTGCAGACGGTGGTGCGCGGCGAGCAGCCGCCCGACGTGCTGGCGCCCTTGCTGCAGGGCATGACCTACGTCCCGGCTATGGCGGACGGCCGGATCTCCTGGATCCTGAGCGTCCCGCCGGAGCGTCGGCTAGCCGCGCGGGCCGTCCTGGCCTGGGACGCGCTTGCCGGGCGCGGTTCCGGGCGGCTGCGCCCGTGCGCGAACGACGAATGCCGCCTGTTTCTCATCGACCACAGCAAGGCCAACGCCGCCCGCTGGTGCTCGATGGCGGTGTGCGGCAACCGGATGAAGGCCCGCCGTCACTACCAGCGGACCCGGAGCCTGCAGGCCGAGTAGGGGTCAGTGCCGGTCGGCCAGCGCGGTGAGATGGTCGTCCAGGACCGCCAGCGCCCATCTGGCGGAGGTCTGCCGGGGCGTCGTGACGAGCTGGATGCGCAGCCCGTCGAGTAGCACCCGAAGCTTCGCCGCCTCGTCCTGGGCGTCAATGTCCCCAGCCAGCTCGCCCGCCTTCACCGCATAGTCGAGTCGCGCGGCGAGTGGCTCCTGGAGCCGCTGCGCGGCGCTCTCGGCCGCCTCGGCCAGCGCCGGAACGACCGCGGCCTGCGCCAGGAACGCCAGGTGGACCAGCGCGTCCGCACGCCGGCTGGCGTCGAGCGGGAGCAGCTCGGTGGCGGCCGTCCGCAAGTCGGCCATTGTCATGCCGCCGGCAGTGCGCTTCCGGATCCGGTCATCGACGCGCTCCCCGACTCGCCACAGCGCCGAGGCGACGAGCTCGTCCTTGTTCGGGAAGTAGTGCCGGATGGAACCGATGGACCAGCCAGACTCCGCGGCGACATCGGCCAGCGTGGTCGCGGCCAGCCCGTTCCGCGCGATGACGGCGCAGGCGGCATCGGCGAGTTCACGGCGGCGAGCAGGGTGATCGACCTCTTTCGGCATGCTCCCAATTTAGCATTGCGGTACTAGCACCGCTGTATTAGCATGGTAGTGCTAACAAGATGAACTCGAAGCATTCAAGGAGTCATCATGTCTCTCGCCTCTCTCGACCGCACTGAGCCGACCACAACCAGCACCACGACCAGCCGGAGATCCCGCTTCAGCGTGCCGCGCGGCCTGATCGCCGGCACCGTCGCCGCCATCGCCCTGGTATGGGGGCCCTACGCGCTCATCCCCGGATCCAGCCTCCTGTCCGCGCAGGTGCAGACGGGCATCTACCTGGGCCTGCTCCTGCTCACGACCTTCAGCCGCCGCGTGAAGGTGCGGATCGTGCGGGTGGTGCAGCGATATGTGATGAATCCGCTGATGCGGCTGCTGCTGGCCGTCGGCCTCAACCCGTTCGGCCTGGCGATCCTGGAGACCAGGGGACACGTGTCCGGCAAGATCCGCAGGGTCCCGGTCGGCAACGGCCGCAAGGGCAACTCGTTCTGGATCATCGCCGAGCACGGCACCCGCGCCGGCTACGTGCGCAACATCGACCACGACCCGCACGTCCGGGTGCGGCTGCGCGTCGGACTGCGCTACCGCTGGGTGACGGGCATCGCCACCGTCCGTCCCGACGACGATCCGCTCGCGCGTCAGCGGCAGATCATCGCCTGGCACCCGCTGCGCGCGCTCAACGCGGTCACTGTCCGCGTGCTCGGCGCCGACCTGCTGACCGTGCACGTGCAGCTCGACCCCGGCCCGACGGGGTAGCGAACCGGGTCAGAGCAGGAACGGCACCAGCATCTTGGTTGACCGCTTGTAGCCCGGATACGTGTCCGGGAAGCGCTCGGCCATGTACCGCTCTTCGACGGTGGCGCTGTAGATGAAGTACCCGCCGATCACGACCGCAGCAATCAGCCAGTAGACGCTGACGGCTATCGCAGTGCCGATCATCGCGAGCAGGATGCCCGAGTAGATGGGGTGGCGAATCAGATGATACGGGCCCGTCGTCACGAGCTCGGGGTTGTCCTTCTGGGTCATCGGCATGCCCCAGTTCCCGCCGAGATAGATCCTCGCCCACACCGCGACCGCAAGTCCGAGCAGGAAGAGGCCCAGGCCGATGCCCTCGAGCACGGCGTCGTGGGTGACCGTGTGACCCTTGAACACCCTCAGCCGGGCCAGAAGCAGGATGATCAGGATTATCCCGACGCGAATGCCAGCGAACTGGCCCCACCGGGTCCGCCCCGTTTTGACACCGACGGACGCCGCGAGCCAGTAGATCCAGAAGCCCACCCAGCCGACGAGAATGACAAGATCAACGACCTGCATGGCCAGATCAGCTCGCGTTGCCGGCCGGAAGGACCTCGAAGGCCGGATGCTTGGGGGCGATAGCCCTGAGCTGGTCGTCGGTCGAGTCCGGCCCGGTGCCCTCGAAGAAGATCCCGACCTCGGCCTTCCAGCGCTTCAGGTAGGCCCTCAGCACCGGCACCTTCTCGTCGTCGGTGAGCTCCCGGCCACGGAACGGCTCGGCGCCGCGTCCCAGGCGCAGTTCGCCGGTGCCGACGGATCGCAGGTTGCGGACCCACTGCGTCTCGCCACGGGGAGCGACCAGGTACCGGTGGCCGTCGTGGGTCAGCAGGTTGACGGGGGTGGTCCGCCACTGACCGCTCGTCCGGCCCTTGACCGCGAGGACCCGCGAGCCGAGGACGCTGATGCCCCGGCGGGTCAGAAACGCCACCGTCTGGTTGAAGACATTGCGCGTGAACCAGCCGGGCGCCCGGTAATGATCAGCCATGCCGCCAGCTTAGCCAGGACGTCTCGACCCGCTGCAGGCCGCACACGATGCCCCGGCGGTCCGGGCAGGTCCCGGTCCGCTTGCGTCAGTGGCCCGAGGAGCCGGCAGCCGGGGAACCCGCGACCGGGGCCGCGATCAGGAACCTGCCGACGCCGCGCCGATTGCCGCCAGGCTGAGCCGCAGTTCGCGGTACCGGTCGAGGCCGAGGATCTCGCCGACCCGCCGTTCGACCTCAAGCAGGGCGACGCGGCTGGCCCGCGCGGTCTCGCGGCCCTTCTGGGTGAGGTAGATGCGCTTGGCTCGCCGGTCCGCGGGGTCCTCGCGGCGGGCCAGGTATCCCTTGGCGACAAGGTCATCGACAATCTCGCCCATCGACTGTGGTGCCATGCCCGCGCGCGCCGCGATGTCGGTGAGCCGAAGGCCGTCCTGGATGGCAAGCATTTCCATCGCGTTGCCGTGGGCCGGGCGCATGTCGCCCGCACCGGCTTCGCTGACGGCACTGTAAATGGCCGCCGACAGGACGTTATACGCCGTTCGCAGCAGGGTGGGCGTCGAGGGATCGGGACCAGGACCGGGCACGGCTTGACCCTTCATGAAGGATGCCTGATAATCAGGAGACCTTCATACATTAGCGCGGCGGGGGACTCTCGTGACTGGTCACGACGAAGAACGCATACCGGTCCTGGTCGTCGGCGCGGGTGCCGCCGGGCTCGCGACCGCGCTGGAACTGGCGCGCCGGGGGCTTGCGCCGATAGTCATCGAGCGACGGCCGGGCGCCTCACGTCATCCCCGGGCCACCGCCCTGACCGCGGAGACCATGCGGCTGATGACCCGGTGGGGAGCCGAGCCCGAGGTGCGGCGACTGGGCTTCCGGTCGCAGCCCGCGATGTCGGTCCGCCCCTGCCTCACCGGCCCGGAGATCCAGCGGCTGCCCTTCCCTGACCACGTGTGGACGTGCGCGCAGGATCACCTCGAAACGATCCTCGCCCAGTGCGCCGTCCAGGGCGGAACCGAGCTGAGGTACGGCTCACGGCTGACCGGCCTGGAGGCCGCTGACGGCGCAGTACTGGCGACCGTCGCCGCTCAGGGGAGCGGCTGCGCCACGATCCGGGCGCAGTACGTCGTCGGTGCCGACGGCGCGCACAGCACCGTGCGGGAGGCCGGCGGGATCGCGACTACGCGGGAACGCGGATACGGACACTGGATCAGCATCCTGTTCCGCGCGCCCCTGCGGGACTACACCGGCGACGAGCCCTGCATGGTGTACGCGATCGGCGACTCGTCAGCTGGCGGCGTGTTCGTCCCGGCCGACGGCACCGACCGCTGGATCCGCGGGCTGCCGTGGCACCCCGAGCTCGGCGAGCGACCTGAGGACTATGGCCAGGCCCGGTGTGAGGATCTGATCCGCGCTGGCGCCGGAGTCCCGGATCTCCCGGTCGAGGTCCTCGACGTCCGCGCCTTCGAGATGACCGCATCTATTGCCGGCCGATACCGGGCAGGCCGGATCGTCCTGGCCGGCGACGCCGCGCACGTATTCACCCCGTCGACCGGCATGGGACTCAACCTCGCCATCCACGACGCAGCGGTGCTGGCGCAGCACCTTACCGACGCCATCAGTGCCGAGGATCAGCCCGAGATGCTCGACCGGTACGAGCAGGCACGCAGGCCGCTCGCCGAGAAACTGCTGGCACCCGACCTCGCCCCGGCTCAGTAGCTGCCGGGCTCGGCAGGTGCTGCGCTACTCGCCCGGCAGGCGTCCGCTCGGCAGCAGCGGCATCGAGCGCAGCCGGACGCCGGCGGCGCGGAAGATGGCGTTCGCGATGGCCGGCGCGACCGCAACGATCGGGGCCTCACCGCCGCCCTCCGGCGGGACGTCCGGCCGGTCGATCAGCACCACGCGCAGATCGGCCGGCACGTCGGCCAGCCGCGGCACCTGGTAGTCCGTCATCGACCCGTTGGTGATCCGCCGCCCGTCGAACTCGATCTGCTCGAACAGCGCCGGACCCAGGCCCATCATGATCGCCCCCTCGACCTGATTCAGCAGGCCATCGGGGTGGACGATCGCCCCGCAGTCGACGGCGGTCACCAGCGCCAGCACCCGGACCGCGCCGTCGGGTCCGACGTGCACCCGCGCGGCCGTCGCCACCCGGCCGGCCTTCTCCAGGCCGAGCGCGATGCCGGTGCCGACCCGCTCCCCGGCAGGCGGCTCGTCCTCCCAGCCGATGGCCTTCGCCGCCGTCAGCAGCACCTCGGCGAGGCGGTCGTCGTCGAGGTTGCGCAGCCGGAACTGCACGGGATCGAGGCCGGACTGGTGGGCCAGCTCATCCATGGCGGACTCGCGGGCGAAGTTATTCGCGGTGGCCGCCAGCGCCCGGTACGAACCGTGCGCGAGCGGCGCATCCGCGGGCTGGTAGGCAAGCTGCTGGCTGCCGGTGCGGTAGGGCGGCGCAATGCCTGCGGCGCCGGAGTTGAGGTTGGCAAACGTCCAGGCCGTCAGCAGCCCGCTCGCATCGGCGCCGCAGGCCACGTCGATGAACGCCGCCGGGCGCAGGTAGCCGGAGCCGAACTCGTCCGCGCGGCTCCACTGCACCTTGACCGGCTGCCCGGCGGCCCTGGCCAGCCGGGCGGCCTCCAGCGCCACCACCGAGCCGTGCTTGCCCCCGAAGCCGCCGCCGTAGTCGGGCACGATGACCTGCACCGCGTCCTGCGCCAGGCCGAGGGCGGCCGCGAGCTCCCGCCGGGCCCGGAACGGCGTCGACGTCGCGGCCCACACCGTCAGCTGATCACCGTGCCACTGCGCCAGCGCAACCCGCGGCTCGAGCGGCACGTGCGCGACGTAAGCGGCGCGGTAGTGCCCCTCGAAGCGGACCGCCGCCGCGTGCAGCGCTTCCTCGGGGTCACCATCACGATGCCGGAACGAGCTGCGCGGGCCGTCACCTTCCACCGGACGCGCGCGCAGATAGGCCTCAAGATCGCTCGCGGTCGGGCCCGGTTCCTCCCGCCAGTCCGCGGTGATCGCGGCTAGCGCGGCGCGCGCGGTACCCGGCCGGGCGGCCGCGACCGCGATCAGGTCGCCGTCCTCGATCACGGTGACTCCGGGCATCGCCGCGGCCGCCGTCGTGTCGGCGCTGATCAGCGCGGCGCCGTAGGCGGGCGGGTGGAGCACGCAGCCATACAGCATGCCCGGGACCCGCAGGTCGGACGGGAATGTCTTGGCGCCGGTCACGACGTCCGCGCCGCCCACCGACCGCGCCGGATGGCCGGCCGCGCGCCACTGCGCCGCCGGCGTGACCGGCGCATCGGCCGGGACCAGCTCCACCTCGCGCAGGCCCGACACGAGCTCGCCGTAGCCGGCCGACGGTGCCCCGTCCGGTCCGGCGAACATGCCGTCGGCCGCCGTCAGCTGCTCGGGCGGCAGCCCGAAACGGGAGGCGGCAAGCGCGCGCAGCCGCCGGAAGGCGCCTGCCGCCGCGGTCCGCAGTGGCGGCGCGGCGTGCGGCATCGACCGGCTGCCGAACGTCCCGAGGTCGAAGGGGGAGACGTCGGTGTCGGCCATGGCGAGCGCGACGGTTTCGGCCCGCACGGCCAGCTCCTCGGCGACTAGCAGCGAGAGCGCCGTCCGCGTGCCCTGGCCGGCCTCGACCTTTCCGGTGAACGCCGTGACCGTGCCGTCGGCGCCGACGTGGATCCAGGCCTCGTCCGGCGCGGTCCAGTCGGCCGGATCGCCGGCTCCGGCGACGACCGCGAGCAGGCCGTCCGGCATGGCGGCGGCGAAGGCACCCGGCCCGCGGCCGCTCAGGTCCCACGGCACGGGGGGCGCGGGCACGCTCGGATGAGCAATGGCCTCCGGCCGGGCAGCCGGCACCGGCTCGAGCAGCTCAGGCGTGTCCATCAGCTCCGCGGCGCGCTGCACGGCCCGGCGGATCCGCGGATAGCAGCAGCAGCGGCACGCGTGGCCGGCCAGCTCGGCCGCGACTCGTTCCTCGTCCGGGTGCGGTACCCGGGCCAGCAGGGCCGCCGTGCCGGTGAGCCAGCCGGGTGTGCAGTAGCCGCACTGGAAGGCGCCGGTCTCCAGCCAGGCCTGCTGCACCGGGTGCAGGATGCCGCCGGAGGCCAGTCCTTCCACGGTGGTGATCCGCTGACCGGCGACGTCCGCCGCAGTGAGCTGGCAGGCCTGCACCGGCCGGGCGCCGAGCAGCACCGTGCACGCCCCGCAGGCGCCCTCGCCGCACCCCAGTTTCGGTCCGGTGACGCCGAACTCGTCCCGCAGCAGGTCGAGCAGGCCCATGGCGCCCGGGCCATCCCACTCGCGTGCGGTGCCGTTGACGTGGATGGTTACGGCCATACCGGCATGATCCCACGTACCTCAGCGGCGGCGCGCGGTCCGGTCGCTGTCGGCCCGGGCCAGTGTCCGGAAGTGCCGGCCTGTGCCACAATCAGCCACCAGCCAGCCGGCCTGCCCCATCCGGAGGACCACCGAATGACCACTGAGATCCTGCCGGCAGCGCCCGCCGTGGCTTCGTGACATGCGGCTCCTCGTTCTGTCCGCGGCCGAGGTCCACGCGCTGCTCGGCTACGACGAGTGCGCCAGGGCGGTGCGCGACGCGCTCGTCGCGCTGGAGACCGGCCGCGCGCAGCAGCCGCTGCGAACGGTGCTGCGGCCAGAAGGCGCCGCCGGCCTGGTCGCGCTCATGCCGTCGTATGCGTCCGGCGCAGAGGAGGATGAGGCCGCCTACGGGCTCAAGGCCATCTGCATTACTCCGGCCAACCCGGCCGCCGGACTGGACACCCACCAGGGCGTCGTGCTGCTGTCCAGCGGCCGGACCGGCGAGCCGCTGGCGCTGCTGAACGCCTCTGCGGTGACCGAGATACGGACCGCGGCCGTCTCGGTAATCGCCACCGAGCTGCTGGCCAGGAAGGACGCCGACGTGCTGGCCGTCATCGGCGCCGGCGTCCAGGCCCGGGCGCACATCCTGGCACTCGACCAGGCCCGGCCGCTGCGCGAGATCAGGCTGGCCGGCCGTCACCGCGCCAGCGCCGAGCAGCTGGCAGCGAGCGTTCGCGAACTCATTCGCCCGCCGCTCCGGGTCTGCGACGGCGTCGCCGAGGCGGTCGACGGCGCGGGAATCGTGGTCACCGCGACCAGCTCCGCGGAGCCGGTCCTGCGCGGCGAGTGGCTCCCGCCAGGCAGCCACGTCAACGCCGTCGGTGCCTGCCTGCCGACGGCGCGCGAGCTGGACAGCGCGGCGATGGCGGCGGGAGTGCTGTTCGCCGACCGGCGCGAGTCCCTGCTGGCTGAGGCCGGCGATTACGTGATCGCGGCCAGCGAGGGAGCGGTGAGCCCGGCCAGCGTGCGCGCCGAGCTCGGCGAGGTGCTGGCCGGCCGGGCGCCGGGCCGGACCAGCGATGACGAGATCACGATCTTCGAGTCGCTGGGCCTCGCGGTCGAGGATCTGGCCGCGGCGCGCTGCGCGTACCTGACGGCAGCCGAGACCGGTGCGGGCAGCTGGATCGAATTCTGACGGAACCCAGACGGGGCCGGCTGCGTCCGAGGGGAAACAGAATCGCCCCCGCGGAAGCAGAAGCAGGAGTCCGTCATGGCCATCAGCACCTCGCCCGGGTACCGGGCGGCCGGCATCGGAGTGGTATCGGCGGCGTTGATCGTCGGCGCGTTCAGTCTCGGCTCGAGCCGGGGCGGCGGCTCGGCGCCGCCCGCGGAGGCCGCCACGCTGACCTCGGCCTCGGCCACCGGGACCGGCCGCATCACCGTGACCGGCACGGGCACGGTGACCGGGGTCCCGAACCAGCTCGTGCTGTCGGCGGGCGTGCAGGTCAGCAGTTACTCGGTCACCTCGGCGCTCGACCAGGCCAGCCAGGTGGTCAGAAACGTCACCGGGGCGCTGACCCAGCGCGGCGTCGCGGCGTCCGACATCCAGACCTCAGGCCTCAACATCTCGCCCAACTACTCGGGCAGCTCGCCCTACCCGACTAGCTACGGCGTCACGGAGTCCCTCACCGCGACGCTGAACCAGATCAGCCAGGCCGGCGCGCAGATCCAGGCCGCCGTCCACGCGGGCGGGAACGCGATCCAGGTCAACGACGTCTCGCTGAACCTGACCAACACCGGGAGCCTCATGGCGACGGCGCGGGCGCACGCGGTCAACGACGCCAAAGTGCAGGCGCAGCAGTACGCCAGGGCGCTGGGCGAGCCGCTCGGGGCAGTCATCAGCATCACGCCGGTCCAGCAGCAGGTCCAGCCTCAGCTGCAGTTCGGTGCGGCCAACGCCGCGGGCACCAAGTCGGTTCCGATCTCGGCGGGCACCCAGCAGCTCACGGTCACGATCACGGTGGTCTACGCGGTCTGATCCGGCGGCCTGACCCGGGTGCTAAGCTACCGGCCATGCTCACGCCGCGCCTGTCTAGCTGGTGGCGCCGCCACTAGGCGGTGCCAGGTTCGCGCGCGGCAGAGCAGAAACGCAGCAGACCAGACCCAAGGCGACCGCCCGGTACCCCGGCGGTCGCCTTTCTCGTGGCCGCGGGGGCCTAGGCCCGACACACCGCGAGGCCGAGATGGACCAGATCAGCTACCTGACTCCCGGCGGAGTCCGCGTGCGGCGCGTCGCGGAGCCGTTCGACCCGGCCGGGCTCGCCGACCTCACCCGGCAGGTGCAGGACCGGCGGGGCGGCGTGCTCAGCTCGGGCATGGAGTACCCCGGGCGCTATAGCCGGTGGCATCTGGCCTACGTGGACCCGCCGGTGGAGATCGCCGCCTGGGGCCGCCGGATCCGGGCGACCGCGCTCAACGACCGCGGCCGGGTGCTGCTGCCGGTCATCGCGGCCGCCCTGACCAGGGCCGGGACACCCGTCGAGGGTCCGCCGGCGAGCGTCGAGGTGCTCATCCCCGAGTCCGGGGAGGTCTTTACCGAGGAGCAGCGGAGCAAGCGGCCCACGGTGTTCTCCGCGATCCGCGAGATCATGGCCGCCTTTGCCGGCGATGACCCCCACCTCGGGCTGTACGGGGCGTTCGGCTACGACCTGTCGTTCCAGTTCGAGCCGGTCCGGCAGCGGCTGGAGCGCGATCCGGCCGGCCGCGACCTGGTCCTGCACCTGCCCGACCGGCTGTACGTGCTCGACCGCAAGCGCGAGGTCGCGACGCGGTTCAGCTATGACTTCGAGACGCCGGCCGCCAGCACCGCCGCGATCGCCAGGAGCCAGACCGGCGAGGCGGACGGGACCGGCCCGCAGCGCCCCGTTCCCGCCGATCCGGAACCCGGCAGCTACGCCCGCGTTGTCGACCTGGCGAGGCAGAAATTTGCCCGGGGCGATCTGTTCGAGGTCGTGCCCGGCCATACGTTCCACGCGCGCTGCCCGGCCCCGGCCGCGTTCTTCGAGCGGCTGCGCGAGCGCAACCCGGCGCCGTATGAGTTCCTCCTGAATCTCGGCGCGGGCGAGTACCTCGTCGGGGCGTCGCCGGAGATGTACGTGCGGGTCACCGGGAGCCGCGTCGAGACCTGCCCCATCTCGGGCACGATCGCCCGCGGCGCCAGCCCGCTCGAGGATGCCGAGGCGATCAGGACACTGCTCAACTCGGCCAAGGAGGAGTCCGAGCTGACGATGTGCACGGACGTGGACCGCAATGACAAGTCGCGGATCTGCGTGCCGGGCAGCATCAAGGTCATCGGCCGGCGGCAGATCGAGATGTACAGCCGCCTCATCCACACCGTCGATCACGTCGAGGGCACGCTGCGGCCGGGTTTCGACGCGCTGGACGCGTTCCTCAGCCACATGTGGGCCGTCACCGTGACGGGCGCGCCGAAGAACTGGGCGATGCAGTTCATCGAGGATCACGAGACCACGCCGCGCCGCTGGTACGGCGGCGCCGTCGGGATGATCGGCTTCGACGGCAACATGAACACGGGCCTGACGCTCCGCACCGCGCACATCAGCGGCGGGGTCGCCGCCGTTCGCGTGGGCGCCACGCTCCTCTTCGACTCGGACCCCGATGACGAGGAGCGCGAGACCAAGCTGAAGGCGCGCGCCCTGCTGGAGACACTCGCCGAAGCGGAACGAGGCGGAGCCGGGCCGGCGGCGGCCAGTCCGGCTGCCCTGGCCGCGGATCAGAGAGGCGCGGGGGAGCGGCTTCCCGGTGACGGCATGCGGGTCCTGCTCGTGGATCACCAGGACTCGTTCGTGCATACGCTGGCCGGGTACTTCCGCGAGCAAGGGGCCGCGGTGACGACGCTGCGGGCCGGGTTCGACCTCGCGCTGCTTGACGAGTACGCGCCCGACCTCGTGGTGCTCTCGCCGGGGCCGGGGCAGCCGTCCGACTTCGGCTGCGACAAGCTGCTGACCGCGCTCGACGAGCGAGGGCTGCCGGTATTCGGCGTGTGCCTCGGGCTGCAGGCGATGGTTGAGCACGCGGGCGGCTCCCTCGGCCTGCTGGGCACGCCCGTGCACGGCAAGCCCGGCCGGGTCCGGGTGCTCGGCGGCTCGCTACTGGCGGGGCTGCCTGCCGAGTTCACCGCCGCGCGCTACCACTCCCTGCATGCGCGGCCCGAGCAGGTGACCGGCGGCCTGGAGGTGACTGCCGTGACCGCGGACGGGGTGGTCATGGCGGTCGAGGACGCCAGCCAGGGCCGGTGGGGAGTTCAGTTCCACCCCGAGTCGATCCTGACCACCGCCGGCGGTGCCGGTCACCGGATCATCGCGAACGTCCTGTCGCTCTGCCAGGACCGGCACCAGCGGTGAGTCACGCTCCCGTGAGGTCGGCGGCGAAGGTGACCAGCCGCTTGCGTTATCGATTGCTCGCCGATTGGCTGACAGTTATGGCAGTCTGTGCCGCATGCCCGACATTACCTATCCGGTTGCTGACGGCACCTCGGCCGGCTACCTGGCCGTTCCGCCGGGCTCGCCCGGGCCATGGCCAGGGGTTGTGGTCATCCACGAGGCATTCGGCCTGAACGACGACATCCGGCAGAAGGCCGACGAGTTCGCCGCCCATGGCTACCTGGCGGTGGCGCCAGACCTGTTCGACGGCAAGTCCTGGGTCAAGTGCATCCGCGCCGCTTTCGAGCAGCTGCGGGCGGGTCGCGGGCCCGCCTTCGACGCGCTTGATGCCGCGCGAGCCTTCCTGGTGGCCCGGCCGGACTGCACCGGGAAGACCGGCGTCATCGGCTTCTGCATGGGCGGCGGCTTCGCGCTGATGTGCGCCCCTGGGCACCACTTTGACGTGGCGTCGGTCAACTACGGTGATGTGCCCAAGGATGCCGAGTCCGCGCTCGCCGGCGCGTGCCCCATCGTCGGCAGCTTCGGCGGCCGCGATAAGTCCATCAGCACCGAGCATCCGGAGCGGCTGCAGCGTGCGCTGACAGTGCTCGAGGTGCCGCACGACGTAAATGTCTACCCCGGCGCCGGGCACCGGTTCATGACCGAGTCATCGGGGATAAGCGCGGTGCTGATGAAGATCGGCCGGATGAGCTACCAGCCGGCGGACGCCGCGGACTCGTGGCAGCGCATCTACGCCTTCTTCGGCGCGTACCTCGGGGCTGACCGCCCGGTCGCCGACTAGGCCGGCGCCTACGCCAGCGGGTCGTGATGGATCTGGCCGGGCGGGACGGCGGCCGCGATCAGGGCCGCCGTCTGGCTGACCATCGCCGCCGGGCCGCAGATGTAAGCCTCAGTGTCCTCGAACGCGGTGAGCCCGTAGGCGTGCACGACGTCGGGTAGCAGACCGCTGCTGCCTGCCCACCCGGGCTCGTCAGACAGCACGGGGATAACGCGCAGACTGGGGCAGGCCGCCTCGAGCAGCTGCAAGTCCTGCAGATCGTAGAGGTCGAAGTGCTGGCGAGCGCCGAAGAACAGCGTGATCTTCCGTTGCTTTCCGGTGAGCTGCGACTCCGCGACCGCCTGCTCGATGACCGCCTTGATCGGTGCCAGCCCGGTGCCGCCGGCGACGCACAGCAGGTCCCGGTCGGAGCCGGCGAGCGTCATGTCGCCGGCGGCCGATCCGAGCAGGACCGCGTCGCCTTCGAAGGAATGATGCACCAGCGAGTTGCTGACGAGCCCGCCGGGCACGGCGCGCACGTGCAGCTCGATGATCCCGCCCGGCCGCGGCGCGTTCGCCACCGAGAACCGCCGCCAGACCCGGGGCCACCTGGTGACCTGGACGTGCACGTACTGCCCGGCCTGGTACGGCAGGGGCTGGCTCGGGGCGAGCCGCAGCACGGCGACACCGGGCGAGCGGAGCTCATGCTCCACGATCTCGGCGATCCACCATGGCGGCGACGTGGCTGCGTCCGCATCGGCCGCTGCCCGCATGACCGCCGACATGTAGCTGGTCGCGCCCTGCCAGGCCGCCTCGACGTCCGGCTGCCAGCCGACGCCGATATAGTGCCGCGCGGTGTCGATCAGCGCATCGAAGAACGCGGTGTAATGCCTGGCGGTCACGCCGAACTTGCGGTGCTCGCGGCCAAGCCGGCCGAGCAGCTCGCTGCATCCCGGCACCGCGTCCAGGCTCCAGACGAGCTCGGTGAGCGCGGCGAGCATGCGGTCGCGCTGCGCGCTCATCGTCATGGGGAACAGCGCCCTGGTCTCCGGATGCGTGGCGAACAGTCGCGCGTAGAAGTACTCCGACACCTCCGGGCCCGCGGCCATGACCTGCGCGAAGGACTCCTTGACCAGGCCGGGGTCGAAGTCGGCCACCGGCGCGTCCGGCTGGGCGGCCGGCGGCGACCCCGCCGTGCTCTCCGTCCTCGCAATCGCGTCTGGGATTGCACTGTCGCTGTATTGTCTATTAAGGGCGCTATAAGTATTCGTTAATGGTGTCGGCGGTGAGAATTGCACGGCCCCGCGGGAGCGGCCTCGTCTGAGTTGCCCGCCCGGTCCTTCGGAACTGGATTCGGGCATCCCGCCACCGAGTGCGATTGCCACAACGCGAGTCTTGCATCATGGCGTGATGCATACAACCCAATTCTGTCAAGCGTCACCAAGGAGCACGCAGGGTTACGGATGTCAGTTCGCCGGGCGCTACGATGACGACTCGTAGCTCGCGCTATTAATAGCTACGCTAAGGGCTTTCCGGCCTAACCGAACGGCCTTAGGTCTGCGCAATTGCGCAATCTCGGCGGCCGGCGGTTACTCACAGTAGCTGGCGTGGCGATGACGGTCTGCTCGCAAAGGGGGCGATGAGTGCCGGTCCGGGCTCTGGTGTGGGACATGGACGGGACGCTGCTCGACTCCAGCGAGGCGGTGACGGCCGCCTTCGCGGCCGCCCTGGCGCGTATCGGCGGGCCCGTTGTGGCGGCCGCGGAAGTTGTCAGTGCCTACTCGCTCGGCCCGCCTGAGGCGATCCTGGCTCACCTGGCCGGACGGCCGCTGACCACGGCAGACACGGAGGAGTACTACCGTGAACTGGAAGTCGTGCGGGTCAGTGCTTACCCGGGCATCGCCGGGGTTCTCCGCGCACTGCGCGAGCGCGGTCAGCCGGTCGCGGTGTCCACCGGCGCGAGCAG
>Ga0209380_10000437_pt1 | contig 29218 bp, 23 predicted proteins | sample HubBroMetageWFT6_FD_188347 | JGI IMG/M metagenome (GOLD analysis project Ga0209380, IMG submission 188347) | Warmed and freeze-thawed soil microbial communities from the Hubbard Brook experimental Forest, New Hampshire - Hubbard Brook CCASE Soil... | ecosystem: Environmental > Terrestrial >... | reverse complement strand
AGTGAAAGCAAACTTCGCGTGACTAGTTTTGCGCCAGCGCCTCGAAGCTGATGAAAAGCCGTCGGGGCGGTTTCGTGACACTTTGCCGGGGGGAAAGCCCGTCTTAATGGCGTACCTTGCGTGCACTAAAGCATCACTCTTCCAGCCTCGCGCGGCCTTTTACGTACAAGGTCGCTGCATCCATCTGGCCGCTGCTGTCTCCCTCTTGACGGGTCGGGTCCGTTATTACTTCACCGATTGCGCGATCCATTCCAGGTAGCCTGAGCTCCCATCCTCGATGCTGATCGCGATGCATTCGGGCAGTTCGTAGGAATGCAAGTCGCGAATGGCGTCTCGCACCGCCGGAAACCTTTCGACTGTTGTCTTGATGAGTAGCAACCATTCTCCACTCGATTCCAACTTACCCTGCCAGCGGTAAATCGATTCCATCCCTGGGACGATGTTCACGCAGGCGGCGAGCCGCTGCTCGACCAGATGGCGTGCGATCTTGCGGGCCTCGTCTTCCGAACCCGCGCTACAGAGGACGATTCGTTTGTCAGTCATATAGAATCAGCCGTCAGCTTTCGTTGCGATGGGGTGAAGGTGAAATAGAACATGCTAACGCAAATCAACTTTGGCACATCGGGCTGGCGGGCGGTGATGGCCGAGGAGTTCACGTTCACGAACGTGCGGCGCGCTGTCGGCGGGATTGCCCGCTACGTGGCATCGCTGAAGCCGGAAGGAGCGCGCGTCATCGTGGGTCGCGATCCGCGGTTTCTGGGCGAGACCTTCTGCGCGCTGGCGGCGGAAATCCTTTCCGAGCAGGGAATCGCACCGCTTCTGGTTTCCGAGCCCGCTCCTACACCGGCCTTTGCCCACGCTGTCATTCATAACCAGGCCGATGGCGTCATCAATTTCACCGCCTCGCACAATCCGCCCGAATACAACGGAATCAAGTTTTCTACCCCGGACGGCTGCCCCGCTTTGCCCGAAGTCACCAAAAAGATTGAGGCCGAAATCGCTGCGGGGGACAAGGCCGACGTTGCCAAAGACCGCGCCGCAACCCCGGCGGCGAAGGGAAGTCTTGATCCAAAGCCCGACTACCTGAAACGGCTGGGTGAGATTATCGATTTGGATGTCATTAAGAAAGCGAATCTGAAGGTTGTCTTTGATCCCATGTGGGGCGCGGCTCGCGGATACTCCGACGAACTGCTGCGCAGCGCCGGCCTTCAAGTGGACACAGTGCATGATTATCGCGACGTCCTGTTCGGAGGACATGCCCCCGAGCCCGACGACCATTGGCTCGAAGATTTGCGAAAAAAGATGCGCCAGACCGGAGCCCAGATCGGGATCGCGACTGATGGCGACGCGGACCGCTTCGGCATCGTCGATTCAGACGGAACCTTCCTGCAGCCAAACTACGTGATTGCATTGCTGTTCGACTATCTCGTCGAAAGCCGGGGGTGGAAAAATGGCGTGGCCAAGTCGGTCGCCACCACCAATTTGATCAATGCGCTGGCGAAGAAACACGATGTCGAGTTGCACGAGACTCCTGTGGGCTTCAAGTACATCGGCGAACTGATCATGCAGGACAAGATCGCCATTGGCGGGGAAGAAAGCGCGGGCCTGTCCATCCGGCATCACGTCCCAGAGAAGGACGGGCTGCTTGCCGGACTTTTGTGCTGCGAGGCGGTTGCGCGACGAGGGAGGTCTCTGGGCGAGCAATTGAAGACGATATGTAACCAAGTTGGTTCCTACTATCCGCAACGCGAGAACTTCCGCTTGACGCCCGAGGTCAAAACGAAGTTCACTGAGAAGTTACGGTCCGATCCGCGCGACTTCTGTGGGCACCCGGTCGGCCAGGTGGTCCGAACGGATGGACTGAAGTTGTTGTTCGAAGACGGGTCGTGGGTCTGCTACCGCTTATCGGGAACCGAACCTGTGGTGCGCGTTTACACAGAAGCTCGCAGCGAGCAGGGCCTGGAGAAGTTGAGTACGGCGGCGAAGCACTGGATCTTCGAGTGAAGCATTTCCCCAAAATCGGAAGATTCCCCCGTCCCGGGGATGGCCTGCGCGCTGTAGTTGATCGTGCTCCTCAGGCGGAAGCGTTCGCTGCTATCTGGATCGAGCGGGTTCGCCCCTTCGCAGTCCGTGTCTATACCTTGCGGCGCCGCATTGCCACCATCGCGGTGACCCTGCTGGCAGCGGCGTTGTTCGTGCATGTTATGTTCGGCGCCAATGGAATGGTTGTCTACAAACAGAAACGTGCCGAGTACCAGGCGTTGCGCAAACAGATTGTCGAGGAGCAACAGGAAAACGAGCGTTATACGCAGCAAATTCAAGGCCTTAAGAGCGACCAAAAGTCGATTGAAAAAGAGGCGCGTGAGCAACTAGGTTACGCCAAGCCCGGAGAGTACGTTTATGTTCCGCCGGTTACCGCAAGACCTGCGCCGCCGGCCACTCACTCCGCGAAAAAATAGCCAGCCCAATCTTGCTGTCCTCTCCCCCCGAGTATGCATTTGACCCAGAGCTGACAATCCCTAGGTTCCGCTATGGTATATTTTCGATGCTTCAGTTCACAATCGAGCGGGGACTGGCTGCTCCGGAAGGGTCGGCCCAATCTTCGACGTAACCGTGGTGCATTGCGGCTTGGGGCCGCAATCAGAATTTTAAAAAGGAGAAAAACCGGCCATGAGAAAAGTGTTGGTGCTATGTCTTGCGATCTGTTTTGTGTTCGCCCTGACAGCGATGGCGTTTGACGACATGGGAAAGAGTGCTACCGTCAAGGGTTGGGTGAGCGATGACAAGTGCGGCGCCAAGGGCGCCAATGATAAGGCTGAGGCATGCACCAAGAAATGTCTGGCCGGGGGCGCGAAGATGGTGATTGTGACCGACAAAGATCAGAAGATTCTGACGGTCGACAATCCGGACGCGCTTAAGGACCACGTAGGACACCATATCGCCGTGACGGGCGCCGTGAGCGGCGATTCGATTCACGTGGAAAGCGCGAAGATGCTCTGAGTAGTGCCGCAGACTTGGCGGGAAATCAGGGCGGTCTTAAGGACCGCCCTGATTCGTTTGTTGGTACTCAGTCCCTTGATCTGGGTAGAGACGTAGTTTCCTGCGTCTTTTGCGGGCGCCGTTTCGGACGATGGCCCTAGAGACCTGGCAAGCAACGTCTCGGTGAGATGTGAGCAGACGCGGGCGAGAGCGCTCGCGCCACGCAAGATCTAACGCACTACCCCCTCCAGCGGTGAACTTGCAGTCGCATACAACTTGCGCGGCATGCGGCCTGCCAGATACGCCTGTCGTCCGGCCAGTACCGCGTGGTGCATGGCTTCGGCCATGAGTACCGGGTCCTGCGCATCGGCGATGCCTGTGTTCATGAGTACGGCGTCGGCTCCGAGTTCCATCGCGATCGCCGCATCCGAGGCGGTACCGACTCCCGCATCGACAATCAACGGCACGCCGGTGATCATTTCGCGCAGAATGCGAATGTGGGCCTGGTTCTGAATTCCCATGCCACTGCCGATGGGGGCGCCTAGCGGCATGATCGTCGCCGCTCCCGCGTCAATCAGACGCTTGGCAAAAACGATGTCGTCCGAGGTGTAGGGAAGCACGGTGAAGCCTTCCTTCACCAGCACTCGCGTGGCTTCGAGAGTGGCTTGCACGTCCGGATACAGCGTCGCCTGATCGCCGATCACTTCGAGCTTGACCCAATCGGAAAGGCCGACTTCGCGGCCCAGTCGAGCCGCGCGGATGGCTTCGTCGGCGGTGTAGCATCCGGCGGTGTTGGGCAGCAAAAAATACTTCTTGGCATCGATGTAGTCCAGCAGCGATTCCTTGCTGCGATCAAGATTCACCCGGCGCACCGCGAGGGTGACCATCTCCGCGCCGCTGGCTTCGAGAGCCCGCGCGGTTTCCTGGAATGATTTGTATTTTCCCGTGCCCACGATGAGGCGCGAGCGGAAGGAGCGTCCGGCAATCACCAATGAGTCCGACATGAGTCTATTGTAATGAAAGAGCGATGCGCGAGCACAAGCGGGACGGCTTGGTGGTTCGAACGGGGGCCTGCTCATCGCTGCCTGCAGATTACAGATCATCGATCTGGTGTCGGTGGCGCTCTTCGACCTTCGACCAGAGTCTTGGGATGGTGGGTAAGGTCGCTGGAGGGCAAATTGATCGTCACGATGATGGAGGTGTGGCAATGGTCCGGAGCGCGGTAATGGGTTGAGTTCAAAGATTGTCGCGAATTCTATCCCCGAAATAGCAACCGCGACGGGTAGCGGATTTCACCGGAAGATGGGAGAACGCAGAACGGATCGAATTTTACAGTGTTGTGGCCTCTGCCTGGGCGTATAAATCATCAATCTGCCGGCGGTAGCGCTCTTCGATGACCCTCCGCTTCAGTTTCATCGTCGGGGTCAGCACGCCATTGTCGGCGGTGAATTCGTCCGCCACGAGCAGCACGCGCTTCAACTTTTCGAAGCGCGCCAGATTCGCATTCATGCCCTCGACGATTCCTTCGTAGAGCGCCTGAACCTTCGGATGAGCAACCAGCTCTTGCCGCGTGGTGAACGGAACGTTATTCTCGCGCGCCCATCCTTCAAGGAGAACAAAGTTCGGAGACACCAGCACCGCAGGAAACTTCCGACGGTCGCCGAGGATGGCCGCTGTGCCCACCAAAGGATTAAGCTTCATGGAATTCTCGATGGGCTGAGGCGCAATGAACTTGCCGCCGGAGGTTTTGATCAGATCCTTCTTGCGGTCCGTCACCGAAAGATATCCATCGGCGTCAATGTTGCCGATGTCGCCGGTCTTGAACCAGCCATCGGACAGTGCCGCGTTGGTCTCTTCCGGCCGGTTCCAATAGCCTTGGAACACCGATGGTCCGCGCACGAGGATTTCGCCATCTTCAGCAATGCGAACTTCCAGGTTCGGCAGAGTCTTGCCCACTGTCCCGATGCGGTGGTTGACCGGCGTATTCACCGCGATGACCGGCGAAGTTTCGGTGAGACCGTAACCCTCATGAATGCGGATGCCGACCGTGGCGTACCACTCGGCGAGCTCGCGCCCCAGCGGCGCGCCGCCGGAAATGAAAGTCTCGACCCGCCCGCCCATGCCCTCTCGAATTTTCGAGAAGACGAGCGTGTTCGCCAGTTTCCAACTCGATGCAGTGGGAATTTTTCCGGCAAGAATTTCTGGCTTGTGCTTTCTCCCCACAGAGAGTGCCCAACGGAAAATCACGCGTTTCGCTCCGCCTTTGGCTTTCTGTGCCGCCTGGGCATAAATTTTCTCGTACACCCGCGGAACCGCAACGAAAACGGACGGCTTCACTTCGAGCAGACTCGCCGGCAGCCGGTCCAAGAACGGGCAATATGCCAGGGTTACGCCGTGATACAGCATGGCGAAATCCACGTGGCGCGCCGTGATGTGGCAGAGCGGCAGAAACGAAATGCTGACGAGGCCCGGCCGCATGTCAAACCCAACCAGCGAACACATGATGTTGGACGCGATGTTGCCGTGGGTCAGCATCGCGCCTTTGGAAGTGCCGGTCGTTCCCGAGGTGTAGACGATCGTGGCCAGGTCATCAGGAGCGATGGAGCGCGCCCTGCGTTCGATCTCAGAGCCGAGCTCATCCGGCCCCTGCGACATGATCTGCTTGAGGGTGACGCACTTGCCTGCGAACCGAGCGACGTCGCCATTGAGCTCGAGCGGATCCATGACCACGATTCGTTCGATCTGAGTCTGGGGCAGAATCGACAAGATCTTGTGCAATTGCTGGTCGGAGGACAGAAAAATCGCCCGGCAGCCCGAATCGTGCAGAACGAACGCGGTTTGTTCCGCAGTCAGTGTGGTGTAGAGCGGAACGGTCACGGCCCCGAGCAGCAAGCTGGCGATATCCGCCATGGGCCACTCGGGTCGATTCTCGCTCAGAACAGCGATGCGATCCCCCTGGCGAATCCCGCCCGCATCGAGCGCGCGTGCGATCTTGGCAACCCTTTGGCCAAACTCGCGGGAGGTCACGGGCAGCCACTCGCCGGCCTCGCGATACAGCATCATGCGATCCAGATTGCGGTCGACCGCTGCGAAGAAAATGTCGTTCAGAGTTGCGATGCTCATTCGGTCGTTCAGGTCCCGATCCCGTGGGCTTGGTTCCGGCAACCGGCTCCGAATTGAACTTTACCGGGTTGTTCGTGCTTTGGGCAATGTGTATGGTGCACGCCCGTTCGCTACCACCCGGTTTACCTCGGGTCCAATTGCAGGGTATGCTTTGTGGGAGGGGTTCAATATGATGAAACGTTTCTGGGTTCTGGCGGTGGGATTGCTACTTGCCATTATCTCCGCGTCTTCAACGTTTGCGCAAAACAACAAGGAGGGTTCGAGCATGCCCAAGGTGGGCGATGTCGCGCCGGACTTCACGCTCAAGCACTTTGATGGAAACAATCTCACGGACGTGAAGTTAAGCGACTACCGCGGCAAGAAGAACGTCGTGCTGGCGTTTTACGTTTTTGCCTTTACCGGTGGTTGAACGCAGCAAATGAAAAACTTCCAGCAGAACCTGAAAGCGCTGGAAGCAACCGACACCCAGGTCCTGGGTGTGAGCATGGATAGTGCCTTCGCCAATAAAGCCTTCGCCGACCAAATCGGAGTAACCTTTCCTCTTCTCAGCGATTGGGGCGGAAAAGTAACCCGCGAATACGGCATCTACAAAGACGAATATCAGGCCGCGCGCCGCGTGAACTTCCTGATCGGCAAAGATGGAAAGATCATGGAAGAACAGGTGGACAAAGAAGCCATCGATCCCAAAAAGATCGTGGATACCTGCCAACGCCCGAAACTCAAAGGCTGACCGCAATCCTAACCATCGGCAGGGACGTGGCTTGCTACGTCTCTGCCGGCGGCCTTCCAGCCAGAGAGACATTTTTAAGCAACGTCTTTAGGTTTACCAGTGCGCCCCTAAGTACTTCCGTACCTTCAGAAACTTAACCTTCGCTATGGGGTTTATACGGGCGTCGGTAAAATCAACGACATATTTCCGTTCCGTCGGGGCAAACATATGAACACACGCAAATTGTCGTTCTGGATGGTGCTGCTGGCGACCGTGGTTTTTCTGCTCCAAATCTCCACTCAAGTAACCGCCCAAGATGACGGGCAAGACCAGAATCAAGACCAAGTTCAGGGCCAGAATCCAGACCAGAACCAAGGTCAGAATCAAGACCAGAATCAAGACCAGAACCAGGATCCCGCTCAGGATCCTCCGGGCCGCGTCGCGCGCCTAAACTTCTCCGAGGGCTCGATTTCATTTCGACCCGCGGGCGAGGACGATTGGGTCACCGGCGTGCCGAACCGTCCGATGGTTACCGGCGACGATCTCTGGGCCGATGAAGATTCCCGCGCCGAAGTTCACCTTGGCTCGGCCGCAATGCGGCTGGGCTCGAAGACTGGAATCACTTTTCTTAATCTCGACGATCACACCACACAGATCCGACTGGCGCAGGGATCGCTTATTGTGAGGGTTCGCCACGTCGATGACGATGATAACTACGAGATCGATACCCCGAACATCGCTTTCAGCCTGTTGCAGCCTGGCGAATACCGCGTGGATGTGAGCGAGGATGGTAGTCGGACCGTCACCACGGTGTGGCACGGTCGCGGCCGCGTAACCGGCGGCGGAGATACTTATACGGTGGTCGCGAATCAGTCGGCAACCTTCACCGGCAGCGACCGTTTGGATTACCAGATCGCCCAGCTTCCCGGTCGTGATGATTTCGATACCTGGGCCTTCGAACGAGACGATCGCGAAGATCGCGCCGATTCCGCGAACTACGTTTCGCGCGAGATGACCGGCTACGAAGATCTCGACGAATACGGAGACTGGAGCTATGTCGCCGGCTACGGTCCTTGCTGGCGGCCGCGCGCCGTCGTCGTCGGATGGGCTCCTTATCGCTTCGGGCACTGGGTCTATGTCGGCCGGTGGGGCTGGACGTGGGTCGAAGACGAGCCTTGGGGATTCGCTCCCTTCCACTACGGACGTTGGGCATTTGTAGGCAGCGGTTGGTTCTGGGTGCCGGGACCTGTCGTAGTCCGGCCGGTCTGGGCGCCAGCACTCGTAGCCTTCGTAGGCGGTGGTCCAGGGTTCCGATTCTCCGCCGGCGTTGGCGTGGGATGGTTCCCCCTTGCTCCGGGCGAAGTCTATCTGCCTGGGTATCGCGTGAGCCGAGCGTACGTGAACAACGTGAACATCACCAACACGACGGTGAGCATCACCAAGGTCACGAACGTTTACAACACGGTGATTGTCAACCGAAGCACCACGATCAACAACGTTACCTATGTGAACCAGCACGTGAACAACGGCGTGACGGTCGTGTCGCACGAAGCCTTCGTGAATGCGCGACCGGCTGCGCAAAACATCATGAGGGTGGATGCCAAGGAGATCGCCTCGGCGCCAGTAAGTCACGTCGTGGTGGCCGAGCCGGTCCGCACGAGCGTGCTGGGTGCTGGACGACCCGCCCCCGTCAAGCCGCCATCGGCTGTCGTCAACCGTCCGGTGGTCGCGGTCAGAACGCCTCCTCCGCTCCCGCGCCCGATTGAGCAGCGGCAGGCACAGGCGGGTGGCCGTCTGAATCAGCAAGCGCTGGTTCGTCCTGTGGGTGCGGCGCCGCCCACTCGGGTGAATCAAGGGGCCCGGCCGACGCAGCCCCAGGACGGCTTCCGGCCATTCACTCAGCCGAACAGTGGTAACGGCCAGGTAAGGCAAATGCCGCAGACCCAGCCGCGAACTTACGAACAGCAGGGCACTCCGCCGCCGGAGAACCGGACTGCGCAGCGGCCGGAAAATGGCTCTGCGCAAACCCAGCAGAATCGGAATTCGCCGCCGGAGAACGGTGCTGCGCAGCCCCAGGAAACCAGGCCAGTTCCTCAGGAGACGCATCCGCTGGTGCGGCCCACGCCCCCGGTGCAGCAGCGTAGCCCGCAACAGGAGCAGCAACAGGAACAGAAGTTCAACCAATGGCACGAGCAGCGTCCGGCTGCTCCACCGCCGCAAAAACCGGCTCCCTCACGGCCAGAGCCAAGACAGGAGCCGCCCAAGAAGGGTCATTGACGCTGCCGCATTTCCCGCGATGTGATAGGTTCGCAGGAGATGCGATCGCGGACCAGACCACCTAAAATGGTGACGCCGGGAGAAGCGAAACCTCTCCCGGCGTAGTTTTTTCTGGCAGACCTCTTGGTCGGCAGCGCATCGAACAAAGGAAAGATGACCGAAGCCAAAGCCAAACGTCCCGCGATTAACTGGATGGATGTGCTGTGGCTGGTTTTGCTGGCCGCACTGGCCCTTTTGCCGCCGGTCGAGGAGTATCACAAGCAGATCATCTTGCTGGCCTTCGGCGTCATTCAATTGAACGAGAGCTGGCTCGTTTCCCAGCTTCCCAAGCGCGCGCCCGTCTACTTAGTCCTGCTGAAAATTGGTCTGGCCACGCTGTTGATTCTCCATACCGGCGAAGTTCCCATCAACAGCTACTACTATCCGATTTATTACCTGCCGGTAGTTACGGCGGCGGAGTATTTCGGCCCTTGGGCCACGCTGTTTTGGACGTCTCTGGCGTCGGCCGCCTATTGCTCCTATCTTTATCCCGCATTGCAGGAGTACGAAATTACCGCAGAAGACTACGGACGGCTTGCGATCCGCATTGTCTTTTTCTTTCTCGCGGCTATGGTGGTCAACCGTTTCGTCATTGAGAACCGTCGCCAGACTCAGCGCTACCAGGAACTGGCCGAAACCCTCGCCGAGACCAACCGCCGACTGGAACAGGCGCAGGCGGAGGCGAGGCGTTCTGAGCGCCTGGCCGCCCTGGGGCAGCTTTCGGCAGGGCTCGCGCATGAGATCCGCAACCCCTTGGGAGTGATCAAGGGCTCGGCCGAAATGCTGACACAGAAACTCGGAGAATCGAATCCGCTGGCGACCGAGTTGGCGGGATACATTTCAACTGAAACCAACCGGCTGGGCGCGCTCGTCACTCGCTTTCTGGATTTCGCCCGGCCGTTACACGCAGATCTCACGCCGCAAGATATCACCACCGTTCTGGATCGTGCTTCGCACGACGTTTCGCAGCTGTGGAAGGGTGCAGCGGTTCGCGTGGAGAAGGAATACGAGACTGGCCTGCCGCTGGTGCCGATGGACGAGAGTCTTTGCGAGCAGGCATTCGTGAACATTTTCCAGAATGCATACGATGCCATGGGCGCCGGTGGCGGCGTGCTGCGGATCGGGGTCCGAAAAACCCGTGCGCGAAACCGCGACGGAGACCGCTTGGAGGGTGTTGAAGTGCGCGTTTCCGACACCGGGCCGGGCATTCCGCAAGAATTGCGCGAACAGATCTTTAACCCGTTCGTCACCACCAAGAAGAGCGGAGTCGGCTTGGGACTGTCCATCGTTTCGAAAATCATCGACGGGCATCACGGCACCATCCGCATTGAGGTGCCGAAGCATCCCGCGGGTGAGACTGCGCCAGGCGCCGGCGCCCATTTTGTCATCTTTTTCCCAGCCGCTAGCGACGCAGTCGCGGCGGGAGAGCCCGCGCACCTGGTGATTTCGTGAAACTCATGGAACCGATGGAGACGTGCTGATGCCGGCGATTCTGATCGTCGAAGATGAGGCCAAGATGCGCCGCCTGCTCGAGCTGAATCTCGGCGACGACGGATTCACGACGCTCTCCGCCGAAGACGCTGAGACCGGCCTGAAGTTGCTGCGCGAAAACCCCGTCGATCTCGTTTTGACTGATTTGAAACTTCCGGGCATGAATGGACTGGAGTTCCTGCACAGTGTTAAGCACCAGAACGCAGCGCTGCCTGTAGTCGTGATGACTGCCTTCGGCAGTGTTGAGACCGCAGTGGAGGCCATGAAGGCCGGCGCCAGCGACTACGTTCTGAAACCGTTTTCTCTGACCGAGATGCGGATGGTCATCCGAAAAGAACTGGACGTCCGTAATCTGCGGGAAGAGAACCGCTCCCTGCGCGAGGCTCTCGGCAAGCGTTATTCCCACCCCAATATCGTGGCCCGCAGTCCGAAGATGCAGGAAGTCTTGGCCACCGTGGAGCGAGTTGCCCCCACGAATTCCACCGTTCTGCTGGGTGGAGAGAGTGGCGTGGGCAAGGACTTGATCGCGCGCGCCATCCACGAAAAATCGCGGCGTGCCGCAGGCCCGTTTCTCAAGATCAACAGCACCGCCATTCCCGAAAATCTTCTGGAAAGCGAGTTGTTCGGCTTCGAAAAAGGGGCGTTCACCGGCGCGGTTGCCAGCAAGCCCGGCAAGTTCGAACTGGCGGACAAGGGAACGCTCTTCCTGGACGAGATTGGCGACGTGCCGCCGCTCACGCAGGTGAAATTGTTGAGGGTGTTGCAGGAGCGCGAGTTTGAGCGCCTCGGCGGAACGCGGCTGGTCAAAGTCGATGTGCGCCTGATCGCAGCCACCAACAAGGATTTGCGCGAAGCTCTTGAGCAAGGCACGTTTCGCGAAGATCTCTACTATCGCTTGAATGTCGTGCCCATCGACATCGCTCCCTTGCGCGAGCGCAAACAGGACATCCCCGATCTTGTGAATCTGTTCGTCTCGCGGTTCACGGGAGAATCCGGCAAGCCGGTGGAAGGTATTACGCCCGAGGCGATGCGGATTCTGGTGAATTATCACTGGCCCGGCAATGTCCGCGAGTTGCAGAATATTGTGGAGCGTGCCTGCGCGTTGGCCAAAGGAAACGTGCTCGACCCATCCGACATTCATTTGGACACTCGTCCTGCGAAAGCCTCGAACGGGTTGGTCGGATTTCTTCCCGACGGCATGACGCTGGAACAGTGGGAAGATGAAATGGTGCAGGAAGCGTTGCGCCGGGCAAATGGCAATAAGAGCCAAGCCGCGCGCCTGCTGGGGCTTTCGCGCAATGCGCTGCGCTACCGGCTTTCGAAAATCGGCATCGCCGACGAACCCGGGAAATCCGAGTGATTACGAGGCACGGTCCAACTTTCGAGTTTGGAGTTTGTTTTCTTTGCGCCCTTCGGGCCGTTTCTTCGCGAACTTTGAGGCGTGAACTTTGAGGCAGGAAAGATGACCGCAAGCGACGCTAAGGATTTGCCCAGGGTCGCCAACAAGAATCTGAGCCACAGCGGAAAGCAAAGGTTTGGTGATCGACTCTCCAGGGGCTATGGTTTACTAGTCAGCGATGATTTCTGCGTCCATTCTTCGAGTTCTGCTTCTTAGTATTCTCTTTGGAACTTTGCCGGCCCCGGTCGCTGCGCAAACTCTGGCAGAGCGCCTGGGCTATCCTCCGGGCACAAAGCTCATCATTGTCCATGCCGACGACCTGGGCGAAACCCACGCGGTCAACGCCGCGGTCCTAAAGGCTCTGGCGGGCGGGACTGTCAATTCCGCGAGCCTGATGGTGCCTTGCCCGTGGTTTCCAGAGATTGCCGACTACGCGAAATCGCATCCCGATGCCGACTTCGGGCTGCATCTCACGTTGACGAGCGAACGAGTTTATTACCGTTGGGCTCCGGTCGCGTCGGCCGACAAAGTGCCGAGCCTGGTGGATCAAAATGGATACTTCCATCATGACTGGGAAAAGAAAGAGCGCATCAATGCAAAAGAAGTGGAGGTCGAACTGCGAGCCCAGATCGAGCGCGCTCTCGCCATGGGCGTTCGGCCTACGCATCTTGATTCGCATCAGTACCGGCTGATCATGAGCGGCAAGGAACTGTTCGATGTGATGCTGCGCGTGGCGCACGACTACAAGTTGCCCGTGTTCGTCACCAGAGATTGGTTTCGACAATATCCCTATCTCGAGGGCAGCCTTGGTCCGAACGATGTCGTGCTGGACCACACGGTGACGATTGAACCGGAAATTACACCCGAAAAATGGGCCGACTTTTACCGGGACGCGCTGAAGAACCTGCAACCCGGCGTGACGGAGTTCGTCATCCATCCTGGTTTCGATGACGAAGAACTGCGCGCGGCCACGCGGGAACGTGCCACCTGGGGCGCCGCCTGGAGACAGCGCGATTATGATTTTTTCACCAGCCAGCAGTTTCGGCAGGTTCTGGCGCGGCAAAATATCAAGCTGATCACTTGGCGAGAAATCGCACGCCGGGCCGCAGCGAAATAGTTCGCGATCGGAAACCGGGTTGCGCAGGGCCGCTGAGCTAAGCGAGCCCACCACCGTCGACCACGAGGGCTGCGCCCGTGATCCAGCTCGACATGGGGCTCACCAGGAACAAGACGGCGTTGGCAATATCGTCGGGAGTGCCAATGCGAGCCAGCGGACGATTCGCGGCTTCCCGCATGAAAGTGTTCACGTCCTCGCCCAACTGGGCGCACTCGCTGAGCAGCATGGGAGTTTCAACGTCTCCGGGGCACACGCAGTTGACGCGGATATTGTTCTTGCCGTGGTCGATTGCCATCGCGCGCGTCAAGTTCACAACCCCGCCCTTGGCGGCGCAATAAGACGCGGCCCGCGGGCCTCCCTTAAGCGACCATCCGGAACCGATGTTCACGATGCTGCCTCCTCCGTTGCGGATCATGGGAGGCACAATTTCACGCGACAGGAGATAGATTCCCTTAAGGGTCACATCAAGAGCGAGATCCCATTCGTCCTCAGGGAGGTCGACGATATCTTTGCGAATTGCGATACCGGCCGAGTTGCAGAGAATGTCGATTTTCTTCGAACTCTCGATCGCGCTCTCGACCGCGCGCCGGCAGTCCGCGGCGTGGCGCACGTCGCACTTCAGGAAGACCGCATCGCCTCCGCCCGCCTCGATTTTTTCGACGCTCTCGCAGCCTCGAACCTCGTCAATGTCGAGCACCGCAACGAATGCACCCATTTCCGCCAGACGCAGCGAAATTCCGCGCCCGATCCCCGATGCGGCCCCGGTGACCATCGCAACCTTGCCCTTGAGGGAGAGCAGCTGTAGCGCGCGTTGTTCGATCTTGGGGGATGGCATCTTCATCGCTGTGAGATGTTCTGGCCGCTAATCGCTTTGGTTCACAACTTTCGTCGCCGCTTCCAGGGTGCGCTCCACGTCCTGATCCGTGTGAGCGAGCGTGACAATCGAATGCAGCGACGCCGACGGCGAGGCATAAACTCCAAACGGAAACAGCGACAGCACAAACTTCTGAAATGCCGCGCGATCGACGAACTGGCAGAACTCGCGGTAGTCGCGGATCGCCGGCTGGTCGGTAAACATCAGCTGGAACATCGGACCCACTCGCTGCACTAAGACGGAACGCCCGCGCTGTCTGAACAGGTCCGACAAGCCAGTGCACAGTTGCTCCGCAATGCGCCAACTGTGGCGAAAGGCGGCGTTATTGTCGCGCGTGAGCACGCGCAGGTTTGCTCGCGCAGCGAACATTCCGATGCGCGATCCGTTGTGCGTGCCGTAATGCAGCACGCCTCCCCACTGCAATGCGTCCATCACGTTGGCGCGTCCCACCAGCGCCGCGACCGGCAGTCCGCAGCCCAGCGCTTTGCCGAAGGTCACGAGGTCCGGAGAAAGTTTGTAATATTCCTGGCAGCCCCCGGGCGCGATGCGGAATCCAGTCACGGTTTCGTCGAGGATGAAAACAATGCCGTGCTCCCGCGCCATTTCTTCGAGGCCAGTCAGATATCCCTTCGCCGGAGGAATGACGCCCATGTTCGCCATCACACCTTCGGTGATGATGGCTGCGATCTGACCTCGATTATTTGCCAGGGCACTTTCTAAAATATGCAGATCGTTCCAGGGCACGACAATCGTGTCGTCGAGAGCGCTGCGATTCAATCCCGAGCTGTCTGGAATTTTGATCGGATCGCTGCGTAGTCCCAGAGCGCTCGACGGCAGCACGTTCGAACTGACCAGCAGATCGTCGTGCCAGCCGTGATAGTGCCCTTCGAATTTCAAAATTTTCGGCCGGCCGGTCACGCCGCGCGCCAGGCGGATCGCCGCCATCACCGCTTCCGTGCCGGTGTTGGCAAACCGCACGCGCTCGGCGTTCCGAACCATGCTCTGCAGCATCTCCGCCACTTCCAACTCGACAGGCGTAGCCGTGGCAAAGTGCGCTCCCGTGCTGGCCGCTTCGGTGATGGCTTCGACGATCTCGGGATGCGCGTGCCCCAGCGGCAGCGCCCCAAAGGCCATCATCCAGTCGATGTATTCGTTGCCGTCCACATCGTAGATATGCGAGCCGCGCCCGCGCTCCATGAAGATGGGATACTTGCCGAAGTTGGCCGGCCCCCGTGAGGAGGAACTGCTGGCCTCGATCAGCGCGCCCAACGTGCTCTCGTAGAGCTGTCTCGACTTCTCGGTGCTGAAAATCATTGGGACCTCCGGGCCTGAAGCTCCCCGCTGCGCCGGCATCTGGCCGGCGGTCGCGAGCGCATCTTGCAGTCGCAGCCGGGGGGGCAACAAGCCCCCACGACCGCCGCGCCCAGACGGCAGCGCTTCGAGCTGACTGTCGCCGCGACTTGCTATGGTATAGCAGAGTCCTCGCCGGAGGCCCGTCGAGGCTTTGCCGTCAGGTAACCCTTACCGAAATTCTCCTGCAATTTCCTCCCCCTCCCGCATTCTTACACTGATGACGGATCCCCCCCGGAACATCCCCCAGAGAAAGATATGCATCCCCCCAATAGTTGGAGTGAGGCTTGAACCATGAAAAAGTCAGTTCTCGCTGTGGTTTCCGAACTCAGACAACTTGTTCTGAGTACCTTCTTCCCCTGCCTTGTAGCCGCTTCGGTTTGTTGGGGAGCGCCAGCCCGAGCCCAACAGAAGTCTGCCGAGCCGTCTCATATTGCGGGATGGGTCGTGATTCCGGTGGAAGAATACCGCGTGCTGCGAGCCAAAGCGTTTCCGGTCGAGCACGATCCCGAACCGCCTCCCATGGACGCCACGCTGACGCGGGTTGATTACGAGCTGCACGTGGCGGGCGACCTGGCCGCGGGACGGGCCAGCCTCACCGTCGATGTCCTGAAAGACGGATGGGTTCGCGTCCCCGTGCCGGCGGGCTTGCTGGTTCGCGAAGCCCGGCTCGACGGCAAGCCGGTAGCGCTTGTACCGGGAGCGAAAGGCGGAACGCATCTCTCAGCGCTTCTCTCCCACGCCGGGCGTTTCGAACTGCTGCTCGATATCGATGTTCCGCTCGGATCCTCGGCGGGCGAGCAGAGCATCTCCTTGCCTTCCACGGAATCGGGGGTGACGCGCGCGGCGGTCGTAGTCGCGCGCCAGGGAATCGATTTGAAAATCAGCGGAGGATTGCTCTCCGGGGAATCGGAAACCTCCGCCGAGACCAGGTGGCTGGCCTACGCCCGCGGAAATGAGGCCCTTACTTTCACGTGGCGGAAGAAGACTGAGGATCACCACGTTGAATTGCCACTTCGATTGCGCGGGTCGCTGACTCAGTTGACCAGCCTCGGTGAAGATTCGACTTCGGTTTACGCGGAAGCAAATTTTGAAGTCGTGCAAGGCGCGGCCCGTGAGGTGCGCATTCAGCTTCCCGAAAAAGTGACGATCAACCAGGTCTCGGGCGCGATGGTGGCCGATTGGGAAATGAAAAACGGCGAACTAGCCGTGACCTTTCTGGAGCCGGTTGAGCACAGCGCGCGCTTTGTCATCAATGGTGAGACGCGGCTTCCTCGCGACGGAATCATCGACATCCCGCTGCTCCGGCTACTGAATACGGAACGCGACACGGGAGGAGTGGCGGTCGAAATCCTCGGAGCCGGCGAGATCAAAGATCAGAAAGCGCAGGGGCTTGAAGATGCCGACGCCACCGACCTCGGCGAGATGGTCGCGAACCGGCAGTCGCCCGCTTTGGTTGCGTTTCGTGCTCGGTCGGGCGAAGCCGGTGCGACACGGTCGTTGAGCGTAAACGTCGCGCGCTACGACCAGCAAGCGGTCTTGCTGGCCAACATAGAAGAGGCTCGCTACCAAGTGCTGATGAGCGCCGACGGGAAAGAACTGGTGGAGGCACGCTACGCGGTCCGAAATAACCAACGCAACTTTGTGAAAGTTACCCTGCCCTCGGGAGCAACGGTGTGGAGCGTTTCGTTGGCGGGCCGGCCGGTTCGTCCGGGCCAATCGCCGGACGGCAGCTTGCTGTTGCCGCTGGAAAAATCGCGTGGAGGGGACGAGGCGCCGGCGTTCGCGATAGAGATTCTTTATCTTACGAAGGCGGCAGCATGGAACGACAAAGGCCACGAGAAGGTTTCTTTGCCGGCGCTGGATCTGCCAATTTCCCGCACAGGGTTGTTGCTCTACTATCCGCCTCTGTTCCGGGTTTCGGCGGAGCCGGGAACCTTTCATACGCAGGTGTATGCGAACCCTGCTGCAGCCGTCCTGGAGCCAATCGAAGAAGATGGTCGGGAGGGAGGAGGCGCACTCGTTTCGAATGGCACTCTCCCCACAGCTGCCAAACAGTCTGATCGACTGGAGCAGTTCGCCAAGCTGGAAGGCAATGAGACGGATGACAAAGAGAAGAAGGATGCTACCAGGGCGCTCCTAGACACTTTCGCGGCAAAATCGCGGGCCGGCAGAGTGACCGGCATTCTGCCGATGAAAGTCGCCTTCCCCGCATTCGGTCCGTCGCTATTTCTTGTTTCTGAGCTCACCAGTGAGAATCAGTTTCCGACTGCAGAGTTCAGCTTCCAGCATGAGAAAAAGGGAGGTGTGCGATGAAAACCAGTTTTCTTGTGGTGTTGCTGCTTTGCACCGTGGTGATGGCAGAGGAAAAATCCACGCTGCCCCTGCCCGTTTCAGGCAGCGTGACGCTGACGCTGGACGAATACAACCGGCTCATGGAACTTGCGGCGAAGCCAAGCAAGAGAGCGGAGATCGCCCCTCTTCCGTACTCGGTTAAGCATGCCGATGTGAAATTGCGAGTCGAAAATGACGGCGTTCGCGGCACGGTGCAGCTGGAGGGAGAAGTTTTCCGCAAAGGCGTGAGCAAAGTTCCCCTGACGAGCGGAATGACGGTTCTCGACGCGCACCAGAACGGCAAAGGCGTTCCTTTGCTGCAAGAGAATGGCACGCACATGGCCCTTCTTGCAGGCCCCGGCGATTTCTCGATCGCTCTCGACACGGGTTTGCCGCTGCGGGTTGAAGCTGGACGCGCCTCCTTCAGTCTGCCCGCGCCGGCTGCGGGCAGCGTACAACTGACGCTGGTGATTCCTGGAGACCACACCTTCGCCAACCTCAGCTCCGGTCTCATCACCAGCCGGAAATCTGAGAATGGCCATACCACGATTGAAGCCACTCTGGTTCCAGGACAGCCTGCCAACCTCTGGTGGGCCACGCGGGAAACCGTAACTCCTGCCGTGCCTCGGGAGATGCGGTTTCTATCCGATGCCAAGACGCTCCTCTCGGTGAGTGAAGCCGAAATGCGCGTGGCCGTCCTGGCCGACATTACCGTCGTCCAAGGCGAGCCCACTCAATTTCAAGTGGAGTTGCCGGCAGGCTACGAGGTCACCGGCGTGACCGGAGCGACGCTCGATTCGACCGAGACGCAGGCGGGAGTTTTGACTCTGAAAGTGAACGCTCCCAGCCGTCGCAGCCACCAGTTCCTGATATCGATGGAGCGCTCCATCAGCGGTGCAAAGGCGGATGCCCCGTTCCTCTCTTTCAAAGGGGCACAACGCGAGACCGGCGAAGTTCTGGTCGAGGGCGCGGGCACCATGGAAATCACCGCGACCGAAGGGGGAGGCCTCAAGCGCATGGATGTGAGAGAGGCGAATCCTTACTTGCGGTCGCTGGCGCATTTCCCGGCGCAGGCGGCGTTCCGCTATCACAAACAAGCCAGTGAAACTCCGAACCTGGCGCTCGAGTGGGTGCGGTTTCCCGACGGCAGCGTGCTGGCGGCGGTTGCCGAGAGCGCGGTGGTCACTACGATGGTTACCTCGGAAGGGAAGTCGCTCACCGAAGTGAGACTGGTTCTCAAGAACCAGGCGCAACCGTTCCTCAAAGTATCTTTGCCCGCTGGTGCCACCATTCTCACCGCCGACGTAGGCGGAGAGCGGGTGAAGCCCGTGCAAGGTCCGGACGGAAATCGCGTACCGCTTCTGCGTCCCGGATTTCATCCCACCGATTCCTACACCGTGTCGTTCGTGTTCATGCACTCGGGAGCGCCGTTCGCGAAAAAAGGTGGAGCTGACCTGAGTCTTCCGAGCATGGACATTCCGATTAGCCTGCTGAGTTGGGAAGTCTTTCTGCCTGAGCAATACAGAGTGAAAGACTTCGGCGGTGACGTGATCGCCGCCAATCGCGTGCCTCAGCCCTTTCGTGAAGAAGATGCGATGAACGCGCAACGGACTCGCGATGCGGAGTTGTCCAGTCAGCTCAAACTGGAAGCTCCCCCGGGACAAATGGCGGGCTACGTGACCGATCCCAGCGGTGCTGTCGTTTCCAATACCCGCCTCACCATCACCTCGGACAATGGCGCGGCAAGAACCGTAACGACTGACGCGCAGGGTAGGTGGTCAATCGCGGGGCTGCCCTCGGGGCACTTCAAGGCCAAGGCGGAGATGGCGGGATTTCAAAGCAGCATTTTCAACCTTAACTACGATGCGAGTCAGCCGTCCATGTATCGCTTTCCCTTGAGGCTGGCGACTTCGGCCGAGACCGTGGAGGTCACCGCACAGGCGGCTCAGATGCAAGCGGGTATGGTGGCAACTCGGGGAGGCCCTGTGATCGACGGCGCCAGCCTCGCTCAGTTGGAGATATTGGCGCCGAATTCTGTCGCCGCCCCGCAAAACCTAGCCTCCGCCAACGTCCTCAATTTGCAGCGCAAGGTTGCGGGCGTATTGCCGGTCGCGATCGATGTGCCGAGGACCGGAACTTCATTCAGTTTCGTCCGGCCGTTGGTTCTGGACGAGGAAACGAAGGTGACCTTCAGCTACAAGAGCAGGTGAAAGGGCGCTGAATATCGCTTGTGCCTGCGAAGCCTCTCCGCGTGATTACCCATTTTCTGCGGATGGCTTAGAATGTTCGTTCGCAGGTAGCGACGAATGAGTAATCCTGGGGTTTGGAAAACGTGGGAAGGCCGCGTGGTCGACGGGAAATTTCCGCTTCGCCAGTGGCTGGGTGGATCCGATCATAGCGCGGTCTTTCTCACTGAGCGGCCGGGCCAGCCGTCTCCGAAGCTTGCGATCAAATTAGTCGTGGCGGAGGTCACCGAGGCCGACCGCCAGATTTCACGCTGGCGTGCCGCATCGCAACTTTCGCACCCGAACCTGATCCGCATCTTGGATGCTGGTCGTTGCCGGCTCGACAACATGGCGCTTCTTTATGTGGTCATGGAATCTGCAGAGGAAGACTTGTCGCAGATCCTTCCTCAACGGCCGCTGGTGCCTGGCGAAGCAACGGACATGCTTCCCCCGGTTCTGGATGCGCTTTCGTATTTGCACGGCAAGGGATTGGTGCACGGTCGCATCAAGCCGTCGAACGTGCTGGCCGTTGGCAGCCGCTTGAAGCTTTCCTCGGACCAGGTCTTTCCGGCAGCGGAGGTGAACTCTTCGCGCCGGCGGCGCGATGCCTACGATGCGCCCGAGACGGCTGCCGGCATTGTCTCGCCGGCCAGCGACGTGTGGTCTGTGGGCGTCACGCTGGTTGCGGCGTTGACCCAGAACACTTCTTTTGCCGAACCGGCCTCCGAGAGCGATCCCAATCTCCCCGAAACAGTCCTCCAGCCATTTCGCGGCATTGCGCACGAGTGCCTGCACCTCGATCCCAAGCGTCGATGCTCGATTGCGGAGATCCAGGCGCGACTCGAACCTGCGGGTCGCTCGGTGCCTGCCGAAACGAAAGGTTCGCCGCGGCCGCGGCGACCTGTGAAGCGCGGCCCTGTCGTCGCAGGTTTGGTGGTTGCGGCGCTGCTGGTTGCGCTGGTGGGGTTCTTTTCCCGTGGCAAGAGCGGAAGCGCCCCAGCGGCGTCTTCCACAGACCCGCGAGCGCCGGAGGCTACCTCAGTCCCAAAGCCCAATCCGACTTTATCTGAACCGGCCACGCCTCGAAAGAAGGCCACCGTATCCCAAGGTGGTGAGGTCGTTCGCCAAGTCCTCCCCGAAGTGTCTCAGAGCGCACGCAACACCATCAGGGGCACAGTCAAGGTCGGCGTGCGGGTTGACGTGGATCCCTCGGGCAAGGTGACAGCGGCCAGGTTGAAGTCCGCCGGGCCTAGCCGATACTTCGCCAACGCGGCGCTGAAAGCGGCACAGCGTTGGGAATTCTCGCCTCAGCCGGCGGCCAGTGCGTGGCTCCTCCAGTTTCGCTTCCGGCGAGGGGGAGTCGAGGCCTTGTCTGAGCGCGCGACTCGATAAACGCTCATTGCTGCGCTAACGCTTGGGGAACTGACGTAACTTCCACACGATCTGCCTCACCATGCCGAGCAGAAGCTTGGCATCGTAGGCCTCGAGTCCGAATCGCAGAATCAGACTTCGGGCTTTCTTCTCAAACATCGCGTCCGTTCCTGGCTTCACATAGCCGCTGATCCGGAGCGCTTCGAGTAGACCCTCGGTGATCTGCTCTGCCTCGCCCGCCGTCGCGGGCTTGAAATCTTCCGCGACTGGTTTGAGCGGCGTGCGGCGCGCCAGTTCGTAGAGGCATACGGCAACCGCCTGCCCCAGATTCATGGAGAGGTTTTGCTGACTTGTAGGAATGTTGAGCAACCAGTGACAGTGGCTGAAGTCTTTGTTCGTGAGCCCGATTTTTTCCGACCCAAACAGGAGAGCGACCCGCTCGCTCTGAAGCTGGTTGCGAATCGCGCTGCCGGCAGCTTCGTCCAGCGGGCGCACCGGCTGCTGCAATACGCGGTCGCGCGCCCCTGTTGTTCCGACGATCAGGGCGCAATCGGCGACGGCATCGGCAACCGTGCTGTGTTCTTCTGCCTGGCTGAGCACGTCCGAGGCACCCACGGCGGAACGGGCCTCGCGAAAGCCCGCCGCGTAGGGATTCACGAGGCGCAGGCGATTAACGCCGAAATTGCTCATCGCACGCGCCGCGGCGCCAATATTCAGAGGATTGCGCGGACGGACCAGCACCACGACGAGACCGTCAAGTTCTGAGAGGCCAGGCAAGAAACCTAATTCTACGCCAGGTTCATTCGCGGCTTCACTCCCACCAATCGCCAGCGAAAATCCCCGAAATCCATTCGGCGAATCATACCTTGCTTGCCGCAAAAGAAAAACGCCCGCTAAATTTGCGGGCGTTCGCGGGTTTGGATTCGTTGTACTAGCGCACTAGCGTGTGAAGCGAAGCTTGCGACGCAGCAGGGCACCGAGGGCGAGCGTGCCAGTTCCGAATAACGCCAATGATGACGGCTCTGGAACCGAGGCCACGGCCACTACCGACGTGTCGCCACCGGCAATCGTAGTTGAGCCATCGAAAAATCCTTTTCCGGTATTGATCGTTAACTGTTCGGTAAAAGCGTTGACGCTCATTCCTCCCGCAGTTCCGTCTACCTCGCCCATCAGGGTGTAGTTGTGGGTTCCGTTGGAGAGAGTGGCTAGGGTCCAGGTCGACGTACCCGTGAACGTTCCCGAAAATAAGACGCCGTTCGGGATGCCATTCATGCCGTTGCCGTTAACCGTGAAGCTACCGCCGGCGCCGAAAGTTGCGTTATGGTTCAACGATCCGCTGGTCAACGCGCCGGTATTGAACGAGACAGTACCCAGATCTCCTGTGATCACGCCACCGCTACCGTTGACGGCAACCAGGGTGGATCCTGTCAACGTTAGGCCGGCATTCGTTCCGGATAGGGTGCCTCCGCTGTTGCTGTAGTCAGTGCTGCTGGAGGCAAAGGAATGTGTAGGCATCAACATACAACCCACTACCCATAAAGCTAGCAGCAAAACTCTTCCGGATAAGGTCATCACAAAACTCCTTACTACAGCTGGGTTTGAAGCCGCACAGAACCTGCAGTACCGCCTAATATAGGGCAACCAGCGGACCGACGTCCATACAAAAAATCCTGTAGGACGTGTGAAACGAGATTATAAACTGTCGCCCGCAAAAGTCTACTCTGAGGCCACCTCGCGGTCGCCTTGGATTCTGATATCTCCTTCTTGCACATGCGGTTCCGGGCTACCCGTGGGACGTAGTTTAAATTGTAAAATAAATGTCAAAAAAGGTCCTTCCAGCCTGCTTGACCATCAAACCATTGTAAGCTGCAGGAGATCGATGCCACTCCCGGGGACTGGTTTTAGAGCCCGGAAGGACAGGAACAAACTATTTATGGGGAACCTCGCTACACCAATCGCGATCGAGAGAGCCATGACTGCGTCTGCTACCACCAAGCCTGCCGGGCGCATCCTCGTCGTCGAAGACGACCCGGCTGTCCAGAAAGCTCTGCGGCGGCTATTCGAGACCGAGGGATATTCTGTCGAAACTCAGTCCGATGGCAGATCCGCGCTCGATAGCTTCCAATCCGCGGCGCCGGCGGCCATCGTCCTTGACCTGCGGCTTCCAAAGGTTTCGGGTCGGGACGTCTGCAAGGAAATCAAGGCGCTCGCACCGACCGTGCCCATCGTCGTGCTGAGCGCGGCCAGCGATGTCTCCGACAAAGTCTTGTTGCTCGAGTTGGGCGCGGATGATTATGTAACCAAGCCGTTCAGTCCGCGGGAACTGCTGGCACGGGTTCGAGCCGCGCTCCGCCACAATGCGCGCACCCCGGATGTGCAGGTAGTCAGCTTTGATGGCATTTCCGCAGATTTCAAAAAAATGGAAATCAAGCAGGATGGAAAAGTTGTCGTTTTAACCGCTCAGGAGTTTAAAACCTTTCAGTTCCTGGTGCAGAATGCCGACCGCGTCATCAGCCGCGACGAGCTGCTCAACGAAGTCTGGGGCTATCAAAACTATCCTTCGACCCGCACTGTCGATAACCACATTCTTAAACTCCGCCAGAAACTGGAGAGAGATCCGTCTAGCCCCGTACACTTCCGCACAGTCCATGGCATGGGATATAAGTTTGTTCGCTGATACTCGTGAATCCTTCTCACGAACCCGTGCCGCGTTCTTCTCCGACTGAATCTGTGGGTGGACTCCTGTCGCGCCTGCGCCTGCGCACTCGCTTTCTACTCTCAATGCTGCTCATTACGGCCTGCCTCACCACCACGAGCCTGCTGCTCGTGCAGCGCAGCATTCGCGACAATGTCCGGCGGAGCATCGCCGTGAATCTGCGCAATTCGGTAGCCGCCTTCCAGGATTTCCGGCACGAGCGCGAAACCATGCTGACCAGTGACGTGGCTTTGCTGGCGGACCTTCCCATCACTCGCGCCATTATGGGCAGTCCCGACCCGGTCACGATCCAGGACGCATCGGAAGACATTTCGCAGATCGCAAACAGCGATCTTTTTGTGCTCGTCGATCATCGCGGCCAAGTCGTCGCACTGCACACCAAATCTCCCGGGCTCACGCGGGAAGCAGCCGAAAAATATTTCCAACAGTCGCTCGAGGAGGATCGCGGAGAATCCAGCCACTGGTGGCTGGGAGAGCATCACCTTTACCAGACTTTTGTCGAGCCCATCTATCGCGGCAGCCGTACCGATGGAACCCTGCTCGGCTTTCTCGTCATTGGATACGAGATTAACGATCGCCTGGCCGCAATGGTCAGCAAAGTGGCCGGAAGCGAGGTGGCCTTTTCCTGCGGAAATGAAATCGTGGGCACAACCTTGATGCCCGGCCAGATCGAGCAGCAAACCCTGCAGGATCTGATTGGCGGATCAATCCACGACGAACCTCGCGATATCGAGATCGGCAACGAGCGCTTTCTGGCTACTTCACTCGTGCTCTCCGGCTCTCGGCCCACTCCCGTTCGTTTGAGCGTTCTTGGCTCTTACGATCAGGCCACAAAGTTCGTCGATCAATTGAACCGTTATCTTCTTCTACTGGGCCTAGCGGCGATTCTGGTGGGAAGCGGATTAGTGTTTTTCATCTCGCACACCTTCACCCGCCCGCTCGGGAGCCTGGTTGCGGGTGTACGAGCCCTGGAAGGCGGAGACTTCCATCATCCGCTCGATCCTCGCGGGGGTGACGAAGTCGCGGAGTTGACCCGCGCCTTCGACCGCATGCGCATCAGCCTTCTCAAGAGTCAGCGCGACCTGCTCGAGTCCGAGCAACTTGCCACCATCGGACGAATGGCCAGTTCCATTTCGCACGATCTGCGTCATTCCCTGGCTGCCATTGTGGCCAATTCCGAATTCCTCTGCGACAGTCACCTTACCCCTGCGCAGCGCGAGGAGTTGTATCAGGAAGTTCGCTCCGGGGTGAATTTGATGACCGACCTCATCGACTCCTTGCTTGAATTCGCCCGCACGCGCGAGTCCTTGAATCCCGCCTTTGGCAACGTTGCGGAAACCCTTCAGCGTTCCGTGCAGGCGGTTCGCTTACATCCGCGATATCATGTCCGGTCCATCAATGTGTTGTGCGATGCGCAGCTTTCCGGATGGTTCGACCAGCGCAAGCTGGAGCGTGTCTTATACAACCTGCTCTTGAATGCCTGCGAAGCGGCTCCGCTGGTCGGTGGCCAGGTTGAGGTTACAGCCGCGGAAACCGCGGGTTCCATCATCATTGCAGTGGCCGACAACGGTCCCGGCATTGCTGACTCCATCCGCGACCGTCTGTTCCATCCGTTCGTGAGTCATGGGAAGGAGAACGGTACGGGATTAGGGTTAGCCGTCGTGCTGAAGATTGTTCAGGATCACGGGGGAGAAATTGTTATGGAACGCACCGGCCCAGTTGGGGACCAGGGATTGACGGTCTTTCGCATTGTGTTGCCCGCACGCCTGCCGGATGGCTACCGTAGTGATATCCCGGCCAGCTCTGAGGTTCCTTCTCTTGTGCCGGTGCCGGCTCAGCTGGACGATTCCAAGCAGAATTCGATTTCGCATCCGGGTCCGTAGGCACGATCCCAATCTTCGTGCCTGGTTCCGGAAACTGTAGGACGAAGGTGTAGGAGGTCGGTGTGAAGAGCCTGAGGATTGATGCGGTTCGCGGAGCCACGTTGGCGGCTGCCGCTTTCGTCTTATTCAATACGTTCGGGCGCGCGCAGGATGCTCCCGCGAGCGGCCCTAACCCGTCGGCAGAGAGCGCCGGTGCCATTCGTGACCTGCAAGATCAGGTCCGTCAACTGAGAACTCTGGTAGACGAGATGCGCGCAGAAAATTCCGAGTCCCGCGCTGAGATGCATCAGCTCCGCCAAGACTTGCAAGCCACACGCGCTCTGCTGGAAGGCCCCGCCACTCCCACCGGCGCCGAGTCTGCAGTCGCTCGCCAATCCCCTTTGCCGGACGAGAAATCAAGCGCAGCCTCCAACTCGGCCGGCCAATCCACAACCCAAGCTTCGCCCTCGTTGGACGAACGTATTCAGAAGTTGGAAGAATCCGCTTCGCTGAGCGGCTCAAAGATTGATGAGCAATATCAGACCAAGGTCGAGAGTGCGTCCAAGTATCGGGTTCGCCTTCACGGCATTCTTCTTATGAACGCTTTCGGCAACGTTGGGAGATCGGACGATCTGGACTTCCCCAACTATGCCCAGCCGGTTCCGGTGGGCAGCAGGCGAGGGACCGTTGGAGCAACGTTGCGGCAGTCTGAAGTCGGCTTCGAAATCTTTGGTCCGACGATCGCCGGCTCGAGAACGTCGGCCGATGTCCAGCTTGATTTCGCGGGAGGGTTTCCCGCCACCGGTAATGGCGTCGATTTCGGAATCGTTCGCCTGCAGACCGCGAGCTTACGCTTCGATTGGGAACACACCTCGGTTGTCGCCGGTCAGGATTCCTTGTTCATCTCGCCCCTCTCGCCCACTTCCTTTGCGTCCCTGGCCACTCCGACATTCGCGTTTGCCGGAAACCTTTGGGGTTGGACGCCGCAACTCCGCATCGAGCACCGCTTCGCAGTTTCCGACCAGCAGACTGTAACCGTACAAGCCGGAGTGATGGATAACCTCGACTGGGAGTATCCCCCAAATCACTTTTATCGCGCGGCGCAAGCGGGCGAAATGTCAGGACAGCCTGCCTATGCATTCCGCACAGCGTGGTCGCGCCCGGTAGGGGAGCATCCGCTCAGCTTCGGCGTCGCCGGCTACTACGGCCGTCAGGACTGGACCTGGGGCCGAGTGGTCGACGCTTGGGCAGCCATGGCGGATTGGCAGATTCCCATTCTTCCGCGATTGGCTCTTTCGGGCGAGTTTTATCGCGGTCGCGGCATTGGTGGTCTCGGCGGCGCAGTCGGGACCTCGATCCTGTACGGCGGCGATCCCACTTCGCCCTTCACGCCGATCCGCGGTCTCAACGATATGGGTGGATGGACTCAATTGAAGTTCCAGGCGACTCCAAAAGTCGAGTTCAACGCCGTCTTCGCAGAAGACAACGCATTTGCCCGTGACGTGCGCGGCTTCGCTATCGATCAGAATAACTTCGGGGAGATTCTGGGACGGAATCGCGGACTTCTGGGCAATGTGGTCTTTCGTCCTCGCTCTGATCTCCTACTGTCGGCTGAACTCAGACGTTTGCGCACTTTCCCCGTCTATAACAGTAGCAGCGCAACAAATCAGCTCAATCTGGCGATAGGGATTTTGTTTTGACAATTCGCTCGATCCGGCCAACGTGCTCGCTCTTCATCGTGCTGGCTACATCTGTCTTCGCGCCGGCTCAGCGGGCTTCGATCAAGGCGCGGGTGGAGCTCATCAAGGACGGTCATGCCTTGACCAATGCGTCGAAGGCAGTCGTCTGGTTGACTCCGGTAGGAGCGACGGTCCAGTTGCCTCGACAAAAAGCCTCACAGATTCCGCAACTGGTGCAGAAGAACAAGAGTTTCCAGCCAGCGCTTCTGGTTATCCCGGTGGGCGGCAAAGTAGAGTTTCCCAACCACGATCCGTTTTTCCACAACGTGTTTTCGCTGTTTGAGGGAAAGCGGTTCGATCTTGGACTCTACGAGAGCGGAACTACGCGCTTCGTTCAGTTCGACAAACCCGGCGTCTCATTTATCTACTGCAACATTCATGCGGAGATGAGCGCGGTGGTAATTGCTTTGCCCACGCCATACTATGCGATTTCCGATGCGCGAGGAGAGATCAACATTCCTGATGTTCCGCCAGGCCGCTACGAATTGCAGATATTTCACTCCTCGGTAGCGCCCGACGTGCTGCGCGCTTTGAACCGCGAGATCACAGTGGCGGCGGACTCGACATCGCTGGGGATACTTACGCTCCCCGAGTCTGATCTCACTCTCGCCCACAAGAATAAATACGGCCGCGATTACGACCGTCCCCAACCCGACAGTCCTGCATACGCACGACCGTAATTGCGTTGAACAGCAACATCTCTGCTTGCCTGTGATTTGCACCGCTGTGGATGCGCCCAGTTGGCGAAACAACCGCGTATTGGAATCAGACACTGAGCGCGACGACGAAGGACGAACGACTATGGGAGGGCCTTATTCCTGCTGGGTACATTCAGTTCGGGCTTGGACTGACATGGACTCCGATCCAGTTTGCTTCGACATTAAGTCAGGAACGAACAGCAAAGATGATCGGATCGTCAAAATCGACCACGGAGAGATTCTTTGCAATTATCGAGTGAAAGTAGTGAGGGAGATCGCGCCAAGCTTTAGTCATTATGCAGCGCGAAACGAGAATTTTGTTCTCGTTGGAGGTGTTAAGCAGCGGTCTTGAGGCCCACTGCAGAGAAAAGAGGGTCCAGATCGTCGGTGACAGGTTGATAGAGGCGGTCAAGTTGACCAACGTTTGTGCTGGGCGAGGTTGCGATTGCCAGGAAAGCGAAGATGGGCCGTGAGGGGAGCGTAGATGCGCGCGAACAAGTTCAAGTTGTGGGGGACGGAACGAGGTTAAGCAGCGGTCTTGAGACCTAGTGCCGAGAAAAGAGCGCTCAGATCGTCGGCGACACGTTGATAGAGGCGGTCAAGTCGACAGCGTTTGTCCGGGGCGAGGTTGCGATCGCCAGCGAAAGGCTTGAGGAGGCCGGCGGTGAGCGGAGCATAGATGCGCTCGAATAGCTTGAGGAAGAGGACACAGATGGAATAGCCCTGATGGGCGAGACGGTAGCGACGAGAGTGGGGCAGTTTTTCGAGCAGACCTTTGGCGCGCAGTTTGGAGAGATCGTAGCGCAGCGATGCCAGGGAGTATTGGGACTGGGGAAGTCCGAGAGCGTCCAACACCGGCGGGTAGAGATCGGCGGTGGTGAAAGTGGAGCCGGCGGCGATGTTGGCATAGCGGAC
>Ga0209380_10000436_pt1 | contig 29418 bp, 16 predicted proteins | sample HubBroMetageWFT6_FD_188347 | JGI IMG/M metagenome (GOLD analysis project Ga0209380, IMG submission 188347) | Warmed and freeze-thawed soil microbial communities from the Hubbard Brook experimental Forest, New Hampshire - Hubbard Brook CCASE Soil... | ecosystem: Environmental > Terrestrial >... | reverse complement strand
TGCGGTGACTCCGAGTGGAGCTTCGATCACGGCGGGTACCGAGCAGCAATTCACGGCGATGGGGAACTACAGTGACGGCAGCTCGAAGAATCTCACTGCGAGCGTGGCTTGGAGCACTTCTGCCGGCACGATCGCGAGCATTGCGAACAGCGGCATGGCCACGGGGCTGGCTGCGGGGCAGGCCAAAGTCATCGCCACTTCGAGCTCCATTTCCGGATCCACCAGCCTGAACGTGATGGCGAAGCCGGTAGTGCTGGTTTCGCTTTCTTTGAATCCGGCCGGGCCTGCGGTTGTGATTGGCGGTACGCAGCAGTTTCAGACAATCGGCAATTATAGCGACGGCAGCACGCAAGACCTGACCGCGAGCGCGAACTGGAGTTCGTCAAACGCCGTGAGTGCCACAATCAACGGCGCCGGAGTCGCCACGGGCGTGGCCGCAGGACCGGTGACTATTACGGTCGCAGATGGTGGTATGAGCGCAACCACTGCGCTGAACGTCGTCAGCAGCGTCTACGCGAACTTTTCCGGCAATTACGCCTTCACACTTGGCTCAGCCGACAGCCGCGGACCTACATATTTCGCGGGCTCGGTGACTGCCGACGGTAACGGAAACATTACGGGCGTGGAAGACTCGAATACTGGGAGTGGAGTGCTGCAGAATGTATCCATTACCGGCAACTACGTTATCTATCCTGATGGACGCGGAAGCATCACTTTCAATCCCAATAGTTGCCATCCCTCCGGCGTTTCTTTGCGCGTGATTCTGACCGCAGGGGGCAACACCGGGAGCATGATTGAGTCCGACGGTCTGGGAGTGGCGAAGGGAACGTTGGTCATGCAGAATGCCGCAGCGTTCACCCAATCCGCCATCTCGGGCGCTTACGTGTTCCGCGCTTCGGGGATTGGCGCAGGAAATTCGGCCACCGTCTCCGAACCAGTTGGAGAGCTTGGGTTATTCACCGCCAACGGCGCCGGCGTGATCAGCAGCGGACTCGAGGATGTCAACGATTACGGCACGATTCAACAATATGTGCCTCTGGTTCAGTCTGCCTATACCGTGGGTACGAATGGACGAGGTACGCTGACGCTGACAACCGCAGCGGGATCGGCCGACTTTGTCATTTACGTGGTCGACGCGACGCGGCTGAACTTCCTGGCGATCGATCCGGCTCCAGCCGATGCAGTGGCTGGCTCAGCCCTGCTGCAGAACAGCATGACCTTTAGCGCCGCCACTATGGGGGGCAGCTATCCTTTCGTGATCGGCGAACCGATCACGGCGGCAACCGGGGGAAGCATTCCGAATGTCGAATTCGCGGACTTCGGCGAATACACGTTCGACGCGGTCAGCGCAGTCAGCGGAACGCGAAGCAATGTTGGCATTAGCGGCGGATTCGACGTAACCGGCGCATACGTGGTCGGCCAATACGCGAACGGCCGTGGGAGCTTCACCACCCAGGACTGCACGACACCCACCAGTTGTGACGACGAGAGAACGTATGTGTTTTATATGATCTCGCCGGGCAAAATGTTTCTGCTGCAGGATTACAGCGCGAGCGATAACCCTCTCGTAGGAGAAGCCGATGTGCAAGCCAGCCAGCCCTACGGTGTGTCTTCACTCACGGGGTCGTATGTGCTGCACGCCTTCGACCCGATCGCAAGCGATACGTTGAGCCTGTTATGGCTGACCATGGACGGAACCGGCAAGATCGCCGGAATCTCCGACAGCGTGCAGAGCACCAGCTTCGTGAGCGAAGTAATAAGCAATCCGTATTACATCTACGATCTGAACTCTTCGGGAACTGGAACTATCGAACTGACCACGAGAGCGGGCACACAGGACTACCGCTTGTATGTCGTGTCTCCACAGAAGGCATGGGTGCATGGAGTAGATCCGGCGCTGGATGGAAGTCTCGACCAGCAGTAGATGGAGCACCGGACGGCTTTGGCCGCGGATGCCGCGGCCTTTTCCGTCCGACTGCAAGAAATTGCACAAGTGGGCTTGAATTTTTGGGCTTAGAACCTCAAGACCATTGCAACATTGGGCGGGAACGCGCTATATTGCTGGCAGTCTGAGTGCTCCTCCCCTGTTTCAACCGCCGTTCGTTCTAAACTAGATTTCGCAAAAACGCAGCACTACATTCATTACCACAACAGGCCATTACATCCCTATGGACATAAGAATCGAGTCCCGACACCTGGAAGACGTAGTTGTATTGGTTCCGGATATTTTTCAGGACAGCCGCGGTTTCTTCACTGAGACCTTTCGCGCCGACCAGTTCGAGGCGCACGGTTTACCAACCGAGTATGTTCAGGACAACCACTCGCGCTCAGTCAAAGGAGTGGTTCGGGGGCTGCACTTCCAATGGCATCCCCCCATGGCGAAACTGATGAGAGTCACGGTGGGCAGCGCTTTTCTGGTCGCCGTGGACATTCGAAAGGGCTCACCCACGCTCGGCCAGTGGGTGGGGGTTGAGGCATCGGCGGAAAACCGGCGGCAGGTTTTTGCTCCCGCGGGGTTTGCCCGCGGATTTTGTGCGCTCGCTGACGTCACCGAGATTCAATACAAGTGTACGGGGATATACAACAACAAGGGTGAGGCTGGGATTCGCTGGAATGACCCCGCGATCGGCATCAAGTGGCCTCTGCAGGACGTTATTGTTTCCGACAAGGACCGCGTCGCCCGCACTCTGGAGCAGTGGCTGGCATCGCCGGAATCGGAAAACTTCCGCTATTCATCACAACTCGAACCAGCAGTTTCATTACGGAGCTAATCATGAAAATACTCGTTGCAGGCGGTGCTGGATACCTGGGTTCGGTACTGATACCTAAGCTGCTGGAGCGCGGTTATAAGGTTGATGTGGTCGACTTGTTCTGGTTCGGCAATCAATTGCCGCGGCAAGCCGGCGTGCTCAACAAAGACATCTTCCATCTTACGGTCGAAGATCTCGAGCCCTACGATGAGGTTGTGTTCCTGGCAGGGCTCTCCAACGATCCCATGGCGGAGTATTCGCCCAGCCAGAACTTCATTTTTAACGCGGCTGCACCCGCGTACCTGGGCTACATCGCCAAGATGGCGGGGGTGAAACGCTATGTCTACGCGAGCTCCTGCTCCGTATATGGCTACACCGAGAATAAGCTCTATGACGAGACCTCTCCGGCCAGCTCGAGTTATCCCTACGGTATCTCCAAACTTCAGGGAGAGCAGGCGGTGATTCAGTTGATCGACAAGGATTTCTCGGTCATCTCCCTGCGCAAAGGTACGATCTCAGGCTACAGCCCACGCATGCGGCTGGACCTCATCATCAACACGATGTTCAAAGCCGCCATGAAGGAGCGCACGATTACGGTGAACAATCCTTCGATCTGGCGGCCGATTCTCAGCATTGACGATGCGGCCACGGCGTACATCCGGGCGATTGAAGCCAACCAGGAGATTTCCGGCATCTTCAATGTCGCTTCGGGAAACTACACGGTGGGAGAAGTAGGAGATCTGGTCAAGAGCGCGATTGAGGAGCGTTCGAGTGTGCGCGTCAACCTGACCATCAAACACGTGCAGGATTTCCGCAACTACAAAGTCAGCACGGAAAAGGCCGCGAATGTGTTGAGCTTCCATCCCCAGGGAGATGTGAAGTCGATTGTTTACAGCCTGCTCGACAACATGGGGAAATTCCAGGACTGGGATAATCCCAAGTACTCCAACATCCTGACCTTCCGCAACATCGAGAACGGGATTGAGCGGCCGGCTCTGGTGGGAGCCGCATGAGAGTCGCAGTTGTCGGCGCAAACGGACAACTGGGAAGCGACGTAGTCGAGCTTTTTCGGGAGCACGGCAGCGAAGTATTTCCGCTCACCCACAGCGACCTTGAGCTGGCGAATCTGGGTTCGGTCGCAAACTGCCTGAAGTCAGTCTCTCCGGCGGTGGTGGTTAATACCGCCGCCATGCACCATGTGGAGCAGTGCGAGCAGCAGCCGGAAAAGGCATTTGCAATAAATGCCATCGGGGTGCGCAACCTAGCTGGGGTCACCAAGGAACTGGGCGCGGTCGTGATCCATGTCAGCACGGACTATGTGTTCGACGGAATGAAAGGGCAGCCGTATGTCGAAGAAGACACACCGGTTCCGCTGAATGTTTACGGCAACAGCAAGCTATCTGGCGAGCAATTCGTGCGCACGCTGAACGACAAGCACTTTGTATTGCGCGTGTCAGCCATCTACGGCAAGCAACCCTGCCGGGCCAAAGGTGGAAGAAATTTTGTCGAGCTGATGCTGAAACTCGGACGCGAGCGCGGCGTGGTTCGCGTGGTGGACAGCGAAGTGGTAAGTCCCACACCCACCGCTCAAATCGCAACGCAGATCTTCGAGCTCAGCCGTTGCGATGCTTACGGGCTCTACCACGGAACGGCTGAGGGCAGTTGCTCCTGGTACGGATTTGCCCGTGAAATCTTCAAGGCGGCAAATCTCACGGTCGACGTGCAGATCGCCGGGCCGAACGAATTTCCGGCGAAGGTTCCCCGGCCAAAGTATTCAGTTTTGGAAAACCGCGGCCTGAAGCGTCTTGGTCTTAACCGCTTCAGCGATTGGCGGGATGGTCTGCAACAATATCTCAATCAGGACTCGGCAGTTTTGTCCTAGATTGGTCCTCGATGTCCTACCGTGTCTTTGATGTCGTGGATTTTCTGCCGTGCCCATTTTAGAGTGTGAGTATGACTATGAAACATTTACAAATGCTCTTCATCGCCCTGCTGCTAATGGGAGGCATGGCCTGGGCTGATAGTTTAGGGACGGCGAAGGCGACAACCATTCCTTGTCCTTCAGGGTCGATCAGCGGCACATGTTATGCCGTGGACATATCCTGTCCTGGCGTGAAGGACTTCACCGGTTATGTCAAAGTTACTTATCCGGCGCACAAAGCAATCGGCACTGTGATATTTAGCACCGGAGGCAACGGGACTTTTCTTTACGAAGCGTATACCTACGGGACTACGGCTTTGAATAACATACTCGCGGGCGGATTTACGGTAGCGCAGGTTACCTGGGGTGAGCCGTTTTCGGACGATCCTTATGGCTGGCAAACGGGGCCGGGCGGAATCCGGGCGCTCGCATGCCGTTATGCAACGGTAGCGTACTGGGTTTATACCAACATTCATCAAGGGTTGGATCAGGCGCCCATGTGTGCAACCGGCAATAGCGATGGTGCAGAAGTGATCGGCCAGGCGCTGGCTCACTATAATTTGGCATCGACTTTCGCGATGGTGGAGCCCACCAGCGGGCCGCCCTTCTCTCGCCAGGACTGGGCATGCGATTGTCTGCATGCAGACGCCGTCGACCCGTGTGGAAACGTGGAAAGCTACTGTGTAGGACTAGACGCCGCGGTCAACTTTATCGATCCGGCGTATCCCGGACCCTACTGTTCGGAGGAAACGGAAAATCACAGCACCACTTTTGATTCCATCTTCCTGCAAGATAGCATTCTGGCGCCAGACGGAGTTTTGTCTTATCCCAACACCAATGTGAGGTTCCTGTACGGCGGATTAGACTACTCAGCGGTTCCAAATCAGGGGCGTCTCTGGGAGGACGCTATTACCAGCTCCAAGTCGAGTCAATGCCTGCCAGACGCACCGCACGAAATTCCCGATGTTTTGGATGGGGCGGAACAGATTTCTACGGACATAATCAATGACTGCAAGCTGCCAAACCGTCGCGGCAGGCGATAATCTCAGTCCCGGCTCAGGCTAGTCGTTATCGGGCGGCTCGGGGGGCCTGGGATCGTGGATGAAAAAGTCCGCGCCCTTCGGAGCGGCGATGGTGGTAAAACTGCGAGGCGCCTGAGACAGATTGAAAAATGCTGTGAAGTCGGTCGTGGCGCGACTATCTGCGAAGCCGAGTTGACCCTCCGTGAGGCCGAGATTGGCAAAGTTGTGTTCGATGAAGCGCAGAATGCTGCCAAAATCGTACCTGCTGTTATCTACATAGTGCGCTTTAGTGTAGGCGGAAACTACGATCATGGGAACGCGAAATCCATACTGATAGTCGCCTTGAATGCCTGCCAGGAAGGTCGGCGGTTCGTGGTCGTACCAGCCTCCCCAATCATCCCACGTAATCAGGATTGCGGTGTCCTGCCAAAAAGTAAGGGTCCCGTTGTTGACCTGGTCGGTGCATTTGCTGCTGCCGATCGCATTAACCACAGAAGCCACCCACGAGGGGCCTCCGCCGTCGTTCGCTGACGCGTGATCGGAGTTCACCGCTGTGGGAGTGACCCAAGTCAAACCGCCGAGAACACAATTGCCAATGTCAGTCAGAACCTGCGACGGATTCGTGGGATCGACGTGCGCGCCCCAGCCCGTACATTTTCCGCCGCTCGGTACGCAGATGTGCTCGATCGCGTTCGGAGCGTTCCAGATGGAGCCAGACCCGGCCGCGTAGTACATCCAGTCAGACACGAGGTCCGCCATGGTTTGATGTTCAAAACACGGATAGATCGAGGGACCTGGGACGCCGTAGGGCGGGGGGGTGGGGTTGGGAGAGATAGTTCCGACGGTAGTCGTCGGGGCAGCGTTGCACCCGGCTGCGGCATTTATGGGAGTCACATTTTCCGAGGCGAAAATTGCGCTTGCGTCGTCCGACTGACTGGGCGCCGAAGTCCCTCCAAATATGAATTGATGGGCCGGGAAGCTCGGGCCTTGATTGGTTTGAAACATGTAGTTTGCCCAGCCGTACTGAGTGGCGAGGGCAAGATAGGGGTTCAGAATTCCAGTCGAGTTGTCGACGTACCGGAACTCCGGCTGTGTAGGACAGGTGGTGCCTGTATTCGGAATGCAACCGACGGCGGCGGCGCCATCCATCCGGCATGTGGGAGGATTCCCAGGGACAACGTCGCACATGTTGTTGAAGGCGCTATGCGAGTGATGCAGATCGTAGGTGTTGGCCAACGGCACGGACATCGGCTGAATCGTGCCGGGCTTGGTCTTCCAGTTCGAAGTTTGAATGTCGTAGGGCGCGCGGGAAGTTGGAGGTACGGCACAAGCTCCATAGGGAGCGGCACACAAACCTTGAAAGAGATTATCCGGGGTGCGGTTTTCCTGCACGATGACCACAATGTGTTGAAAGCTTGAGATCTGGGCGTGGGACATCAGCACCGTCAACCCCACGAAAAACAAAAGTGCGGAAGCCAGTCTCATGAGAGACCATCCTTGGTCAAGGGCGACACTTCTCCCTCGTTGTATTTGGGCCCAGGGACTACGGTTAGGGGAGGAGAAACTTTGAATTCGCGAAACCGGCTAGTGACTGACCTCCTGCACGGTCTTCAGCAGGCTTTCGCGGCCGGTGTGCATCCAGTTCCACGCAGTCTGCACCATCTGGTTCAACGAACGCTGCGCTTTCCAGCCCAGCACCTGCTCGGCGCGAGCGGGATCGGCGACCAGGCTCGCCGGATCTCCTGCTCGGCGCGGCACTATCCTGTGAGGGACTTTACGCCCCGTTACCTCTTCCGCGGCATGGATTACTTCCTTCACGGAGCTGCCCCGTCCGGTGGCCAGATTCATGGCCGCTGAACTGTTCCCCTTTTCGAGGTGCTTCAAGGCGAGGACATGCGCTTCCGCCAGATCGTTCACGTGGATGTAGTCGCGGATACAGGTTCCATCGGGCGTGGGATAGTCGTCGCCGAAAACTTCCAGTTCTTTGCGCTCGCCGAGAATGGCGGTCAAGCAGGCGGGGATCAAGTGTGTCTCGGGACGGTGCAACTCGCCGATTTCTCCGCTCTCGTCGGCGCCCGCCGCGTTGAAGTAGCGCAGGGCCACATAACGCAAACCGTAGGCCTGCTCATAGGACTCGAGCGCATGCTCCAGCGTCAGCTTGGTAACGCCATAAGGATTGCAGGGTTGCTTGAGCGTGTCTTCCTTAATCGGGCTCTCCTTCGGCGAGCCGTAAACTGAACACGTGGAGGAGAAAATCACCTTGCCTACGCCGTTATCCATGGCGGTGTGCAGCATGTTCAGCCCGCAGATGACATTGTTGGTGAAATATTTGCGCGGGTTTTTTACCGACTCCGGGACCAGCGAGTTGGCGGCGAAATACATGACTGAATCCACTTGCTTCATCAGGCTGGCCAGCTTAGCCGTATCGGCAACCTCACCGACCACCAGTTCGAAACCTGCGGCCAACTCCGGATATCCGGTGGACAAATTGTCGTATATCACAGCTTCATAGCCATGCCGCCGCAGCGCCCGCGCCGCATGGCTGCCGATGTATCCCGCCCCGCCTATGACCAAAACCGCCACGTGATTGCCTTTCCGCAGCCGCTATTTCTAAAGCTGTGCTGCCACTGCCGCCGTCAATCTCCGTCCCTAATAGTAAGGAACCGACCATAGCGCCGCAAGCGTCAGCTGAAATGTTTCAAGCGAGCGAGTTCCAAACCGACGTTCCAGGCGAACAAGGGACCGTTCACCAGATAACGTCGCCACAACCTCTTAGGCTCGTGGGAAAGACGGAAGAACCACTCCAGACCGTTCTCCTGCATCCAGCGCGGTGCTTGCCGCAGCGCTCCCACATGAAAGTCGAAGGCTGCTCCCACGCCGATGAGGACCGGCACGGTGAGCCGGTGACGGAACTCATACATCCATTTCTCCTGCCGTGGCGCGCCCAAGCCCACCCACACAATGTCGGGTGAAACTGACTCGATGGCATTGATCAACTTTTCTTTCTCGTCCTCGGGCAGTGGCCAGACCCCTTGCGGCGGAGGTGGATAGATTCCCACTACCCGGGTGCCATATTTCTTGGCGCTGATTTCTGCCATCTTCTCGGATGCACGGTTTCCGTAGAAAAAATGTTTGTACTTCGGCCCGGTCTCCCTCAGCAAGGTCCCCATCATCTCGGGACCGTAGACGCGGCGCTGCATGTGGCTGTGCCCGTGTCTGCGAGCCAGCCATACCAGCGGAGTACCGTCGGTTGTGATGAGATCGGCCGCGTTCAGGATTTCACGCAACTCGGGATGTTTCAGAGTCTCGGAGACTCCGTGCATGCCGGTCGGACAAACGTAATGCACCGACCTCCGCTCCGTAACCCAATGATCGATGACCCGGAGAGCGTCCGGGATTTGCAGTGCGTGGACGCGCACCCCCAGGACGCGAAAACTCGGTATGTTGACTTCACCCGATTCTGGTATGACTACGCTGCTCGACATTGCCCCTCCATCGCCCGCTGGTAGATCTCCATCAGCATGGGATAATTCTTTTCTGCAGTGTATTTCAGTTTGTAATCGTTGCGAGCTTCCCTGCCCATTGCCCGCACTTCTTCCGGATGCGTCCAAGCCCATTCCACTTTGCGCGCGAGGTCGTCGGCATCGCCGGGTGTATAGTGCAGCCCGGTGCGGCCGTCGGTGACGACTTCCTGCATGGTCCCCATGCGGGCGCAAATCACGGGAGTGGAGCAGGCGAAAGATTCCGCGAGCGTCATGGGGAAACCTTCATACCACTCGCTGGGAAAAATCAGGAAACGGGCGTTGTTCAGCGCCGCTATGGTTTGCTCGCGAGGCAGCTTTCCTGTGAAGCGAAGGTTGGCGATTCCCTCTTGCTCGGCTTGCTTCCTGAGTTGCTCTTCCTCCGGCCCGCCTCCCACGATCATGACTGGGATGGCCATATGCAGACGTTTCCAGGCTTGCAGGATCATATCCACGCGCTTCTCAGCCGATAACCTTCCTACAAAGATCGCGTAGTCGCCATCGCCGGTGCGGTTGCCGGGATCGGGATCGACAAAATTAGGCTTCACGGTGATTTTCTTGGCGGGCAGTCCGCCTTCCACGAACTTGTTGCGGGAAAATTCGCTCAGGGCGACGAAGCACGAGACTTCGCGATCCCAGGTTTTGCGCAAACGATGAAAGCCCAGCATCATGGCGGTCACGGCCGTGGCCGACCGCGAGTTGCGGTAGCAGCCATATTCGACGCTGCGCAGGAGCGAATGCTGCATGCACTCCTGACAGACTTTGCCATCGCGAAAAAGCGTGGCTGAAGGACAAAGCAACCGGTAGTTGTGCAGGGTCTGTACAACTGGCACACGGGCATCAACACAGGCCGAGTAGATGGAAGGCGAAATCATGACGAAGGTGTTGTGAACATGCACGACATCGGGTTTCTCTTCGCGGAGCAGGCGGGCAAAATCGCGCCGAGTGTCGGAAGCCCAGACTGTCTGCTTCGCCAGACTGATTTTTCGAAGTCCCGTGTAGGAGTCGACATCCCAGTTGCTGCGGCGGTAAAACATCACCTGGTGACCGGCGCCTTCGAGCAGTTTGCTTTCGTGCGCGACTACGACATCGTCCCCCGCGTGCTGCTGGTTCGCGTTGTGTGCGATCACTACTTTCACGACTCAACCTTTGCAGAGATAAGTGGTTCGCAGTGCTTGTTTATTGCGGACGGGAGCGGCCAAAGAAACTTGGGGAGGTGTATTATCCCGTGCTGCAGGAAGACTGTCAAGGAGCCTTTTGCCTTTAGCGGCGCGGGGTTTGCATCGATTGCGTGAAAGAACGGCGCCGCCCCACGGGCAGAGAGCGCCGTGATGGTTACTTTGGTCACGCTGCGGCCCGGAGTGCCGTCGGGATATTGTTCACTTGGATTGCACGGCCTCGGCCGCCTTCCTGGAGCCATCCTGTGGCATGGAATTCGCGCCGAAGAATTCCGGGTTCATCTCGGTCGTGAACGACTCCTGTATTTTCCGCATTGCTTCCTGCACGTTGCGACTTTGCAAAGCGCTCTTGATCTCCGCCTTCACCTCGTCGAGGGGCATAAGCTCTTTGCTGTCGAGTTTATAAATGTAGTGCCCGCTGGCGTCGCTGATCACCTGCGACACCTCGCCCTGCTTCAGATCGAATGCCGATAAGTGTGTGGCCGGGAAGTTCGACCTCCGGATCTTTCTCAACTCGGGCGCGGTAGCAGTGGTCTTGATTCCGGCGGCGTCATAGGCGGCTTGCTGCAACCTGGTGAAGTCCTCACCGGCCGCCGCGCGAACTCGCAGCTCGCTCGCTTCCTTCGTCATCGCTTCTTCGCCCTCCGCCTGCTGGGCCTTCAAAACGTCAGCGCCAACCTTCTCTTTATCTTTATCTGTGGGATCTTGGCGCGAAGAATCCATCTGCTTTCGAATCGGAACCAGAATGCGCTCAAAACTGGCCCGCTCGTAGCTAGCGGAGTTGCTGCGGTAGTAGTCTTCGATAACCTCGTCTGACAGGTTCGCCGCCTCTTGCTGGATCGCGCGTACCATCTCCTGCGACAGGATCTGCAAGCGGGAGAAGCGCTCCAATTCGGCCACGCGATCGCTTTTGTCGAGACCGCGTTGTTCCGCGTCATGAGCCATGACCAGGAGCCTGGGATAGGCATTGGCCAATTCACGCCGGACGCGGGGCTTCATCGTAGGGGAAATGGCGTTGGCCAACTTCTCGAACTGGGCGCGCGTAACCACGGTCTGGCAGGCGGCGGCCGGCTTGTTTGTGGCATCGGCGGCCTGGTCGGGACAGAATCCCTTGATGGTGAGCACCGGTGCGTCGGGCGCAACCTGAGATGCTGCGGCCTGCGGCTTTTCATCGTCATCGTCAGCCCCTACCGGGGGTCGAGGTGGCAGTTGAGCTGGCTTGGCTTGTCCCCAGGCCAGGGTTGCGAGCAGCAGAAACGCGATCCAATAAGGGCGCATATATGAGGATTTCTCCGGAGAAAATTCGGGGGGATTATGGGTCATGGTAGCACAAACAGCGGCTTGCGCCGAGGCAGAACCGAGCGCTGGGGGTGGCTCAGTTTGATAGGGAAGCGAGCCGGACGCGCGATTAACGTATCGCAAAAAAACCTCCGGCGCGCTTCGCTTGCGCAGGACAGGCTGCGACACTTCGCTGCGACACTTCGCTGCGACACTTCGCGCGGCTCGCCCGAATTCTTCGCTGCGCAAAGGACGCTTGCTCAGAATGACAAATTCAGGAGTTGAGCTTCCATTCGGTGGTTTGTTTTCCTTCTCTCCAAAACGCATAGACAGCGGGATAGACCAGCAGTTCGAGAAGGAATGAAGTCAGAATTCCACCGACCATGGGGGCCGCGATGCGTTTCATGATCTCCGAGCCCGCGCCGTTCGCCCATAGCACGGGAATCAATCCGACGCACATAGTCGCAAAGGTCATGAATTTGGGGCGCAAGCGCCGCGCCGAGCCTTCGACAATCGCTTCAGACAATTGTTCCTGAGTGAGCTCCGGAGTTTGCTGCCTCGCGCGCATGTAGGCGATATCCAGGTAAAGCAGCATGAAGACTCCGGTTTCGGCGTCGACGCCGAGCAGAGCGATCAGGCCAATCCAAACCGGGACGCTCAGGTTGTAGCCCAAGGCGTAGACCAGCCACAAAGCGCCGACGGCGGAGAACGGAACGGCGAGGATCACGATCACGGTCTTGGTCAACGAGCGCGTATTGCAGTAGAGAAGAAAAATAATCACGCCGATGGTGAGCGGAACCACGAACCACAACCTTCGGCGCACGCGTTCCGCGGATTCGAACTGGCCGCTCCAGACCAGGGCGTAGCCGGCTGGGAGTTGCAGACGTTTTTCGAGCGCGCGCCGGGCGTCTTGCACGTAGTCGACTACGGGACGCCCGGCAACGTCGATGTAGACGTAGCCGGTCGGCAGTCCATTCTCATCGCGGATCATTGATGGTCCGTTGACGGTTTTGATGGAGGCGAGTTCCGCCAAAGGAATTTGCTGTTGTCCGCTGACCGGCACCAGCACTTTTCCCAACGCCGAAATGTCAGAGCGAAAGTCGCGCATGTAACGCACATTGATGGGATAACGTTCACGTCCTGCGATGACCGTACTGACATTCTCTCCGCCCACGGCAGTGGCCAGCGTGTCTTGCGCCTGTTCCACGGAGAGGCCGTAGCGCGCGAGAGCCTGGCGGTTCCAGGTGATTTCAAGGAAATAGCCGTCACCGGTGCGCTCGGCGAAAACGCTGCGAGTTCCGGGTACGGTTCGCAGAATCACTTCGGTTTGTTGATCGAGTTGCTGGATGCGGCTCAGGTCCGGTCCCTGGATTTTCACTCCCACGGGAGTTCGAATACCGGTGTCGAGCATCTCGATTCGTCCGCGGATGGGCATAGTCCATGAATTGGAAAGACCGGGAAGCTGCAGCGACTGGTTCAAGTCTGCAATCAGGTCCTGCTCGGAAATGTGATCGGAAGTGAAATGCCGGAAAACCGGGAGCGCCCAATCTGGAGCCCATGAGGAATACCAGACATTTCTCTTGCGCCACCGCTCCTGCGGTTTCAATATGACGATGGTTTCAAACATGGAGAGCGGGGCCGGATCGGTCGCCGTATCCGCGCGTCCGGCCTTGCCGAGAACGTGGTCAACTTCCGGGAAGCCGGTCATAATACGGTCGGTAACTTGTAAGAGCTGCTGCGCCTGCTCGATCGAAATGCCGGGCATCGTCGTGGGCATGTAAAGCAATGCGCCCTCGTCCACCTGGGGCATGAACTCGGAGCCGATGATCCAGAACAGAGGAATGGTCAGGATCACGAGGAGGATTGCGCCAGCGATCACTTGTTTCTTCCAGCGGAGGCTCCAACGAACGACCGGATCATACAATCGGATCAATGGGCCTGTAATAGGATGATCTTCCTCGGCACGGATTCTTCTGCTGAAAAGGAAGCCGCGGATCGAGCCTGTCTGCGCGGTGATATTGCGGGCCAGCCACAAGCGCAGTGCGGGATCCAGTGTGATCGCCAAGACGGCAGCTCCGAGCATGGCGAAAGTCTTGCTGTAGGCCAGCGGCCGAAAAAGCTTACCTTCTTGCCCATCCAGGACAAGCACCGGCAGAAAAGCCACGGCGATCACCAGGAGAGCAAAGAAGGTAGGGCCGGCAACTTCTTTCACCGCTTCCAAAACCACTTGCTCCTGGCCGAAAGGTTTACCGGAACGCTGGTAAAGCTCAAGCCGCTTCTGCGTTTGTTCGACGACCACGATGGCTGCATCCACCAGAGCGCCGCAGGCGATCGCGATCCCGGCGAGCGACATGACATTGATGCTCGAACCGGTGTAACGGAGGGGAATAAATGTGAATACGATGGCGATCGGAATCGTAATCACGGGAATGATGGCGCTGGAAAAATCCCACAGGAAAATCAGGATGATGGCAACTACCGTAAGCACCACTTCGAGCAGAGTCGTGGATGCGTTGGAGATGGCGCGCCCAATCAGCTCCGAACGGTCGTACACGGGTATCACCTTGATGCCGTTAGGCATGCCCGGCGCTATCTCGCGCAGGCGAGCTTTGACGCTATCAATGACCTCCAGAGCGTTGTAGCCTTCTCGCATGACGACGATGCCGGAGACGGCTTCGCCGTTACCATCGAAATCGGTCACGCCGCGGCGCAAATCCGGCCCTAGCACGACGCGTGCTACATCCTTGATGCGAATCGGCGTTCCCTTCTCCGCACTCAGCACCGTTTCTTCCAGATCCTTCGTGGACTTTACGTAGCCGTGTCCGCGAATCATGTATTCCGCCCCGCCGAAGTCGAGCAGGCGCGCGCCGGTTTCGTTGTTGCTTTGGCGGACGGCGTCCACCACACGGGAGAGCGGAATTCCATAAGAACGCAGGCGATTCGGGTCGACATTCACCTGATACTGTTGGGTGAATCCTCCGACCGATGCGATCTCGGCGACTCCGGGCACGGCTTTCAGGTAATACTTGAGGTTCCAATCCTGGTATGAGCGCAGTTCGGCCAGGCTCTGCTGCTTGGAGTCATCCCGCAAAATGTATTGAAAGATCCAACCCAGCCCGGTGGCGTCAGGACCGATCTCCGTTTTCACTCCTTCCGGCAATCGCGCCTGTACGGCCGAGAGATATTCGACGGTTCTGGAGCGCGCCCAATAGATGTCAGTTCCCTCTTCGAAAATTACGTAGACATAAGAGAAGCCGAAGTCTGAGACCCCGCGCACCGTACGGACCTTGGGAGCGCCCGTCATGGCCGAGATGATCGGATAGGTAACTTGATCTTCGATAATGTCGGGGCTGCGGTCCCAGCGGGAGAAGATGATGACCTGGGTTTCGCTCAGGTCAGGGAGCGCATCGAGTGGCATGCTGGCCATCGACCATGCGCCCCACAGGCAAGCTCCGGCGACCAGGAAGAAAACCAGGAGCTTGTTTCGCACGGAGAAGTCGATGACGTGGTCAATCATTCTGCATTCTGGCCGGCACTCTGGCTGATTGTTGACCTCATGCGGCTCTCGGAGTCGATGAGAAATGTGCCGGAAGTAACAACGCGGTCCCCTGCCTGCAAACCATGAAGGATGACCACACGATCGTCGTAAGCTTCGCCGACCTCTACCGGGCGTGGTTCAAAAAGATCGGTCCCAGTCTCGACATACACGACTTTGTGCTGTCCGCTGTCGATGACCGATTCGGCCGGGACGGACAGGGTTCCTTGAGGCGCAGTCTTGAACTCGACGTCCACGAACATGTCAGGCCGCAGCACCAGACCGGGATTATCAGCTTCAAGACGAACCTTGAGCGTTCTTGAAACGGGATCAAAAAGAGGTAGGGAGTTGCTGACCACCGCTGACAGCGTCTTATTCAATCCTGGGACTGCAACGGAGGCGCGCGTTCCCGGAGTCAAACCTGCAGCCTGATCGCTGTACGCGTCAGCAACGATCCAAATCTTGCTGATATCCGCGATGCTGTAGAACTCAGCTGGCGTTTGAAATCTCTGTTGCAGGGTGATGCTCCGCGAGATGACGTAGCCGTCAACCGGAGAGACGATCTTGATGTCGGAGACATATTCATGAGTTTTTTCAATTTCGCGGATTTGCTCGTCGCTCATGCCGAGCGAGCGCAACTGGTCTTGGCTGATCCGCAGATTGGTCTGCTTGACTTGGTCCTGCTGGCCGACCTGCAGGGCGCCAATGTATCCCGCTTCCACGCCACGCAATTCAAAGCTGAAGTAGGTTCCCAGGACTTCGCCCTTCTTCACCATGGTTCCGGCCGCGTTGTCTCCGAGCGACCGCACCCACCCTTCGGTTGCGGCCGTGAGGTGATAGAGGCGATTCTGGTCAGGTTCTACCCTGCCGGTGGTGCGGATAACCTGGCCTCCCGAAGTCCTGGACACTGTTTCGACGCGCACCCCGGTGAGCTTTTGGGCTCCGCCATCGATGAAGACAGTGTTGGGTGCCAGTTGAAGCTGGTCCGCAAGGCGCTCCCCTTCATAGACCGGTACCAGCGCCATGCCGCAATCGGGGGCTATGCCTGGCTTGTCCGAACGGTAGGAAGGGTGCATGGGGTCGACGTAGTAGAGCACGTGTCTGGCTTCGGCCGGCTTATTGCCATGAACGAGATAGCCGGCGGCGAAGGCCACTACGATGACCAGCAACATTCCAACTGTGGCAGTCTTACTCATCGTCATCGTTGCTAACTCAGATCGTATTAACTCAGATCGCACTATCTCAGATCGTTGCTCTCGCGAGTTTCCACAGCGCGCCGTTTTTATTATCAATCTATTGGCGATGAAAGCAAAACGTCCCGGGTCACGACTTCGGCACCTTCGTAACTCCGCTTTTCACGACCGACACCGTCACCTCGCTCCCTTTTTGCGCCGAAACTGGTGGGCGATCTCACGCTCTGATCTCGTATCACTTGCGACCGCGTTCCGCAATCGCCCAGGGATAGAGTCGTAGGACTCTAGCGGACAGGACCCTTTGCTGGGTAGAATGACCCAACAGTTGAGTTCGAAGTTCCCCCCTCAAAATTCTTCCTGGAAGGCATGCATGCTGCGTAAAAGACTCGTCCGCAGGTCCGCTTCGATCCTGGTTTTCACGGCCGCAGTGTGTTTGGCAGCATCCGGCCAGGTTTGTCCCCCGAGACCCGCTGCCGGGAGCACGGTACAGGACCAGCTTGCCCTTTACAGTCAGAATGGCGCGCTAACCGCGGGTATCACGATGGGCAGCTTCCTGAATTCCTACGGGCTCATCCAGTATTGCTTCGCCTATCCACAAGGCAGCACCGAGGCGCCTACGCTGGAACTGAATCCGGGGGACGACCTGACCCTGAACTTCAGCAACCAGATTTCGACGATTTTCGCTCCCGCCTCTCGGCATCAGATGCATCAGTGGGTTGCTGCCGCGACCGATCCCGATTGCAACGGCGAGATGACATCATTCTCCAGCAATATCCACTTTCACGGGATGAATTTACCGCCGAAGTGTCATCAGGACGAGACTATATTCACGCTGATCAACCCGGGCGACCCGACATTCAGTTATCGCGTTCAGATTCCAACGAATGAACCCCCGGGGCTGTACTGGTACCATCCCCACGCGCATGGCTTGACCCAAACCCAGATTATGGGTGGAGCCTCCGGAGCGCTGATCGTGGAAGGGATCGAAAAAATCAAGCCGGAGGTCGCCGGACTTGCGGAGCGTGTACTGGTACTGCGCGATCAATATCAGGGAAGCGCGCTGAACACGACCATCAATTTTGTTCCTGGGGGCACGCCAGCTCCAGTCATCGAGATGCAACCTTCTGACAAGGAGTTCTGGCGGGTGGCGAATGCGGAAGGTGAAACCTTCGTCAGCCTGCAGGTGCAAATCAACGGCCAGCCGCAAAAGGTAACGGTCGTAGCCCTTGACGGAACCCCGGTAACGACTGACTTTCTCACCGACCATATCAACCTGCCTCCTGCGGGTCGCGCGGAATTCATCGTGCAAGGACCTGCTGCGGGACAAACCGGCGCGTTCGTTACACTCGGCGTAAACACGGGACTGGATGGTGTTTCAAATCCGCCCGCATTGATCGCAAACATCATTCCCGCCGCGAGCGCGAAGCCCGCGCATAGGATTCCAGCGAGTGGCACCCAATCCGAGGTTACTCGCTTCGCCTCGCTGGCGAACGCAACTCCGACGACCGAGAGAGGACTCTATTTCTCAGAGAATCTGACCGACGTCAACAACATCCAGTACTTCATCACTGTCGATGGCCAGACCCCGCATGTGTTCGAGCCCACTGAGCCGCCGGCGATTGTGACTACGCAAGGTGCAGTCGAGGAATGGACGATTGAAAACAGGGCCGAGGAAATACACGCCTTTCACATCCATCAAGTGCATTTCATCGTGGTCGCAAGGGACAAGAAGAAGCTGGCGACACCGGAAGTATTAGACACAGTGGAGATTCCCGCCTGGACCGGAAGCGGCCCCTACCATAGCGTGACGCTTAAGCTGGATTTTCGCGATCCGGAAACCGTAGGAACATTCGTTTACCACTGCCACATTCTGGCTCATGAAGACGGCGGAATGATGGCGAAAATCCAGGTGAATCCGGCGAACTGAGCTGACGAGATAACCCGCGTCGGTTCCTGCACAACGGGATGCCCGGAATGTAATTATCGAGCTGGCTTGTATTTGGAGACCCTGAACAAGGAGATTTGTGGTTATGGCCCTTCGTCGATTCCGCAGTCTTATGCAGGTGGCTGTATTTCTGTCCGGCATCATTTGGCTTATTAGCACCAGCAGCGCGCTTGCCAGCGGGCAGGAAACCGTGACCACGTATCACTACGACAACTACCGCACAGGCTGGAATCAGAATGAAACCACGCTGACTCCGACCAATGTGGCGGGCGCCTCGTTTGGATTGCTGCAAACCGTGACCGTGGACGACCAGGTCGACGCGCAGCCGCTTTATGTGCCCAGTGTGAACATCACCACCGGGAATTACCAGGGAACCCATAACGTGGTTTACGTTGTGACAGGAAACAACAGCGTTTATGCAATCGACGCAGAAAGCGGCACGGTGCTGCTAAGCGTGAATTTCGGCCCTCCGGTGAAGGCTCCGCTGGGCTGTCACAACAACGGCCCCAACGTTGGCATCACGTCCACGCCGGTGATTGACCTCACCAGCAACATCATGTACCTGATGGTCTACACCGGCGGCCCTTCGGGCGCCAAGTACACGATTCACGGTCTAGACATTGGGAGTCTGACGGACAGGGTTACGCCGCAGGTTGTAGTGGCGTCGCATACCCTTACCAATGGCACTACATTCAACTTCAACGCCACCTACGAACGGCAGCGTCCGGCGCTTCTTTTGGCGAACGGCACGGTGTACGCGGGCTTTGGCAGTTTCTGCGATCTAGCCACGAACGTTTCGCGCGGCTGGTTACTAGGCTGGCAGACCGGAACCCTTGCTCCGATGGCATCAAATCAGCTCATGGACACGCAGGCTACTTCGCCCAACACGTTTTTCCTGTCCTCTATCTGGATGTCGGGTTACGGCCCGGCAGCGGATGATTCAGGCAATGTGCTGGTGGTGACGGGGAACTCCGATCCCTCGGGAACGACTTATGACGGAGTGACAAACATCCAGGAGAGCGTTGTGAAGATGTCCCCTGATCTGTCCACGGTGCTGGACTTGTTTACTCCCAGCAACCAGCCTGCTCTGGATAAGAACGACGTCGATTTCGGGGCGGGTGGAGTGTTGGTTTTGCCGGATCAGGCCGGGTCGATTCCGCACCTGGCGGTGGCAGCGGGTAAAGATGGCGACATGTATTTCATGAATGAGGATGCTCTTGGCGGCTACTCCAGCACCAAGAACAATGTGCTCGGCACCTACCAGATTGGCCATTGCTATTGTGGAGAGTCCTATTTCACGAACGCCAAGTCAGTGCCCTTCGTCGTGACCAGCGGCGGGCAAACCGTGGGGGTGTGGAAGCTGGCCACTTCACCCGCGCCGGCGCTAAAGAACGTGACCAATTCCCCAGCACTTACCACAGGCCAAAATGGGGGCTTCTTTACCAGTATTTCCTCCAATGGCGCTCATAGTGCGATTATTTGGGCGCTGGGGAGGCCGATTTCGAAGACCCAGCCCATGATTCTCTATGCCTTCAATCCCAACGCCAGCGGAACCACCATGACGACTCTCTTCCAGGGAAACGCCGGAACTTGGCCCAACATTTCCGGGGATTCCAACCAGGTTCCGGTGGTGGCGAATGGAGAGGTATTTGTGGCTAGCAACAAGGCGCTGCAGATTTTCGGATTAAAGGCGGCCAGCGCTAAGACGGCGGGTAGCAAGAAATAAGAGTTCGCCTGCATTCGCAAGCCGAACTGTCCGGCCTTGGCAAGGATACACTCGCAGTTTCATGCCGCTGCGCACGCCGGATTCGGCGTGCGGCGGCTTCGAGGTCTTAGTATCAAGCAATCCAGGGGCTCCCAAACAAAATCCGCGGGACTGCTTGGTGGTCGTGAGCTGCTCAAGCTGCTCCGTTTCCTATTTCGAGACTCCCACGAAAAACAGGGGCACTATCCTTTGCCCTGATGCAACAATAATCGACTACTATTAGGAAGCTTCACGTTGACCGCGCAGAGCGGCCAGCGTGCGCGCACACTTCTCGGCAACTCACCTGCGGCAGTTGTGGCCCAAAAAGGCAAAGGCGATGAGAGAGAAGATTATTCTGCTCGCATGCGTGGCGAGTATTGCGGCTCTGAACGGATGCGGATCGAGCTCCAGCCCATCCGTCTCCGTTATCCCAGGGATTTCGGTTTCTTTCCAGAGCTCGCCGCCCGCGACACTGCAGCTTAATGCCACTACGCCAATCACCGCCGTCGTCGCGAACGACTCCACGAATGCTGGCGTGGACTGGTCGGTCACTTGCGGCAGCACCGGTGCGTGCGGCTCGCTCAATCCAGCTCACACCGCCAGCGGGAGCCCCACGAGCTACACCGCGCCCTCCGCCGTTCCCACAGGCACTACGGTCGCGATCGCCGCAACCTCCACCGCCGACAAGTCAACGTCAGCTTCGGCCAATGTAAGCATCGTATCGATCAGGGTCATCGCCGTCGCCGTGCAGCTTCCAATCGACTCCGACGCCCAGTCCATACTGCCATTCGTCGATGGCGTGACTCTTTATGTGAATTGGGCAAATGGTCTGCTGGCCACTGACACAACAGTTTGTACGACTGCGCCATGCACGCAGACCTCAGATTTCACCACCGTTGACAGGGCGATCGCGGCTTATACCGGCGCCACCTGTGGAGCGATGCTAAGAGGAAGAGGGAGTCCTTGTATTGTGAATCTGGCGTTTCCGGCCGTGGCGGGCCTGAACAGCTACAACCTCGAGACCCCGACGTGGGTATTCTCCCAGGCGTGGGCGACAACGGTAGGTTCCTCGGCGCAGGATGCCGCGTTCTGCAGCTATTATCCCCAGAACCTGAGTCTGAATCCTCTTCCGCCTGCCGCGGGCATTGCCAACATCAATACCGCAAACTGCGGGACCAATGGAACGACTGCCTGTACCGAAACAACTGTGGCTACAGGCGTCCCGGCCATCTGGGAGACGCCCTTTGTCACGGCGGTCAACAACTGGCACCGGGCGCTGATCCAGCATTACGCGAACGTCACTTATGCTGACTATCTGCGCATAGGTGTTGCCATCGCCGACGAAGCCGCAGTCACTTGTTCCACCATCAATGGAGTCGCGGGCACAGGCTTCGAGTCTCTTACGTCTCCGGCGAACGATGAAGGGTTGAAGGCAGTCTGGACGGGAGCAGCCGCGAACCAGATCGCTTTCAACGCTGCGCAACGCGCCGCCCTCAGTGCCACGCCGAGCTGGCAACTGATGAACACCGTCAACATGGGCCAGAGGCTGGAAAACGACGGGAATGGCGGAATCGATGCGACATGGGCCATCGCGGAAGCCAACGCAATCCTGGCCAATCAGCCTTATGCGATCGGTACCGAGGGGCTGACCAACGGGCAATTCTCAAGTGATTTGAGTAACGTCGCGAATACGGTCTGCACCGGACCGGATTGCTGCTCTGACGACTGGTGCAACGTCCATACCCTGGTGCAGGGCAAGGTTCCAGCGGTTGAGTTGCAGGAGTGCAACTTGAGCAATCCCGCCGGAGGCACAACCGGCTGTCTCGACTGCATTCTGGCGGGAACCTGCACCAACGATTCCCAGACGCTGTCGCAGGTTCTTGTCCTCGCCGCACAGCACGGCACTACGGTCCAGGAGTTGTACCTGGGCGAATTGCTTTGCGCCTTTGATCAGCCTAGTTATGTGGGCACGGCTTCGACCTGCACGCCTGCGGTAAGCACAGCCTATGCTGCGGCCATCCAAACCATAGCTACCGGGCAGTAGAACGTTCACTGCATTAGGAGCCCCGGAGGCGACAGCGCCTCTGTTCCGTTGATCGCCGTCTCGCCGGACGGTGAACGAGTCCAAAACGGGAAACTGACGCAGAAGTTTGTGAGCCGCCCCTAAGAGTCTGAAACCATTGGCCCAGGCAGAACGGGCTTTTGGCGCGCTTTCCCGCGCTTTTTGGACTTCCCACAACATGTCCTTCTGAGACCTGTCTTTAGACCCCATCTCAAGACACAATCGAGTTACTGGCAGCGAGTTTGAACCCGTTGCCCACCTGGTCTGCGTATACCTCGTAGTTTTAACCATTTTTTGGATTGCTACAACGACGTAAACCTCAAGACCTATGAGTCACAGATTTCGATATTGCCTGGCCTTTCATTGGACTCGATTGTCCAGATTTTTGTTCGCGCAACAAGACCCCGTCTTTGGAGATTGTCAATGCCCCCATTTCGTCATGACCTTGATCAGACACGTTCTTCACGAATTCACGATTGGATCCTCACTGCTAAGAAGACGCGGCTTCTTGCTGGAGCGGCTGCCATCCTTTTGTCGCTTCTGATTCTTGCCTCAGCCGCTTTCGCGCAAACCAGTTTGACGCCAACTTTGGCATTCGGCATTAACGCGGTAGGAGATAAAAGCGCGTCGAAGACCGCGACTTTGAAGAATACCCAAACTGTCCCCTTGACGATCACCAAGATTGTGGTCTCGGGCGGCACTGCGCCCTCGGACTACAGCGAGAGCGGGAATTGTCCGATGAGTCCAAACACGCTGGGCGCCGGGCAGAGTTGCAGTATCAACGTCGTATTTACTCCGTCCATTGTTGGGAGTTGCACCGCGACGCTGACGGTCACGGATAGCGCCTCCAACAGCCCGCAATCGACGGCGCTGACCGGCACGGGCGTGGCTCCGGTCACTCTGTTGCCCGGAGAGCTGTCGTTTGGCATCCAACCTGAAGGAATTAAGAGTGCCGTGCAGACGGTAACACTCACGAACGCGCAAATCGAACCCCTGAATATCAGCCAGATTGAGTTCTCCGGAACGGCTGCGTCCGATTATGCCGCGGGCGGAAACTGTCCCATCAGTCCAAAAACATTGGGGGCGGGACTGAGCTGCAACATTACTGTCACCTTTACGCCTTCGGCTGTTGGCAGTCGAACCGCGTCGCTAACTATTACGGATGGGGCTTCCAGCAGCCCTCAGGCAGTGGGAGTGATGGGCACCGCTATCGCTCCTGTTGCGGTAGCCCCGACCAGCCAGACATTCACCAGCCGCACGGTGGGCACGACCAGCGGGGCCCAGACACTAACCATTACCAATGATCTCAGCACAGAATTGATGTTTTCCTCGATCGCGGCCAGCGGAGATTTCGCGATCGCCAGCAACACCTGCGGTTCGGGCATCGGCGCAGCCCTCAAGTGCACCGTCGGAGTAACTTTTACCCCCACGGGAGTCGGTCAGCGATCAGGCACGGTCACGATAAACGACAACGCCTTCGGGAGCCCGCTCGTGATTGCGCTCAGCGGCACAGGCAATGATACGAATCTCAATGCCATCACGGTGACGAGTGCAGCCCCCTCAATTGCTGCCGGGGCCAAAGAGCAGTTTGTGGCTACCGGCCATCTGACGAATGGTACTCTGCAAATTCTTACGCCATTTGTCACGTGGAGTTCCAGCCAAACGGATGCGGCAACAGTCGCGGCGGGAGGCCTGGCAACGGGGGTGGGAGCGGGCAGTACGAGCATCAGCGCAACCCTCGGCGGCGTTGCCGGCTCAACCACGCTCACGGTGACGGAGCCAAAGTTAATCGCCGTGACGCCGACTAACGCTTCGATCGCTCCCGGGATCACGCAGAAGTTAGAGGCGACCGGGAGCTCGACGAACGCGGGCGTGGACTGGTCGGCAACTTGCGGGAGCGCGGGCGTCTGCGGCACGTTCAATCCAACTCACACCGCCAGCGGCGCATCCACGATGTACACTGCGCCCTCCAGTGTTCCGTATGGAAATACGGTTACGGCAATAGCAGTCTCCAGTGCGGACCAGACGACATCCGCCTCCGCTAACCTCACGATTACCTCCTCTATTTCAGTCATCGCTGTCGATGTTGGAATTCCGCTCAACTCGACAACACAGGCGATCCTGCCGTTCGTTGATGGAGTAACGATCTTCGTGAACTGGGCGGGACAAACTGCTTTCACCGACACGACCATTTGTACCACCGCGCCGTGTACACCAACTTTCGATTTCTCGGGATACGACCAAGCAATCACAAGCTATACCAGCGCCACCTGTGGCGCGTCCCTGCGCGGCAAGGGGAGTCCCTGCGTCGTGAATTTGACGTTTCCGCCAGTCACCGCACTCATGAGCTACAACTCGAACACTCCGACGTGGGTGTTCTCGCAGGCGTGGGCGGACACGGTAGGTTCTCCAGTTCAGGATGCTGCGTTCTGCAGTAATTATCCGCAGGACCCTAACGCTGATCCCCTGCCGCCGGCTGCCGGCATCGCCAATATCAATACGAAAAACTGCGGAGGCGGCGGAACCACGCAGTGTACCGCGGCCACTGTGGCAACCGGTGTTCCGGCCATCTGGGAAAAACCCTACGTCACGGCGATCAATGATTGGCACCAAGCCATCATCCAGCATTACGCAAGCGTGACTTATCCTTCTTATCTGCGCATGGGCGTTTCGATCGCCGACGAGGCCGCCGTCACATGCTCCACCATCAACGGTGTGGCGGGGACGGGTTTCGAGTCTCTCACCTCTCCCGCGACCGCTGCGGGGTTGAAGGCAGCCTGGACGGGAGCAGCCGTAAACCAGATCGCTTTCAATGCCGCGCAACGCGCCGCTCTGGATCCCGCTCCGAGCTGGCATCTCATGAACACTACCAACATGGGGTCAGATCTGGAGAATATCAATGGTGATGATGGAGTCGATCCATCGTGGGCGATCACCGAGGCAAATGCCATTCTAGCTCACCAACCGTATGCGATCGGCACTGAGGGGCTGCAGAACGGCCAACTCTCGAGCGATTTGAATAACGTGGCGAACACGGTCTGCACCGGGCCCGATTGCTGCTCCGACGACTGGTGCAACGTCCATATCCTGGTGCAGGGAAAAGTTCCGGCGGTTGAGTTGCAGGAGTGCAACTTGAGCAATCCGGCAGGAGGCACAACCAATTGTCTCGATTGCATCATGGCGGGAACCTGCACCAACGATTCTCAGACGCTGTCGCAAGTTCTCGTACTCGCCGCACAGCACGGCACTACGGTGCAGGAGTTGTACCTGGGAGAATTGCTTTGCGCCTTTAATCAGCCCAGTTATGTAAGCACGGCACCGAGCTGCACGCCTGCGGTGAGCACAGCGTACGCAGCCGCCATCGAGGCCCTGTCTACAGGTCAGTAGGAGGGCCTTCGGGCGAGGACGACTCTAAAGGCGCGAGATCTGCTTACTGCACGGTCTCTGTAAACATCACGGAATTTACGCTATTGCCTGACGCGGTGATGCTGACCGCGCCAGGCTGAGAAGACGTGGTGTAATTCACGCTGGCCTGTCCGTTGGAGCCGGTAATCACCGGATCGGCAGAGAACATCCCTCCCGCGCCGTTATCGGAAAAGCTCACGCTGGCTCCCGTCACCGGGTTTCCATACATATCCGAAACTTCGACTACCAGCGGGCTCGTCAGTTGAGTATTCGGGGGCGCAGTTTGGTTATTTCCGGAAACCAGTGTTTGCGTCGTCGGATTTCCCGCCACACCCTGTTCTTTTATATGGAGCGGGGGTAGCGTGGAGTAGGAAGCGGTGACAAAGACTATTTCCGCCTTGCGAGGCAATGTGTAGGAAACGCTGGCCGACCCGGTTGAGTCAGTGGTAACTGGATTGGCGGAGAAAGTACCTGGGCCCGAGAAAGTTACTGGCAGACCGGGCACGCCGTTGCCGTACTGATCTTTGAGTCTCACGAGGATGGGCGCGGGCAATGGCGAACCCGCAGTGCCGGTTTGATTTACGCCCGAGACGGTAACCATGGTGCTCGGTGCTGCAGGAGCTGCAACCTCAGTGAGAGAAGTCGTGAGATAGCCGGTAGCTGTCGCGGAAAGGGTCAAAGTCTGAGCCTTTTTCGGCAGCGTATAACTGGTGTAGACCGTTCCTGTGGAGTCGGTCACAGAGCTCGAGTTGCTGAACGTGCCTCCGGCACCGCCGCTGAATTTTACGGTAACGTTTGGTACCCCTGCTCCCAGGCTATTCACAGCTTGCACCGAGAGAGTTACAGGCAAGATCGTCCCTACGGTACCGGTCTGGTGATTGCCAGCGGTTGGCGTCAGATAGGCGAGCAATCCATACGCAATCAGCTTGTTCGCGCTCGAGGTGCTTCCGGTTCCGATATACAGTTTCCCGTTTGCCACCATCGGAGGCACGAAGTGGACAACGGTGCCCAGCGTGTCACGGCTACTATTTTCTCCCGAATTGTACAGTGAGATCAGGCTCGTGGCGTCAAAGGCGTACAGTGTCGGTGCCTTAGGATCAAACACCGCCCACAGAATCCCGTTAGTTGACCCGTTGGCCGAGATGAACGAAGCGCTTCCCGAGTACGTCCGGTTCGTAGCCACAGTCGGGGAGGTCGATAGCATTCCATTGTTCAAACTGAATCCCTTTACGTAGTCGTTGAAAGCCGTAAAGTACACTGTGTTATTCCAATAGGTCGGGGTGCTGAATAGCGGGCCCAGTGCACCCGTCAATGATTGCAGGCAGCTATTAGAAGTCGGGTTGTATCTGCCCATGTTGCCGGGGTCGCGGTCTACCAGGTAGATGGTGCCCAGTTTCCCGGATTGCACCAGCAAATTCGGGTAAGGCCCCGCCTGCGTGGGTAGGAGCATGACCCCGCCTGATCCCAGATCTTTGTCGTTGTCAGCCATGTAGCCCTGGTTGTAAGGGGTGAAATAGTCCTCCAAATTCAGAGTTCCCCCCGCGTAACTGAATTCGAGAATGCTGTCCCCAATGTCGGCGCCGCCGGTGCTGAAATCAAATATTCCGTTCGCCGTGGCTAAGAATACATTCCCGTTACCGTCACCCGCAGGCCCACCCCCGGCCATCCAGATGGAATCTCCCCAAGCCTGGTCAGGAGCCATGTCCATAACTGCGAGTTGTTGCAATACACCGGAGGAGATGCCGGAGTCCATGGCAAAAAGCCATCCCGTCGCAGTAATGTCACAGCCGTTAGAGCCGTAAGCTACGTATACGACGTCATTCTGCAGCAGCAATGCAGGCCGCTGGAACTGCAGCAGTGGGTTAAAGGTAACCGTGTTGCCATCAGGCGCTACGATGGACGCGCTGATGACCACCGGACCGCCAAACTGTTCCAATCCGGTCGTGATGTCGAGCGCGTGCAGCCGAGAGAAGTAATTCGTGGTAGAGCCGGAGACCTCTTTGGTCTTGGCCACAACGTACAAAGTGCCCGTGTTCCCGTTCGAGCCAGTCGTCAAGTTGATGACGGGCGTGCCCATGATGCCGATTTCGGTGAATCCCGTAAAAGTGCAACCCTGCTCCGTGCTTGGCACAGTGGTGACGCCCGCGCTGGGGTTGATAAAACTCACCTGCCACAGAGGCGTCCCACTGCCCGGATTATCCGCATCGAAGGCAAACACGCTGTCGTGTTGGGTAGTGACAAAGACTACGTTGTGGGTAGTGCCAGAGATGGATACGTTTGGGACGTAAAGGGGCTGGCCGTCCACGATGCCGTCGACGGGATAGGAAAACAGTTTTCCGAATTGCGTCGAATTGACATTGGCAGGGGTAAGAAGCGTCTCGTTGTCGTATAGTCCGCTGCGCGTGGCATCCCCGTGATAGGTCAGGACCGGAGCCTGACCGCTTGACGACAATGGCTGCAAAGCCGCGGCGAGCAGCACTAAAGCTGGGCACAGCATGCGCAGAAAACCTAGACCTTGCCGAGCCGCAGTCGAGCCGTTGGTGCGACTCACCCGATCCAGGGCAGGCTTTTCGAGAGCCTGCGTCGACACTTTGCAGATGCAGTTTTTCATGGCTCTTTCCAGAATTATTTGGGACGTTCTACTTGCAGCTGTTCAGCGGCGCAACGGGGAGGCAGTTCTTTCCTGACTCTACTCGGGGAAGACTACTTTAGAATCGCTACTGCGATTTGTCAACGAGCAGATTGTTGCACATCGACGGCACAAATCTGCGGCTTGCGGCGAACACCATGACGAGCATCTGAGATGTCGGGCGCGCGGACCGCTTACTGCACGGTCTCCGTAAACACAACGGAATTTACGTTACTGACCGACGCGGTAATGTTGACCGCGCCGGCCTGAGAGGACGTGGTGTAATTTACGCTGGCCTGTCCGTTGGAGCCGGTAATCACCGGATCAGTAGAGAACATCCCTCCCGCGCCGTTGTCGGAGAAGCTCACGCTGACTCCGGCCACCGGGTTTCCATACATATCTGTGACTTCGACTACCAGGGGATTCGTCAACTGAGTGTTCGGCGGACCAGTTTGGTTATTTCCAGAAACCAGCGTTTGCGTTGTCGGATTTCCCGCCACGCTCTGCTCTTTGACATGGACCGCGAAGGTAGAGTAAGAAGCTGTGATCGTAATTGTTTCCGCCTTGCGGGGCAAGGTATAGGAAACTGTGGCCGAACCGGTTGAGTCAGTGATAACGGGATTGGCTGAGAAAGTACCTCCCGCTCCACCAGTGTAAGAGACCGGCAATCCGGGCACGCCGTTGCCATACTGGTCCTCAACTTTCACGACGATGGGCGCGGGCAAAGGTGTACCCACGGTGCCGGTTTGATTTGCACCGGAGACGGTGACCATTTTGGCCGCTGCTCCAGGAGCCGCGACTTCAGTAAGAGAGGTCGTAAGATAGTTCGTAGCCGTCGCTTCAAGGGTCAGCGTCTGCGCCTTGGTCGGCAGCTTGTAAGTGGTATAAGCCGTTCCGGTTGAGTCGGTGACCGCAGTCGGGTTGCTGAACATGCCGGTCTTGCCGCCGCTGAAATTCACGGTAACGTTGGGCATGCCCACTCCCAGGCTATTTACAGCTTGCACTGCTAGAGTTACGGGCAGGATGGTCCCTACGGTGCCGTTCTGGTTATTACCTGCGGTCGGGGTCAAGTACGGGAGCAATCCAAATACCTCCAACTGCTTGTTTGCTCCGACATACACTCTGCCGTTCGCGACCATGGGAGTATCGAAATGGGCAGTTACTCCCAGCCCGTCGCGACTCTTAACTTGTCCTGAATTGTAGAGTTGGACCAGGCTCGTGGCGTCAAAGGCATA
>Ga0209380_10000434_pt1 | contig 29478 bp, 20 predicted proteins | sample HubBroMetageWFT6_FD_188347 | JGI IMG/M metagenome (GOLD analysis project Ga0209380, IMG submission 188347) | Warmed and freeze-thawed soil microbial communities from the Hubbard Brook experimental Forest, New Hampshire - Hubbard Brook CCASE Soil... | ecosystem: Environmental > Terrestrial >... | reverse complement strand
GAAGGGCGCAGCCTGTTGTCATGCGGGTCTTTCGAACTGCACACCGCGCAATGGCAGGCGAGCGAGGGAACGCCCATGGAGGTGCCGGAGCCTAGAACGGTGATTTTTAGCGGAGCCTGGGGCATGCTGAGAATGCTGAAACTCTTGTGAACGCCGGGCCGAACTTCTTTTTCTAAAACTAGCTAAGGCCGCGTCTTGGCCTTTGGCGGGGCGGCCTGTGCGGCTACCGCCTGATTGACCTCCAAATAGGTCATCTTCAGTTTGCCTAGAAGATCAAGCAGCAGGGTATCTTCCTCCGGCGCCAGGTTTCCCTTGGTCTTTTCGTGGAGGGCGTCCAGCATATCGATCAATTCATGGGCGGCTTCCGGGTCAATCACCGGCTGTCCTGTGCGCGGGTCTGCGTAGGCGCCGAGGACCATGGCCGCATTGCTGCCTAGCATGCGCACAAGGTTCTCGAACGGCAGGGAACGCTTGGGTATCTCTGCAGGAGGTGGCGGCGGCGCAATGGGTTTGGGAGCCTCGCCAATGGGATGCAGCCGCTCCTCGCGCTTGGCTTCGCGTTCCTTTTCCTCCATGGCTTCCGGGCGGAGTTCCCCTTCCGCGGTGAAGGGGCGGCGGTCGATAACTCGAAAAGATTCTTCTTGCTTGTGATCGGTCAAGGGGACAGTCCTCTATGGTATTGTCTGGATAAGTTTAGCACGGGTCGGAGAATTCGGAAGCGGCGCGGTTGGGAGTGGATTGGATACAATGGAACTAAATTGGCAAAGACGGGTTAAATGAGATGGGTTAAGATTTGGGAAAAGGCAGTCAAAATTCAATGATAGGGGGAAGCGAATGCGGGTTTCAAAGCTCATGACGAAAATCCTGTCAACTGTTCTGATGGTGGCGCTGGTTCTAGGCTGGTTGCCCACGGCGAGCCTGGCACAGGACCAGGGTGCACCTCCGCCCTCTTTTTCGCCGGACCAACTGGACAAACTTGTATCGCGTATCGCGCTGTATCCCGACCCACTGCTGGCGCAGCTTTTGGCGGCCGCGACTTTTCCCGACCAGATTCCAGACGCCGCGAAATGGGCCGATGAGCACCACTACCTGACTGGTGACCAACTGGCCACGGCCATTACAGAAGACCGTCTGCCATGGGATCCCGCCGTGCAGGCGGTGCTGCCTTTCCCCTCGGTTTTGGACGCTATGGCTTCGGATATGAATTGGACGACGGACCTGGGCAATGCTTTCCTGGCGCAGCGGCAGGACGTGATGGACGCGGTGCAGAGAATGCGGCAAAAGGCCAAGGATTTTGGCTATCTGCGGAGCAACGGGCAGGTCGTTGTGAGCGGAGGCCCGTACATTGAGATCGAACCGGTAAATGCAGCGTTCATTCCGGTGCCGTTCTACGACCCGTTGGTAGTTTATGCCGCACCGCGGCCGGGCTTCGTGGTTGGCGCAGCGATCGGCTTCGGGTTTGGCGTGACGATTGGAACATTCTTCCGTCCTTGGGGCTGGGGATACAGCCGGTTTGACTGGCGCGCTCACGGATTTTTTATTGATAACCGGCCGTGGGGCCGCACCTGGGCAAACCGGCGAGTGTACGTGCATCCGTATGCCGCAGCAGGCGTGCGGCGCTGGGAACCTGCGCGTCGTGCTGAAGGGCATGAGTTGATACGGCGGAGCGAACACGAAAGGGAGGCTCCACGCTCGGGCCATCCTCATGTGGAGGAGCACGAGCGGCCACATCGACCATAACCGAAACGAATCACTTAGAAGCAATAAAGGGCGCTACAACCGGTCGGCCGGTTGTAGCGCCCTTTTGTTTGCTGGTGGTTGATACTCAAACACGCTTGTCGATTGCGGAATCCTACACATCCAGCACGCTTGTCAAAGCTTGCCGCGCACCGTAAAGTGGAACGTTTGTTGGGGTGAGAATTCAGCAGGCATAGAGATGGCAATCCGAAAGAACAAGACTCGAAAAACAGCGAAGCGGCGCGCACCGAACCGGACGCCTGCGAAATCGGCTGAGTTGAGTGCGGGAGAGTGGTTCGAGAAGCTTCGGGCGGTGCAAGCGCGATTGCGGGCGCCGGATGGGTGTCCGTGGGACCGAGAGCAGACGCATGCTTCCTTGCGGACGTATTTGATCGAGGAGGCTTACGAGGTTTTGGAGGCGCTGGAGAGTGGGGACGACGCGAAGTTTGCGGAAGAGATGGGGGATTTGTTGTTGCAGATTGTGTTTCACTCGGAGATTGCGAGGGAACAGGGGCGCTTCGACGTTTCGGATGTGATTCGCGAGGTGCACGACAAGATGGTGCGGCGGCATCCACACGTTTTTGGCGAGGAGCGCGCGAAGGATTCGGCGGAAGTGCTGAAGAATTGGGAGGAGATTAAAAAAGAGGAGCGGATTGCGGCGGGGAAGAAGGCGGGAGAGGAATCGAGGGGCGAAAAGAAACCGGCTTCCTCCTTGCTGGATGGCGTGTCGAAGGCTCTGCCTGCGGCGCTGGAGGGATTTCAACTAACGCGGCGAGCGGCGCGGATTGGATTTGATTGGCACAATGTCGAAGGGGTGTTCGACAAAATGCGCGAAGAGAGCGGCGAGTTGCGCCAGGCGGTTGGCGCGAAGAACACCGGGCGAATTGAAGAGGAGATGGGAGATTTACTTTTTGCGGCGGTGAATTTGGCGCGCTTCCTGCATGTCGATCCGGAAATCGCGCTGAAGAAGGCCAATGTGAAGTTTTCCACGCGATTCCGGAGGATCGAAGAATTGGCTGCGAAGAGCGGCAAGGCGCTGGCAGATGTGCCGCGCGAGACCATGGAGGAGTTTTGGGAAGAGGCGAAACGCGCGGAGAAGGGCGATGCCCCTAAACTGGCGGAAGCGGGCAAGGGCTGATGAGCGAGGGGATCGTCGTCCGAAAATGTGAAGGCATCGAGGAATTTCAGCGCTGTGTTGAACTGCAGAAGGAAATTTGGGGCGAGGAAGATATCGAAGTTGAGCCTGCGACCTTGTTTGTGGTGGCGAGCGAAACCGGCGGGCAGGTCCTGGGGGCGTTCGACGGGGGGCGACTGGTCGGCTACACGCTGGCGCTTGTAGGATTTGCTGGCGGGAAGGTGTTTCTTCACTCGCACATGACCGGCGTGCATCGGGATTATCGCGACCGGGGAGTGGGGCGGCGCCTGAAACTCTTTCAGCGCGAGGAAGCGCTGGGGCGGGGCATTCGACAGATCGTCTGGACGTTTGATCCACTGGAAACCAGGAACGCGCACTTTAATTTGAACCGCCTCGGCGCGATCGCGCGAAAGTATCTGCCAAACCTTTATGGACTGACAACCAGCCCGTTGCATCTGGGTCTTCCTACCGACCGGCTGTGGGCGGAGTGGCCGTTGGATTCGGCGCGAGTGGTGGGGGCGGTGTCGGACCTCTTGACGGAGCCGAAGGCGGCCTCGTTTGACGCCAGGATTGAACTGCCTGCCGAACTCGATCAGTGGAAGCAGAGCGATACGGCTCGAGTCGCGAAAGTGCAGGCGCGTATTCGCCAAGAGTTCTCGACCTGGTTTCGGCGCGGATATGCGGCGATGGGTGTGAGCAAGTCGCCGGAAGGTGCGGCGTATTTGTTGGCTCCTTGGAGCGATTTTTAGTCTGGCCTGGCGGGAGAGCGGGTCAAGCCCCCGCCCCTACAAGTCCTAGAAGCGGGATCGTTGGGAGAAAAAAGGGCGATGCGCATACGGGAAGTCACTTTGCGGGAATTGCGAATGAAGCTGGTCGCTCCGTTTGAAACCAGTGCGGAGCGCACCGAGGAGCGGCGCATCATCCTGACCGAGGTGGTTACAGACGGTGCCATTGGTTGGGGCGAATGCGTGGCCGGAGAGAAGCCTTTTTACAGTCCGGAGACGACCGATACGGCGTGGATTGTTCTGCGGGATTTTCTTTGGCCGATGATCCGAGCGGAAGAAATCGCCGCGGCGGCCGACGTGTGGGGTGTGCTCGAACAGGTTCGCGGTCACAACATGGCGAAGGCGGCGCTGGAAGCGGCGATTTGGGATGCCGAGGCAAAGCAGAAGGGTACGCCGCTTGGGAAACTGCTCGGCGGTAGGCGCGAAGAGATCTCGAGTGGTGTTTCGATTGGGATTAAGGATTCGCTGGATGAACTGGCGGCGGCGGTCGGCAAGGAACTCTCTGCGGGTTATCAGCGAATTAAAATAAAAGTGAAGCCGGGGAAGGAGCTGCCGCAGGTCAAGCGTTTGCGCGAGGAGTTTCCGGGGATCAAGTTGATGGTGGACGCGAACTCGGCTTACCGGATGGAGGACTGGCCGCTTTTGAAGCAGCTGGAGAGCTTTTATTTGATGATGATTGAGCAGCCACTTGGTTGGGATGATCTGTACGCGCACGTGGAGCTGCAGAAAAAGCTCGATACGCCTATCTGCCTTGACGAGTGCATCCATTCCGAACAGCAGGCGCGCGCGGCGATTCTTCTCGGCGCATGCAAGATCATCAATATCAAGATGGGCCGCGTCGGCGGTTACAGTGTCGCGAAGCGTATCCATGATCTGTGCGAGCAGAATGGGATGCCGGTGTGGTGCGGGGGGATGCTGGAATCCGGAATTGGGAGGGCGCATAACATTGCGCTTTCGACGCTGCCGAACTTCACCCTGCCCGGCGACGTCAGTGCCAGCCGCCGCTACTGGGACGAGGACATCATCGAGCCGGAAGTGACCGTCTCGGCGCAGGGCACGATTCGCGTGCCGGCGGGGCCGGGCATTGGCTTCGAGCCGCGGCGCGACCGCATCGAAAAGCTTACCGTGCGGAAAGAACGGCTGGTCTAGAAACGTGCTGGTGGAGTCCTCAGCAGGGCGTGCGCCGAGCCGTCCTGTCATCGCTTCACTGATCGGACTCATCGTTGTAATTTGGGCCGTCAATTTTATTGCTGCGAAGATCGGCTTGCGCTCGTTCCCGCCGCTGACCATGGCTTCCTTTCGGGTTTGTGCCGCAGGCATAGTCATGGTTCCTTTTTACTTTGGTCTCAAGCAGCTGCGGCTGAGCGCGTTTGCTGCGGCTACCGCCGCTCGGAAGCCGGGAATTACGCGCCGCGATGTCTGGACGTTTCTTTACTTGGGCTTTTTCGGCGTCAGCGTGAACCAATTCTGCTTCACGCTCGGGTTGCACTACACCTCGGTGAGCCATTCCGCGGTGATCGTCGGTATGGGGCCGATTTACACGCTTATTCTCGCTGTGCTGCTGCGTTTGGAAAGAGCCACTTGGCATAAGGCTGCGGGGATGGCGATTGCTTTTACCGGAATCGCGGTGTTGGCGTCCGAGGGCGGCATATCCGCGCACTCGCCCTCGTTGCTCGGCGACGCCATTACCATGACGGGTTCGATCGGTTTCGCAACCTACGCCGTTCTCGGCAAGCGCGTCGCCTGCGAGTACGACGCGCTGACGATGACCGCCTACAACCACTTTGCCGGCGCACTTGTCGTCCTTCCGCTGGCTCTCCACGAAGCATGGGCGCTAGGCACAGAAGGGAATTGGCGCGCGGTTCCTTGGCAGGCGTGGGCAGCCATTTTATACATGGGGCTGTTTGGGTCGGCTGTTGCGTACCTCCTCTATTACTGGCTGCTTCGCTTCCTGGAGGCTTCGCAGCTGGCTGCCTTCACTTACCTTTTACCTGTTCTGGCATCGATTCTGGGGATTCTGACGATTGGGGAAAAGGGCTCTTGGACCCAGGTGCTGGGCGGCACGCTCGCGCTGGGTGGCGTGTACTGGACGGAATCCGGAAGAAACACCTCTTAAAGGCTCAAAGGACAGCGAGATCTGTTTTCTCCCTTAGAGCGCCCTGCAAAACCTCCACCCCGGTAGCTCACTGCAGCTTCGCGTACACCGCCTTGGCTTCTTTCAGGAGGATGTCGAGCGGGCAAGTCAACAGAGCGCGGGGAAAGCTGAGGACCAACTCGGTCTGGCAAGCGAGGTCCGCCTCGCTTGGGTTTATGCGGTGAGGGTGGCAGCAGCGGTTGAATCAGATTCCACCCAGCATCGGGAAGCAAAGGAGCGCTCATGGAGTCGATAGCGGGCATGCGACCCTCGAACAGAAAAAGGGCCAGTGCCAACCCCGCAGGTGGAGAGCGGATGGGTTGACAGCCGTGGCCAGAAAAGAGACCAACCCTAGAACCAAGATCCCTGTGAATGCCATTTGCATCTGAATCCCCCAGCGTTGACCTGCCTTATAGGGCGTGTTAGGTTCCCGAGTCTTGCTCAGGGAATGCGTAAGGGTGAATAAGGCTAACGCGCGCCGAGAGGACAAGTCCTTCCGATGACGACAAAAGCAACGAATCCGGCTGCCAGGCTGCCCCTGCGATGGGGAGGCGGAGCTGCACGCATCGCGGTGATTCCTGGCGATGGGATCGGGAAGGAAGTGACACCGGAGGCGGTCAAGGTCCTGCGGGCGGTGACAGCGCCGGCCAAGCGTCCGCTGGAGTTTGTGGAATTGGACTGGGGCGCCGACAGGTACTTGAAGGACGGCGTGACGCTACCCGCTGGTGCCGTGGAAATGCTACGGGACGAATTCGACGCCATCCTTTTTGGCGCCTTGGGCGACCCGCGCATTCCCTCCAACCAGCACGCGGCCGACATCCTGCTGGGGTTGCGCTCGAAGCTGGACCTATACGTGAATGCCCGGCCGGTCGAACTCCTCCACGACCGGCTGACCCCGCTGCGCGATCGGACCGAGAAGGACATTCGCTTGATGGTCTTCCGCGAGAACACCGAAGGGCTGTACGTCGGCGTGGGGGGATTCTTCAAGAAGGGCACGGCGGACGAAATCGCCGTCCAAGAAGACGTTAACTCGCGCAAAGGTGTGGAGCGGATTATCCGCTATGCGTATGACTATGCCCGCCAGAACGGCTTGGGGCGCGTGTGCATGAGCGACAAATCCAACGCCATGACGTTTGCGCATGATCTTTGGCAGCGGGTCTTTAAGGAAGTTCGGCAAGAGTATCCAAAGATCGAGTCGCGGCACCTGTACATCGACACCTTGGCCATGGAGATGGTGCGCGACCCGTCGCAGTTCGACGTGATTGTGACCTGCAACCTGTTTGGAGACATCGTCAGTGACCTGGGAGCGCAGCTTGCTGGCGGGCTTGGGCTGGCACCTTCAGGAAACATCCATCCCGGCAGGACATCACTTTTTGAACCGGTTCATGGGTCTGCGCCCAACATCGCCGGTAAGGGGATCGCGAATCCCTTCGGCTCGGTGCTGGCGTCCGCGATGATGCTGGACTTTCTTGGCTGGATACAGGAAGCTCAAATAGTACGCGAGGCTGTTAAGGCCGCGTTGCGTGAAAATCTGGTCACCGCCGATCTGGGAGGAGTTAAACAAACAGTTGAGATTGGGGACTGGTTGGCAAATTTCGCCGAAAGACCCCGCAACAGTATTTAAAGCAAAACTTCAAGTGCCGAGACACGCAGGATTACGGGCTAAGAATAGTTGGCGCTCTGCCTCCGGTCTCCGAGACTCAGCCCGGTAATGACCATCCCCAGCAAGAAACCCCCAATGTGTGCCCACCAGGCGACACCTCCGGTGGCTACGGCACCGACAGAGCTAACACCGGCCAAGAATTGAAGCAGGAACCAATAGCCCAAAATGATGAAAGCAGGAATCGGTATGAAAAAGATGAAGACGAGGGTCAGGACTCGTGCTCGGGGGTAGAGAAGGATATAGGCCCCCATGACACCGGAGATAGCGCCGCTGGCACCGAGCGCGGGGAGATGCGAGCTGAAATTAAAGATAATGTGGGTGAGGCCCGAACCAATGCCGCAAACGAGATAGAACAGGAGGTAGGGGAAGTGGCCGAAGTAGTCTTCTACGTTGTCGCCGAAAATCCAGAGGAAGAGCATATTCCCGGCGATATGCATGAAGCCGCTGTGCAGGAACATGCTGGTGAAGATAGGGAGAAACGCGGCCTCGAGGCTGCCGTGACCTGCGAGGACTCCGCGGATGTGCGAGGGGATGGTGGCGTTGGCCATCACGAAGGCTTGGTATTCGTGCGGCGGCAGAGTGAGCTGGTAGAGAAAGACGATTACATTCGACAGAATGAGAAGGGTGTTGACGACCGGATAGGTCTGACGCGGGTTCAGGTCTTTGATAGGGATGAACATTCGCTAGCGTGTTTGGCAGAAAGCTCCGTCTTGAGATTCAGCGCTTTGCATAACCCATTCTAACCGCGCTTCTTCGGCCGGGCTTCTGCTGCGGCGCGCTCCAGTTGCAGCTGCGAGTGGAGCGCGCGGTTGCGGCTCGCTTTGCGCTGCAGTTCCTTTACTTTGGACAGATTGCTGATACCGCCGCGGGCTCCCAAAGTCTCGCAATTCAGGCCCGCCGCAGCGCAAGCGAAATCCAGGATGCTCTGTAGGTCCCAGGCATGGAGGATCCCATACGAAAAAGCGGCGTGAAATAGATCGCCGGCTCCGGTGGTGTCCACGACACGGACCTTATACGAGGGAGCATACCAGAATCGGGACCCATCCCAGGCGAGCGCGCCGTCCACCCCGATCGTGGCGCAAACGGCGCGAAAGCCATAATCGCTCTGGAGCCGCGGCAGCGCTTTGAGGAGATTCCGCTCGCCGGTTGCGTCGACCGGGAATTCTCTTGAGGTGACCGGGAAATCGACGAAGGGAAGCAAACGTAGCAATCCGGGTGACATGTGATCTAAGTCCGCTACAACCGGGATACCCGACGCGCGCGCCCAGGCGGCTGCGATGCTTGTGGTTGCCGGGTCGTGCCCGTCGATGTGCAAGAGGCGCGCCGAAGTTACCCAGTCTCTTTCGAGAAACGTGGGCGACACGGTCAGCCGGGGGTCGCGCCGCCACACAATGGTGCGCTCGCCGGAGCTGGTATCGATGAGGATGAACGACATTTGACTCAGCGTCCGCGGCACCTGGAGCAGATCGCTGTGGACCCTGGCACGGCGGAGTTCCCTACGGTGAAGTTCGGCGGCGGAATCGTCGCCGACGGCTCCGACATAGTGGGTGCGCAGCCCCCACCGCTGGCAGGCAATCAGAGTCGTCGCCACTTGCCCGCCCAGCATGATTTGGGCGCCAAGCATTTCCACCTTGGATCCCAAGGCGGGGAATTGTGCGAGTTGCAGAACCGTATCGGTGGCGTTCTCGCCGATTCCCAGGATGTCGAAACGTGGCGTGCGCATAAGGTAGTGGTGCAGGGTATCGAAACAGCGAAGAAATGCAAAGCGCGTTCGCGCAATCGCTGGGTCCGATAATATTGACGCGGCCAGGAGCTAGTTAACAGAATCCGGCAGCGATGAGACGCGCTTCTCTGGAGCGCTCTACGTAAGCATTGCGTGGGGCGCGCGTGTGTGGTAATTAAATTAACTCTGCGTGTACGCGCGAACCGGACGTAACTCCGTGGAGTGTCCGGCAAAGCGTCGGCGCGCCGACAGCTCATGCCTGCCAGGGAAACGGAAGCCATCATCTTGAAGACCTTTTCGTTGGGAGAGGCGGACCGCCTGGTGAGTTTCTTCGGGCGGACGTCGGGACGGCTGCGCGGTGTGGCCTCCGGCGCGCGGCGGATCAAGAACCGGTATGGTTCGACGCTGGAGATTTTGTCGCACGTTCAGCTCTGGTACGTCGAAAAAGAAACCCGCGACCTGGTGCGTATTCAGCAGTGCGAACTACTCGAATCTTTTAACAAGTCGCAGAGCGATTACGAACTGAGTACCGGACTGGCGGTGGTCAGCGAAGTTTCAGAGCAGGTGCTCCCGGAGCATGAAACGGCCGAATCCATGTTCCGTCTTCTCTTGCTTACGGTTCGCGAAATCGAACGCACCGGGGCGTGGCAGTTGCCGCTGAGCTACTTTGCATTTTGGGCTGTGCGACTGGGTGGATGGTTGCCACCGTTCGATCGATGCGCAGGATGCGGCACGCCGTTCGGCTTCCAACCGGCCTTCCATGCATCCTGGGAGGCTGGACTGCTTTGCGAGAAGTGCCGGCGCGGCGGAATGAAGCCGCTCGTTCTCAAGGCGCGGCAACTTGCCGAACGATTTGCGGGAGAGAGACTCGATAAGCTAGAACCGCTGCCGGCCATAGCCGAAACGGCGGCGGAACTGCGAGAAGCCTCGCTCGATTGGATTGAGCATCACACCGAGAAGCGCCTAGCAACACGAAGACTTTTGGTGACCACTTGACAGCTAAAGTAAAACTTGAGAAAAAACCGGCCGGCCTCAACTTTCAAGATCTAGTTTTGAAACTCTCGCACTTCTGGATAAAGCAGGGATGCGTGCTGCAGCAACCCTATGACGTTGAAGTCGGCGCCGGCACCATGCATCCAGAAACATTTCTGCGTGTGCTCGGTCCCGCCGCCTATCGCGTTGCTTACGCGCAGCCTAGCCGTCGGCCCGCCGACGGAAGGTATGGCGAGAATCCCAACCGGCTCTACAAGCACACGCAATTTCAAGTCATCCTAAAACCATCTCCAGCCGACGTGCAGGATCTTTACCTCGAGAGCCTGGGTGCCCTTGGCATCACTTTGAAAGAGCATGATATTCGCTTCGAGGAAGACAACTGGGAATCGCCGACGCTGGGCGCCTGGGGCATCGGCTGGCAAGTGCTGCTGGATGGGCTAGAGATTACCCAGTTCACCTATTTTCAGCAGAGCGGAGGAATCGACCTTGATCCCATCTCTGTCGAACTGACGTATGGCCTGGAGCGCATCTGCGCCTTTCTCCAAGGCGTCGAGAGCGTGTACGATCTCAGGTGGTCTCGAGACAAAACATATGGCCAGATCCGTTTGGCGGAGGAGCAACAGTTCTCGGAATACGGCTTCAACCGCAGCGACGCCAAAGCAATCCGCGCCGAGTTTGAGCTGCACGAAAAGCAAGCCAAGGAACTGCTCGACGGATTTGCCTCAACGGAGGGGAATCTCGCGACCCGCTATCCGCTTCTACCGGCCTACGACCACTGCCTGAAGTGCTCCAACCTTTTTAATCTCCTGGACGCGCGCGGCGTCATCTCCACAACGGAACGCGCCGCGCTCATGGCACGAGTTCGTGCCGTGGCGTGCCGTACTGCCGCAGCGTACCTCCAACAGATCGGTGGGCCCACAGTGCGCCGAGAGGTACGCGGATGAACCGGTCCAAGCCATCCAAGGAAATGGCCGCCGAGAAAAGAGTTGAAGTATTGCTTGAAGTCGGCTGCGAAGAGATTCCCGCGGGCATGTTGCCCAAGGCAGAAGAAGATCTGCGAGCGAATCTGGAAAAACTTTTGGCGGCGGAAAACCTCGCAGACGGCGTGACGGTCGAGGCCTTCGGCGCTCCGCGCCGGCTCGTCGCTTGGGTACGCGGCCTGCGAGAAAAACAAGCGGACGTGGTGCATGAAGTGACCGGGCCGCCAAAATCGGTGGCCTACGATGCCGTCGGAGAGCCGACTCGCGCGGCGCAGAGCTTCGCGGAAAAACAGGGACTCGCGCTGAAGGATCTGTACATCGTGACGAATCCCAAGGGCGAGTACCTGGCGGCGAAGCAAGTGAAGCGCGGACGCACGGCGGAGCAGATTCTCGCCGAAATGCTCCCTCGAGTGATTCACGACTTGTCCTGGCCGCGGTCGATGACTTGGACGGGTCTGGACGGCGCCCGATTCATTCGGCCTATCCGTTGGATCGTCGCCGTTGTAAACGGCAAGGCGCTGCCGTTTTCCTTTGCGGGTGTCACGGCGGGAGACCTGACCCGCGGCCACCGGTTTCTCGGCAAAGGTCCCGTGCGCGTGATAGACTTCCGGGACTTCGAGCGGAAGCTAGAAGCCAATGGCGTAATTGTTCGTCCCGCGAAGCGCAAAGAGAAGATCTCGAAGGAGCTGGCGGCGCATGCGAAGCGGGGCGCTTATCGTATCCACGAAGATGCGGAGCTGCTAAACCTGGTCACCTACCTCAACGAATGCCCGAGTGTGCTGGAAGGCGATTTCGATCCCTCGTTCCTGGCGTTGCCCGATGAAATCTTAATCACCGTCATGCGCGGACACCAGAAGTATTTCGCCGTGGAAAAGCGGGGAGGGGAAGTCGCGCCGCATTTTCTGGCGGTCATCAATCTCCTGAAAGATCCCAAGGGCTTGGTGCGCGCCGGTCACGAACGGGTGTTGCGCGCCCGGCTGTCAGACGCGCAGTTCTTCTGGGAGTCGGACCAGAAATGTCGGCTGGCCGACTATTTGCCGAAACTCGAACGCGTCACCTACGAATCACGGCTGGGCAGTTACCGAGACAAAGTAGAACGCCTGCGTGCCATGGCCCGCTGGCTCGCCGAGCAATGGTTCAACAGTGGCCTGTTGCAAGCGCATGTCGCCGAAGCCGACCGCGCGGCGGAACTTTCCAAGTGCGACCTGGCCACCGAAATGGTTCGCGAATTCACCGAGCTCCAGGGAATTGTCGGCGGGCTTTACGCGCGCGCACAAGGCGAACCGGACGACGTTGCCGATGCGATTTACGATCACTATCGTCCCGTGGGGCTCGAAGATCCCATCCCCAGAAACCTCACCGGCTGCGCCGTCGCACTGGGAGACAAGTTCGATTCCATCGTTGGCTGCTTCGCCGTAGGATTGCTTCCCACAGGCTCCAGTGATCCGTATGCTCTGCGGCGCGCGGCCCTGGGAATCGTGAAGATCATCCTCGAGCGAAAGCTCCCCGTCTCCCTGTCTCTGGCTGTTGGAGCAGCGGCCAAAGCATTGCTCACAAATGCGCCGAAGCGAGGAGTCACTCCTCTGCAGGAGGCCCAGGCCGTGGAGTTTCTCCTGGACCGTGCCAAGTTTGTCCTTCGCGAGCGCGAGCGGTTCAGTTATGACGAAGTGAACGCCGTCTTCCGCGCCGGAGTCGATGACTTGGTGGATGCGCACAAGCGCCTGGCCGCCTTGAAGGCCATACGCAAATCAAAAAACTTTGAGCCCCTGGCCGTCTCCTTCAAGCGCATCCGGAATATTCTTGAGAAGTCTAATTTCAAAAACGAAGAGGCGCTCGGGATCCAACCCGACCTGTTCGAAAGTGGCGTAGAGCGCGAACTGTTCACGGCCGTGCGCGCCGCTGCTTCTAAAGTGCAGGCCGAGAAACGGGCGGGAAAATATCAAGAAGCACTTGAAGTTATTGCCGGGCTCCGCAAAGCGGTCGACAGCTTCTTTGAGGAGGTTATGGTGATGGCGGACAAGGAAGCCGTGCGACGGAACCGCCTCCTGCTCCTTTCGGAAATCCTGCGAGAGTTCACCACCATCGCGGATTTCTCGGAATTGGGCGGAGAGGAACGCAAGTAAGAAGATAAAGTTTTGCTTTACGTTAGAGAGCGGGGCATCAAGTCGGCGTGCCGACAAAGGTGTTTCGATTTGTGTCGCGGCGTTTTTGAAGAACCTACTTCGAGCCGGCTGCAAATTTTAACGCAATAAATCCAAGGCGAGGCGAACAGTGAAAAAATGGGTCTATTTTTTTGGTGCAGGTAAAGCCGAAGGTGACGGCAGCTGGCGTGACCTACTCGGCGGTAAGGGCGCAGGTCTTGCCGAGATGACCAAGATCGGCCTGCCGGTTCCGGCAGGCTTCACCATTTCCACAGAGGCTTGCGACTATTTCTATAAAAGCGGGAAGAAGTATCCCGCCGAATTGAAGAGAGAAGTCGCGGTCCACGTAGCGCATCTCGAGAAGGTTACCGGTAAGAAGCTCGGGGATCCGAGCAATCCGCTGCTGGTCAGCGTGCGTTCCGGCTCGGCGCGTTCCATGCCGGGAATGATGGAGACGATCCTTAATCTCGGTTTGAACGATCGGTCCGTTGCCGGCCTGGCGAGCGTCACGAAAAACGAGCGATTCGCGTATGACGCGTATCGGCGCTTCGTGCAGATGTATTCGACCGTGGTGATGGAGATGTCCAAGGAAGATCTGGAGCACCGTTTGCGCGGGATGAAAGAGAGGCTGGGCGTTAGAGAAGACACTGCCGTTCCTGCCAGCGGTTGGAAGGAGTTGGTTGCGGAATACAAGACGCTCTTCCTAGAAAAGACCGGCAAGAATTTCCCCGATGACCCCATCGACCAACTGTGGGGCGCCATCGGCGCGGTGTTCGGCTCGTGGATGGCCGAGAAAGCCGTGACCTATCGCCGCGTGGAAAAGATCACCGGGCTTCTCGGCACGGCCGTAAACGTGGTGCAAATGGTCTTCGGCAACACCGGGAACAGCTCCGGCACGGGCGTTTGCTTTACGCGCGATCCAAGTTCCGGCGAGCGAGTCTTCTACGGCGACTACCTGGTCAATGCGCAGGGCGAGGACGTCGTGGCGGGAATTCGCACACCCATGCCTTTGCGTGAAATGGCCAAGGTTATGCCGAAGGTTTACGCGCAGCTCGAAAAGGTTCGCGTAAAACTTGAAAAACATTACCGCGATATGCAGGACATGGAGTTCACCGTCGAAGAGGGCAAGCTCTATATGCTGCAGACACGCACCGGTAAGCGCACGCCCGCGGCCGCTTTCCGTATCGCGGTGGACATGGCTGACGAAAAGCTCATTTCGAAGGAAGAAGCGGTCGGGCGCATCAAGCCGGAAGACATCGAGAGACTCTTCTATCCAATCATTGACTCTAAAGTGGATCGCAAATCCCTCGTCACCAAGATTCTGACGACCGGGATCAACGCCGTGCCGGGAGCAGCGGTGGGCAAAGTCGTATTCTCCGCAGAGGACGCGGAAGCGTGGGCAGCCAAGGGCGAGAAAGTCATTTTGGTCCGTCGCGAAACGAGCCCGGAAGACGTAGCCGGCATGGCCGTTGCCCAGGGCATCCTGACGGCGACGGGCGGTAAGACCAGTCACGCGGCTGTAGTCGCGCGAGGCTGGGGCAAGTGTTGTATCGTGGGTGCCGAGTCTCTCGACATTGACTACAAAACAGGAACGATGACCGCGAAGGGGAAGTCAGTGAAGCAGGGAGAATGGATCACTCTGGATGGCAGCGAGGGCGTGGTCTACACCGGGGACATGCCGCTGGCAACACCTGCATTCCCGAAGGCTTATGAAACGCTGATGAAATGGGCCGACGGCATCCGCCGGCTTGGTGTTCGCACGAACGCGGATACTCCGCAGGATGCTCGCAAGGCGCGCGAATTTGGCGCCGCGGGCATTGGGTTGTGCAGAACCGAGCACATGTTCTTCACCGACTTCGAGCAGCCGGAGAAAAGCCACCAGCGGCAGCGCGCCATCCAGGAGATGATCCTGGCAGACAACCGGCAAGACCGCGTTAAAGCGCTGGACAAACTTCTGCCGTTCCAGCGCCGCGACTTCTGTGGAATATTTAAAGCCATGGACGGCTTTCCGGTGACCATCCGCCTCATTGATCCTCCGCTGCATGAGTTCGTGCCGCATGATCCGGCCAAGCAGCAGGAGCTCGCCAAGGAATTGAATATCGATCCAGAGACCGTGGCTCGCCGCGTGGAGCAACTACATGAAGCGAATCCCATGCTCGGGCATCGCGGCTGTCGGCTCGCCATTACCTACCCGGAGATTCTTGAGATGCAGGTGCGCGCGATCATCGAAGCGGCCATCGAATGCCAAAAGCAGGGAATTAAAGTATTACCTGAGATCATGCACCCCTTGACCCTGGATCGCAAAGAGCTGTGGATCCTCGACCAAGCGACGCGTCGTGTGGCCGATGATCTGATTAAGAAGTCCGGAATCAAGCTGCCTTATCTAGTCGGCACGATGATCGAACTGCCTCGCGCTGCTCTGCTCGCCAATGAGATCGCGGAAGTCGCGGAGTTCTTCTCTTTCGGGACCAACGATCTCACGCAGACCGTCATGGGGTTATCGCGCGATGACGCAGGCCGCTTCCTGCCCGACTACGTCGACGAGAAGAAGGCCGGCGTGTTTGCTGCCGATCCATTCCAGTCCCTGGACACCAAAGGCGTGGGAATGCTGATGCGCTGGGGAATTGAACGCGGTCGTGAGACCCGCCCGAAGTTGAAGGTCGGAATCTGCGGTGAGCACGGCGGCGATGCGGAGAGCGTGAAGTTCTGTCACGCGATTGGCATGGATTACGTGAGTGCTTCGCCGTTCCGCGTTCCCATCTCGCGGCTGGCGGCGGCGCAAGCCGTCATTGAAGAAAAACATGAGAAATCGCGGACGAAGAAAAAGTAGGGCGTACTCAGCCGGCAGGTCAAATTAAACCATTACTCTAAGCCGTCGGCAGGCAGACATCTCAACCGATGCCTGCGTTTTCCGGCGGCTTCTTCTTTCTCAAGTGGGCATCTTAAAGAAAAAGTAGAGCCCTAGAAAAAGGAAAGTGATGTCCGTAGACCACGCCGCGAGAAATGGCGGCAATTGCCCTACGCCGCCCATCGCTTCGAGCAAACGCGCCGCCGTCCAATATACGATTCCAATCGCCACGCCCAGCGCCACTCCTCCAACCGCGCCGCGGGTCCCGACGAGAAGCGCAAAAGGAATCGCCAGCAACATGCTGATGGGAGCGATGAGCGGAAAGGCCAGCTTGACGTGCCATTGCACGGTCAGGTTGGCGACGTCAAATCCCGCCTTATGCAGCGCCTGGATATAACGCTCGAGTGCTCTCCAGCTCATCTGCGTGGCCTGGCGTACCTCGCGATTGAAGTAGCTGGGCGGCTCGGAAAGCTCCGGTAACGACGTCGCCGGGAATCGCTCATAGCGCACGATGGTGCCTTGGGAGAAATCGCGCACCCAGGCACCTTCGAGGACCCATACATTCTGTGAGTCTAACCACCGGGCACGCGAAGCAAACACGCGGCGCCGCATCTGAAACGTCGCGGGGTCGAGTTCCACGACGCTGAGTCCGCCAAAGAGGTTCTGCGTCGGATCGAACAGGTCGTAATTATAAATCTTCTCGTCGTTGCCAAAAATCCATCGCTGCGGATGCGCATAGGTCTGCGCCGGGCGGCCCTTGATAATGTTGCGCAGCGCGTCCTGCCGCTGGTTGGCGTAGGGCAGGTAGGTTTCGTCCAGCACGATCATGCTGGCGGCCAGCGAGAGGCCGGCGAAAAGCAGCGGGACGGCCAAACGGTACAGGCTGATGCCGCTCGCTTTGCACGCGACGATTTCGTTGTTTTTGCTCATCACTCCAAGCGTTACGAGCACGGCCACCAGGGCGCCGAGCGGCGCAAGGTTATAAAGCAGGTACGGCGTAAAGAAGCGGAAATAATCCACGACAATGAGAAAGGGCACACGGTGACGCGCGATGTCATCGAGCAGCTCGAAGAATGTGAAAGCCTCAAACAGGAAAATAAAGACGGCCATCAGCAGCGAGAAATGGAAAAAGAAGCGGCGCAAGAGATAGATATCCATCAACCGCGGAAAGCTGCCGCTCGACTGCACGCCGTTCTCGTGCGGCTCGATCAGGCCATTGGGAATGCGGGTCACGGCCATGGCGGCCGCGCGGGCACGCGCTTTTCGGCGGCGCAGCAGCCTGGCCCAGCTCCGGAACCGGACCGCGGGATTCATCCACCGGCTCTCGCCGCGGAATTGTTCCATGCGGGGCAGCAACGCAAATCCGAGAACCGCCAGCAGGATATTTGCGCCCCAGATTCCTACGGCCGGTGGCACCGCGCCCTGGCGTCCCAGACCTGCGCCAATCACGGTAAGCAGGTAATAGGAGGCGATAATAATGACTGCCAGCAGGGAGCCAGCCGCCCGTCCGCCCCGCCGAGGCTGTGCCCCCAGCGGCACGGCGACCAGCGCAAAGGCTAGACACGCCACAGGGAATGCCAGCCGCCGGTGCAATTCCACGCGCGCCTCGCGCCAGCCGGCGTCGTTTGTATGCAGCAACTCTCTGAGCGAGCGTTCCGAGTTGCTCACCTGCCTCGGCTGTTCCGGAACCAGGCCATTCATATCGATCGGCCAGTCACTCTGCCCAAAAGCTGTAACGGAGTAGTGGTCGGGATCTTCCCGTGAAAATTCGTGTGTGGTACCGCCTTTTAAGTGCAGCTCCAGCTTGCCCTCTTTGGGTTCGGCAATTACAATCGCATTCTCCGCCAGGGTGAGTTGCGAGCCGTTCTCTCCTCCGGACTCAGCGAGAAATACGCCGTGCCATTGGGTGCCGCTGGCAGACACGTCGTTGACGTAGAGAACCAGTTTGGGGAATCGTTCGTCGAACACCCGGGGCTGTACGGCAAAATTAACCTGAGACGCAACCAGTTCGGTCTCAAGAGTGCGGTATTTGTGAAAGGCCACAGGGCCGAGCCACACGGTCATCGAGAGCGTGAGCAGTGCGCCGGCCACGGCCAGAACGCCCACGGGCAGAAGAATCCGCCGGCGGCCAATACCGAGCGCTGTAAGGGCGATGATTTCGCTGTCCGCGGACATGCGGCCTAGCCCGAGCAGTACGCCGATCAGCACGGCCATGGGGAGCGTAAACGTAAAAACGGCGGGGAAGATGCACAGAAAAAGCTCGAGGATCTGCGCCCCCGAGCCGGTATGACGGACAAACAGCTCCATCAATTGCACAAGCTTGGGCACGAAGAAAACGAACGTAAATACGGCGATTCCGAGGAGCGCGTGACGAAAAACTTCACGAACGATATAACGGTCCAGAATGCGCATGGCGCGAACCGTGAGTGTAACACGGCCTCGCCGTGGGAACGGGAAAGAGAGTCGCAATGAATCGCGTGCATCTCGTGCTCTTGTGGCACATGCACCAGCCGCAGTACCGGGACCCGGAAACTGGCCGCTACGTGCTGGCGTGGACGCGCCTGCATGCCCTCAAGGATTATTGGGGCATGGTCTCCATGCTAAAGGAGTTCCCCAAGTTTCACGCTACTTTCAATGTCGTGCCTTCTCTCGGCAGGCAGCTCGAGGAATACGCTAGCGGGGATTTTAACGAGCCGTGGTTTTCCTTGGCGTTTAAGTCAGCCGAGGAGCTAACGCGAGAAGACAAAGTGGAGATTCTGGCTCGCGCCTTTCAAGTCAATCATGAGCGGCTGATGTCGCGATGGCCTCGTCTTGTCGAGCTGCATGAATGGTCGCAGCCCGCCGGCGGCGCCCAGGCGCAAGTCTCCTTTACCCAGCGTGACTGGCGCGACCTGCAATTGCTCTCACAATTGGTTTGGATGGAGGAAACCTGGTTCGAGCGAGATTCCGTCGTCAGCCGTCTGGCGAGCAAAGGAAAAGAGTTCACGGAAAAAGACAAAGACGCTCTGAAGGCCAAGCAGTTGGAACTGCTCGGTTTGGTTTTGCCTGAATATCGCCGAGCGGCACAGACCGGCCAGGTCGAGCTCAGCACCACGCCGTTCTACCACCCGATCCTGCCGCTGATCTGTGATTCAGACATCGCGCGGGTGGCCAATCCCGGCACGCCCCTCCCGCGTCGCGCCTACCGCCATCCCGAGGATGCGCGCGAGCAATTGCGGCGCGCTCGCGAATACCACCAGCGCGTTTTCGGCGCGAAGCCCGCGGGACTTTGGCCTTCCGAGGGCTCCGTATCCGATCAGGCTCTGACGATCGCTGCCGAGGAGGGTTTCCAATGGTTTGGCACGGATGAAGGCGTGCTCGGCAGAACGCTGAATGCCGGATTTTTTCGCGATGCCAAGGGTGTTCCGGCAAACGCAGAGCGTCTGTATAAGCCGTTGCGCGTCCAGCTTGGCGGACGACCGATCACTGGACTTTTCCGTGATCACCACCTTTCCGATCTCATCGGTTTCGTCTACAGCCGCATGAACGGCAAAGACGCTGCCGCGGATTTGCACGGGCGGCTCCGCGAGATGGGAGAGCGCGTCGAGACCTCTCAGCCGCTAACCATTTGCCTGTTTCTCGATGGCGAAAACGCCTGGGAATATTATCCCGGCAATGGCCGCGAATTCCTGCGCGAATTTTACGGCCGAATACAGGGAGACCAGGATTTTCGTGCGCTTACAGCCACCGAAGCGATCGCCGCAGCCGGCGATATTCCGACCAATCTCGGAATTTTTCCGGCCTCCTGGATCAACGCCAATTTCGATGTGTGGATAGGCCACAGCGAAGACGTCGCCGCATGGGAGCTCCTCTGGGACGCCCGCGAAGCCTATGGCCGCGCAGCGGACGCCCGCCGGCAAGGCCGCGACGACGCGCCGACAGAAACCGCGCTAAAAGAGGCCCAAGAGTCATTGCTGGCTGCAGAAGGAAGCGATTGGTGCTGGTGGTATGGTCCGGAACACAGCACGGCGAACGATGCGGAATTTGACGCCCTCTATCGCAAGCACCTGACCGCCGTCTACCTTGCGCTAGGACAGATCGCTCCGCAGGAACTCGCGAAGCCCATCAAGCGTCAGCCTGAACATGCCCTGCAATTGCCCCCCACCGGTTTTCTAAAAATCGCTGTAGATGGGCGAGACACTTCCTACTTCGAATGGCTTGGCTCCGGCCTCTACTCGCCCGAGCGCCGCGGCGGCGCAATGCACGGCCGCACCTTCTATCTTCATGAATTACGTTATGGTTTCGAACAGGACCGCTTCTGCGTCCGCGTAGATCCGTTCCTTGATCTTCTAGGAGAACTTGAAGATTCGGAATTCCGCATCACCATTGGCGGAGGCGAAGAAATAAACATTGTGGTTAAGCTCGTGCGCGGACATTTGCAGGAATTCGCCGTAGAAAAAGGGCGCCTTTGCCTTCTTAATCCCAAAACCGTTGCCGAAGCATCCTTCGACCGCATTCTCGAAGTCGCCATCCACCGCAGCGAAATCGATCTGAAAGGCCAGTCTGTGCTGAGGCTCGGCGTCGCGCTCTGGCACGGCGGCTTGCCTGTAGACGTTCTGCCCGCGGAAGGATTCCTCGAGGTCCACCTCGGCGAAGAACACTCCGCCTGGCCGCCCGAGGACCATTCCTAATTCACATTTTCTTTCACTCCGCTCCCGTGGCGTTTGCTCTCCCGGCCCTATTTCCCGCCGCAGCGACTGGCCACGGTACGCTAAGGGTATCGCTCGCCGCGCTTGCTGATGTTCTTTCTCCTTGACAGTCTAGGAGGCTCCGCTTACATTCCTAGTTCATCTAGGAGAAGTCACCTCCATGGACAAACAACTCGATCTGTTGCAGGGCACACTGGACATGCTCATCCTTAAAGCCGTTTCCCTCGGGCCGTTACACGGTTACGGCATCCTCCTTCGCATCCAGCAAATATCGAAAGAGCGCCTCGAAATCCAGCAAGGCTCGCTCTATCCCGCGCTCTACCGCCTCGAGCATCAAGGTTGGATCGCCAGCGAATGGGGCGAATCGGAAAACAAGCGTAAAGCCAAATATTACCGGCTTACCGCGGCAGGGAAGCGCAGGCTGCGGGCAGAAACCGAAAACTGGAACAGCATGGCCGACGTAATCGCAGGAATCCTGGGCACCAAGCCGGAGGAAATATGACCTTTTGGAGCCGACTCCGTTCTTGGCGGCGGGTAATTCTAGATCGTTCCCGCTTGGAAAACGACATGGACGCGGAGCTCCGTTTCCACGTGGAAGCCTTTGCTCGGGATTTGGTCGGAAACGGCATGGAGCGCCAGGAAGCCATGCGCCGGGCCCGCCTGGAATTTGGCGGCATCGAGCGCACGAAAGAAGAATGTCGGGACGCGCGGGGCGCCAACCTTCTCGAATCCTGGTCGCAGGATCTCGGTTACGGACTGCGGATGCTCAGAAAGAATCCTGGATCGACGGCGGCTGTGGTCCTCGCACTAGCCCTGGGTATCGGACTCAACACCACGGTATTCAGCTTTGTTAACGCTTTATTGCTGCGCCCTCCCACTGGCGTCGAAGCACCTGACAAATTGCTCCAGCTTTGGCTGCACAATCGAGGGACTTCCGGCATCGAGGGCTACCTGCCGGTCACCTATCCCGACTATGTCTACTATCGCGACCACAATCAGTCCTTCACCGGGATGTTGGCATTTGACGGAGACCCCGAATCCGTCATCTGGAACAGGTCTGGCGAGGGACAGGTCGTGCTGGGCCAGCTTGTTTCCGGGAATTTTTTCTCATTGCTGGGCGTTCATGCTTCTCTGGGGCGCACCTTTCTTCCCGAAGATGACCAACCCCGGACCCCCCGGCCGGTGGTGGTTCTTGGCCACTCTTTCTGGCAGCAACACCTCGGTTCTGATCCCCAGGTAGTCGGAAAGAGTCTGCTGCTGAACGGGACAAGCTTTACTGTTATCGGAGTAGCGCCGGGCAGATTCTCTGGTCTGCTCGTGGCCATTGAGCCCGACTTCTGGGCTCCCCTGACAGCGGCTGAGCAGATCTTGCACGACGCGGGCAGGCTCACCGATCGCCATGGCTATTGGCTTTTTGCAGTTGGGCGCTTGAAACCCGGAGTGGATGCGCCGCGAGCAGGTTCCGAGGTGAATCTGCTTGCCCTGCTGATTGAGCAGGAGCACCCCGACACAAACAAGAACCTGGGTGCCAGCGTATTCCCCGCGACACTCGTTCCTGGACCCTACCGCGGTTATGTCAGCGCCTTTACGGGATTGCTCATGGCCGTGTTTGGCTTGGTGCTAGTCATTGCCTGTGTGAACGCCGCTACTCTTCTGCTGGCACGGGCCACCGGGCGAGCGCGCGAAATGGCAATACGGTCAGCATTGGGCGCAGGGCGAGCCCGCTTGATCCGCCAGATGCTGGTCGAAAGCACGCTTCTCTCCGGTCTCGCGGGCTGCCTGGGAGTGCTGTTCGCTTATTGGGTCTCCCCGCTCCTGCTCGCTCTCAAACCCGCGAGCCTGCCGATCACGCTACGGGTTCCACTCGACTGGCGCGTGCTTCTTTTCACATCGCTGGTTTCACTTTCCACGGGAATCGTTTTTGGGCTGACGCCAGCGCTGCGCAGTGCGAAGGTTCAGGTGGCTCCGATTCTCAAGGACGAAGTGCAATCAGCAAGTTATCGCAAGTCACGGCTGCGCAGCGTACTTATGATCGGGGAGATCGCCACGTGTATGGTGTTGCTAGTCGGCGCCGCGTTGTGCGTGGGGAGCCTGCTCAACGCCAACTCGATTGACCCGGGTTTCGATACCAAGCATGTCGCCGTTGCTACTCTGGACCCTGGCAGCCTCGGATACCCCGAAGCGAAAGTGCGCGGGTTTTACGAGCAACTGTCCCGGCAGATCAGCGCTCTGCCCGGCGTGTCTTCGGCCAGCTTCGTTAACCACCTGCCTCTCGGAACTGCGCGCGAACAAGGTGCCGCCATCGAAGGGAACCATTCTGTGGCAGGCCAAAACGGTGTCGCGGTGGACGTGTTGCGGGTCGCTCCCGGCTATTTCGAGACGATGGGCATTTCGCTTTTGAGGGGCCGCGACTTCCTTCCACGCGAGAGCCGAGCGCCCGGCGAGGCATCGGGAGGCGTGGCGATCATCAACGACGCAATGGCACGAAAACTCTGGTCGGGCCAAGATCCAGTGGGCCGACGAATAACCTTAGGCGAGGATACCGGCCTTGGCCTTGAGATCATCGGAGTAGTGAAGACGGGCAAGTATCGCACTCTAGGTGAAGAGCCGATTCCTCTTGTTTACCTGCCTCGGCTGCCGGGCCGGCGCACGCTGGTGGTGCGCACCTCGGGCGATCCGAGGTTTTTGCTGGACCCGATCCGGCGCGAGATTCAGGCAGTGGATGCCGGTATCGCCGCAACGGATCTGGAGACCATCGAGCAATACATGGCTCTTCCACTTTTCCCGGCGCGAACCATTGGTCTTCTGCTGGGCGTCTCAGGCATCTTGGCACTAATGTTGACTTCGATCGGCCTCTGCGGCGTCATCTCCTACATAGTGTCGCAGCGCACCCATGAAATCGGCTTGCGCATGGCGCTCGGCGCGAGCCAACAGGAAGTCTTAAAATTGGTAGTCGGTCACGGCCTGACCATGGCATCGATCGGCTTGGCCCTCGGACTGGCCGCGACGCTCGGGCTTACCCGTTTTCTTTCTTCGCTTCTATACGGTATTCAGCCAGGTGACCCCGCAACGCTACTGGGTGTTTCCGTGGGCCTAATCTTCATCGCATCGCTGGCTTGCTACCTCCCGGCACGTCGTGCGTTGAGCATCGATCCGATCGTGGCGCTGAGGTATGAATGATGGCGCAGACGATCCTCGGATCGCGGGACGGCAAGCCGGAGGGGGTATGACTCTCTGGAGCCGGATTCGTTCTTGGGCCGAGACAACGCTCCGCCGTTCTCGGATGGAGAGCGAAATGGATGCGGAGCTGCGATTTCATATCGAGGTATTGGCGGATGATTTAACCCGTGGCGGAGTCCTTCGTCGAGAAGCGCTGCGTAGGGCACGCCTGGAATTTGGCAGCGTCGAACGCTTCAAACAGGAAGGCCGGGAAGCGCGCGGCGTCAGCTTGTTCGATGAACTGCTCGAGGACCTGCATTTTGGTCAGCGCATTCTGCGCAAGAATCCGGGCTTTACCGCTGTCGCCGTGCTCACGCTGGCCCTCGGCATCGGCGCAAACACCGCTATTTTCAGTGTCGTAAACGCTGTACTTCTTAGCCCGCTCCCGTACGCCGATGCAGACCGCCTCGTGCTGGTCAAGGAAGTTTTGCCCCACGCTGGTCCCGAACCCATCAGCGTCTCCGGACCAGACATCTCCCAGATTCAAAAACTGAATCATGTCTTTCTGAAGGTAGGTGGATTCCGGGTCTGGACCTACGAGTTTTCCGGAAGAGGTGAACCTCAGCGGGTAACCGCCGATCGCGTCAGCAGCGATCTCTTCGATGTGCTGGAGGTGCAACCCATCGTAGGCAGAGTATTCACAGCCGAGGAAGAACTTGCCGGACACCGGGTGGTTATCCTGAGCCACGGCCTGTGGCAGCACGGTTACGGTGGACAACTTGATGTTCTCGGCCAAACTGCAAATCTGGACCGCGAACCCTACACAATTGTCGGTGTCATGCCGCAGAGCTTTGTTTTCCCGCTCCCTGGCATGGCGCAGGGCGTCGCTGCCGCTCTTTGGGTGCCATTGGGTTTCACGAAAGGGGAACTGGAGGACGTGGGCGACGATTTCGCCTATAGCGTTGTGGCCAGGCGCAAACCAGGAGTCTCGCTGGGACAAGTCAATGCCGACTTGCAGCTCGTCGCACGCGGGGTGCTCGAAACCTACGAGAAATCCGCCCGCGACGCCCACCAGTCCTTAGGCGACTTCCAGCTGGGAATGGCCTCCGAGCCTCTTCGCGATGAAGTGACTGGTCCGCCGAGGCCGACGCTCTTGGTGCTCCTCGGCTCGGTGGGCTTGGTACTGTTGATTGCTTGTGTCAACGTCGCAAACCTTCTGATGATGCGCGCGGCTGGCAGGCAAAAGGAAATGGCCGTTCGCCTGGCTATCGGTGCCGGAAGATTTCGCCTGCTGCGGCAATTCCTTGTCGAAGGAATGCTGCTTGCGTTTCTGGGAGGCGCGCTCGGTTTACTGGTCGCGCTTTGGTTTAAGGATGCTTTGGTGGCCGGAATGCCTTCAACGGTTCCACGGCTCCACTCTATCGAGCTCAATTGGACGGTTTTACTCTTCTCGTTTCTCCTCGTCTCCCTAGTCGGGCTCGTCTTCGGCGCTCTGCCAGCGATCTGGACTTCGCGAAGCGATCCCAATTCGTCGCTAAAGGACGGTGTTCGCGGCACTTCGGAAGGCCTTGACCGTCAGCGCACGCGCGCGGCGTTTGTTGTCGTCGAAGTTGCGCTCTCCGTCCTGTTGCTGATCGGGGCGGGACTGCTGGCGCGAAGCTTCGAGCGCGTTTTGAACACCAATCCGGGCTTCCGTCCGGAGCACGTCTTGACCGTTTCCATTGACCTGCCGCCGGCCGAATATTCGCGGGATGAGCAAGTGGTTTCGTTCTACAAGCGATTGACCGATCGCTTGCGCCAAACCCCGGGCATTGTCGATGTGGGAGGCTCGACCGACCTCCCGCTGCTCGGCGGGTGGACACACGCCTTTGCCCCGGAAGGTTATCGGCCCTCTCCCGGAGCCGGTCTGAACATGTGCAATCACTCCGTCATTTATGGAGACTATCTCGAGGTGATGGGCATTCCACTGCTCCGTGGACGCTACTTTACAGAGCACGATGGACCGGGTTCGACGCACGTTCTCATCGTCAGCGAATCGCTGGCAAAGAAGTATTGGCCCGGCGAGAACCCGTTGGGCAAGCGCCTCAAGTGGGGAACCGCAGAATCGGCAGATAGTTGGCTCACCATCGTCGGCGTAGTCGGCGATGTCAAACAGGGACCTCTGGACTCCGTAACGGCTCTGCACACCTACGAACCCTATGCGCAACTCGGCTCTGCCCCTTCGTTGCGCATCGCCGTACGAGGCCGGGGAAAACCGGCAGATGCCGCCGCTGCTGTTCGCGCCGCTGCGTGGGGTCTGGACCGCCAGCTCGCACTCGACAATGTTCGATCCATGGATGAGGTGATCAGCCGATCCACGGCTGGCCGCCGCTTCAGCCTCGCGGTTGTGGGCGCTTTTGCGGTCTTGGCGCTGGCCCTCGCAGCCATCGGAATCTATGCGGTGCTGGCATACTCGGTCGCGCGACGTACGCATGAGATTGGCGTTCGCCTGGCGTTGGGCGCCGGGCGTGCCGACGTGGTCCGCCTGGTGCTGGGTCAAGGCCTGCGCGTTACGGCTATCGGAATCCTCTTTGGTGTTGCGGGAGCGCTTGGCTTGACGCGTTTTCTCGAGAGTTTGCTATACGCAGTCGAACCCACCGATCCGCTTACTTTCGCGGTTGTGCTGTTGCTGCTGGTCAGCGTCTCGGTCGTGGCATCGTACCTCCCGGCGCGACGCGCGTCGCGTCTCGATCCACTGGTCGCGCTAAGGTACGAATGATGGCGCATACCATCGCCGGGATTCGGGCTGCACGCTGGAGGATGTATGACGTTTTGGAGCCGGTTTAGTTCGTGACCATGCATATGGATCTTGCTCCTTCGCGATACCCGGAATATCGGCAGCGCGACGTCTTCGTTGACCGAGTTATCGAACGCCTCAAAAGCTTGCCTGGGATCGTCTCCGCCGGAATAACCACAAACACGCCGCTGACCCAGTTCATCTCTTACGATGCCGTCTTCACCGTCGAAGGTCATCCGCCTAAAATCCCTCCGATGTTCCCATCACCGCCCACCGCCTGGTAAGCCCCGAGTATCTCGGAACTCTCGGGGTTACGCTTATCAAGGGGCGTCTGCTTAACGAACAGGATCGCGCCAACACTCTGCCAGTCGTGGTGATCAGCGAGGAGTTAGCGCGACAAGGTTGGCCCGGCGAAGATCCCATTGGGAAACACATCAAGCGAGTCAGTGCCGGTCGAGCCTTCCCCTGGCTAACAGTTGTGGGCGTCGTCAAGGATGTGAAAGAGGATCGCTTTAATTTCAGAATAAATCGTCCGGCGTGGTATTTGCCCTATCGACAAAATGGAAACACTCAGCCTTTGGACCTGATTGTGAAGACCAACACCGATCCCTCGAGTCTAACCGCCGCGATTGTCGACGCTGTTCATTCGGTCGATGCTGATCAGCCGGTTTCGAACGTGGAGACCATCGAAACCACCGTCGCGGGCGTCGCCGGCACGGATCGGTTCGGCGCCGTCCTTATGGGTACGCTGGCGGCGCTGGGACTTCTATTGGCCATGATTGGACTCTATGGCGTGATGGCCTATACCGTCAGCAAACAGACACGAGAGATCGGGCTGCACGTAGCGCTGGGCGCGCAAGCTACCGACATCCTCAAGATGGTGGTGGGCCGCGGAGCGAGACTCATCGCCTGTGGGCTGTTACCGGGGCTGCTGGGGGCTCTTCTATTGACGAGGTTCTTGTCGGGTGTGCTCTATGGCACGAAACCGAGCGACCCTCTCATCTTCGCAACCGTTTCACTGTTACTGATCAGCGGCGGATTGGTGGCATGCTACTTGCCCGCCCGCAAGGCGACGAAAGTCGATCCCATGGTGGCGCTGAGGTATGAATGATGACGGTCCGGTTCGTCCAAAGCGAAGCGGCTAAAACAACTTCACCGCCAGATCCTTCGGGGCAGCTCCCACTGGAATCATCGTCAACAGACTGTTCGTCCGCACGCGAATCACAGCCACATCCGCCGAACCCTCGTTCACGGCGATTAGCAGATTTTCTTCAGGATCAAAGCGCATCACGCCAGGAGACTGGCCCGCCGTAATGGGGAACTCCTTTCCCGTTCCGGGCTCACGCACCACCCGCCTGTTCAGAATGTCCACCGGGATGACGTGCCCCGCCGCGCTATCGGAAACATAAAGGGTGCTTCCATCCGCGCTCAAAACGCCGCGCGTTGGCGCCGACCCGAGCACCATATAGTCGCCCACCTCGTGCGTCCACGTGTTGATCACCTGCAACCCGTGCGCGTCCGGTGAAATCACGTACAGCTCGCCACCGTCCGGCTTGAGCAACATGTCCGACGGATTGCCGTCCAGATCGAGGTTTGTCACGAGAACGCTCCTCCTCAAATCGACGACCGAAAGCCGGTGCTCTGTCCGGCTCAAGACAAATGCCAAGCTGTTGTCCGGAAGTATCGTAACTTTGTCCGGCTGCTTGACGATCGCGACCGTACTCCGAAGCGCGAGCGTCGACGCGTCATGAATCCCCAGCGTCGCATCGCGATGATTGAGCACCAGAACGCTTTTTCCGTCAGGCGTCACGTGAGCCAGCACCGGCTCACCGCCCGTGCGCGTCCGCGACAGCACATTCCGTGATTGGCAGTCGATCGCCAGCAGCGTGTCCGATCCCGCCGATGTGGTGTACAAGCGTCCTCCGTCCGGCGAAAAATCGATCGCATAGGGAAGCGGCCCGACCGGAATGCGCGCGCTGACTTGATTCACGCGCGCATTGATCACCCAAACATATCCGCCCGCCGAACTAACACCCCACACTTCAGCACGCAGGGGGTGCTCGCGCATCCCGGATAGTCCAGGGTCAATGCCAATGCGCGCCACAGCCGCCAATTTCACCAGATCAATGACCGTGACGCTTCCGTCCTCTGCAGAAACATACGCGTTTAATCGCAAGCCCGGCCTCAGAAAAGACGGCCGGTGCTCGCGCAGAAGCAGAACGACGCCCGTAATCACCAGGACGCCAAGCAGAAAATACATACGGAAATTACGCGGCCGGTTCATGAGTCAGAGGAATTGTTACATGTAGCCTGAGGAATTAGCCAGAAGCCCACGCGTCGATCGAGCAAGAGAAAGACAAAAAGAAAGAGAAGTGCGCGAACGTCCCGAAATGCGTCTTCAATTCACTTCGCGCCCCAAAACTGCGGCGATCTGCCGCACCTCTTCCACTAACTCCGCAAATTCTTCCGGCAAAATCGACTGCATGCCATCGGAAAGCGCCTTATCCGGCTCATGGTGCACTTCGACGAGCAATCCATCCGCGCCCACGGCAATCGCCGCGCGCGACAGCGGCAACACTTTGTGCCGTTTCCCTGTCCCGTGCGATGGATCGACCAGAATCGGCAAATGGCTGCGCTTCTTCACCGCCGGCACCACCGCCAAGTCCAAAGTGTTCCGCGAAAAATCCGAAAACGTACGCACGCCGCGCTCGCACAG
>Ga0209380_10000433_pt1 | contig 29507 bp, 24 predicted proteins | sample HubBroMetageWFT6_FD_188347 | JGI IMG/M metagenome (GOLD analysis project Ga0209380, IMG submission 188347) | Warmed and freeze-thawed soil microbial communities from the Hubbard Brook experimental Forest, New Hampshire - Hubbard Brook CCASE Soil... | ecosystem: Environmental > Terrestrial >... | reverse complement strand
GTGGCCTTCCAACCCGCGAACGCCGCACGGTGCCTGGGAGTTTCACGAGCATCTCATCCCCGAAAACCCCGCCAAGCCGCTACGAATCTGGATGGAAGTTGGCGACCGCGATCTGCTGAATCCGAACGTAGCGCGATAACATGCACGATTGGGTTCTCGCCAACGAGCGTATGGCCAAAGCGCTCGCCGCCAAGGGATACCACCACCAATTCGCATTCGCCCGCAATGCCGCCCACGTCGACCGTGCGGTGAGACAAGAGACGCTTTCCGAAGCGCTACAGTACATCTGGCAGGACTACACAGCTTCGACAGGCAGTCACTGATCCGCTCCTCGCGAATCCGATGATTGGCGCCGATGTCTGAGTGAGATTTGCATGCACTCCAGACGGACCATCTCGAAGAAGCGTCGGCCCTTGTTGGTAGTCCTTCTCAATGAAACCGGGTTGACCACTAATGCTAGAAATGATGGAAGCCGTAGTTGTAATTTCTTGGAGAGAGACCATGGTCCGGCTAACGCTTGACACCTGTCGGCCCGGAAGGTTAAACGTTCTTACGACGTTGGAGGATCCGCTCATGAAGTTGTCGACCTTTGTTTTGTGTTTGGCAGTCTTGACTGCGTGTGCCACCACCGCGCGCGTAACCGCCCAGACCGGTGGGGCGTCACTTGTATATCCGAAAGCAAGGACAGTGGATCAGGTCGACGACTATCACGGGTTGAAAGTCGCGGATCCGTATCGCTGGCTGGAAGATGCGGACTCGGCAGACACGAAGGCTTGGGTGGAAGAAGAGAACAAGCTGACGTTTAGATATCTGAAAGAGATTTCGTACCGGAGCGCGATCCGGGACCGACTGCTGAAACTGTGGAACTACGAGCGCTTCACGGTACCGGAACAGCAGGGCGGCCGCTATTTTTACCAGCATAACAACGGGTTGCAAAATCAGAATGTGCTGCTGGTGGCCGAGTCGCTGAATGCGGAGCCAAGGATTCTGCTGGACCCGAACACACTGTCGGCGGATGGCACGGTCGCGCTGTCCGGGACCGCAATCAGCGATGACGGAAAGTTGCTGGCGTATGGTACCGCGGCATCTGGATCCGATTGGATGGAGTGGCACGTGCGCGATGTGGGGACGGGGAAGGAACTGCCCGACTCGATCAAGTGGGTGAAGTTCTCGGGCGCATCGTGGACGAAGGACGGCAAAGGATTTTTCTACAGCCGCTACGATGAGCCGAAGGGCACGGCGCTGCGTGACACGAATTACTTTCAGAAACTGTACTACCATCAAGTGGGGACTTCGCAATCGGAGGACAAGCTGGTTTACGAGCGTCCGGATAACAAGGAGATGCTGTTCGGTGGAAGCGTAACGGATGACGGACGTTATTTGGTTATCACGGTCGCGCAGGGAACCTCTCCCAAAACGCGGCTCTACTACAAAGATCTGACTAAGCCTGAGTCCGAGGTGGTCAAGCTGCTCGATGATTTTGACGCACAGTACGGGTTCATTGATAACGATGGTCCGGTGTTCTGGATTCAGACGGACCTGGACGCGGCGCGGGGAAAGTTGATCGGGATTGATACAGGGCATCCAGAAAAGAGTAATTGGAAGACGATCGTGCCTGAAGGTAACGACAAGTTGGAACAGTCGACAGTGGTGGACAATCTGTTCTTGTTGAGCTATCTGAAGGACGCGCGCACCGAAGTTCGCGTCTACGACCGGAAAGGAAAGCAGGTTCGCAGCGTCGACTTGCCGGGAATCGGTACGGCGAATGGTTTCAGCGGAAAGCGAAAAGATAAAGAGACGTTTTATGCCTTCACCAGCTTTACTTCGCCGACCACAATTTACCGTTACGATCCGTCGGCGGGAAAAAGTTCAATCTTCAAACAGCCGAAGGTCGATTTCGACGCCGCGAAATACGAGACCAAACAGGTTTTCTACAGCAGCAAAGATGGAACCCGCGTTCCGATGTTCCTGACCTATAAGAAAGGATTGAAGCTGGACGGGGAGAATCCGACTTTGCTGTATGCGTACGGCGGATTTGATATTTCGTTGACGCCGTCTTTCTCGGTTCCCAATGTCGTGTGGTTGGAAATGGGCGGCATCTACGCGCAGGCGAATCTGCGCGGTGGAGGAGAATACGGGGAAGAGTGGCATTTGGCTGGGACGCACGCGAAAAAGCAGAACGTGTTCGATGATTTCATCGCGGCGGCGGAATGGCTGATCGCGAACAAGTACACGTCCACGCCCAAGCTGGCGATTCGCGGCGGCAGCAATGGCGGGTTGCTGGTTGGAGCTTGCCTCGCTCAGCGGCCTGATCTGTACGGGGCGACGTTACCGCTGGTGGGAGTGATGGATATGTTACGCTTCCAGAAGTTCACGATCGGGTGGGCGTGGACGTCGGACTACGGATCGTCAGACAATCCGGAAGACTTCAAGTCTCTCTATGCGTACTCGCCCTTGCACAATTTGAAACCCGGAACGAAGTATCCTCCCACCATGATCGCGACGGCGGATCACGACGACAGGGTCGTGCCCGGACATAGTTTTAAGTTTGCCGCCATGATGCAGGCCGACCAGGCGGGTCCGGCTCCGGTATTGATTCGGATCGAGACTAAGGCCGGGCATGGAGCCGGCAAACCGATCTCGAAAATCATCGATCAAGCGGCGGATGAATGGGCGTTCGTAGCCCACAATTTAGAAATGAATGTGGTATTGCACTAGCAGCCTCCGAGAAGTTCACGTAAATTCAGTGTCCTGAACGATGTCCTGAAATTGACGAATGAGGTCACATTACGTGAGTTTTGGTGGGGGAGAGCGACTGTAAATACTTGGGATTGCACGGAATCGTAAGAGAGTCGACAATTGCTAAACCGTCGTACGGGCTAACACCTGTACCGAGGGTTCGAACCCCTCCCTCTCCGCCAGTTCCTTCAATCCCAAACACTTAGGCTCCTATTGGATCGTGGAGGCGCCCCCTCCGAGCGCCCTGTTTAGTGTCCCATAGGTGTCCATTACCTTCGCAGAGCCGGAATCAGCAAACAGCGTATCTTTGCAGTTGCTTGCTTCGGGGAAGCTCGGGAGCCGCTCATGCCCCCAGATCTTTCGTCCGGGGCGCTCGGGCACCGTGGACAAGAAAGTCATTCCTCCCTGAAGGATGCACAATCTCGCCGTTTCCCATTTGTGGTGTTGACATTCGACACCAGCCGCATTACTCATTGCTGTAGAGGGACGACACCAATGGCCAAGCCGTCTCGCCTCGATCTTTTGCAGGGTACGCTGGACTTGCTCATTCTCCGCACACTGCAGCCCGGCGATGCTATGCATGGGTGGGCGATTTCCGAGAGGATCCGCCAGCTATCGGATAACGTCCTTCAGGCGAACCAAGGTTCACTGTACCCGGCGCTTCACCGCCTCGAACACCAGGGCTGGATCAAAGCGGAGTGGGGAGTTTCCGAGTTGGGGCGTCGAGCCCGCTTTTACCGGTTGACGGCTTCCGGGCGAAAGCAACTGCGGCAGGAAGCAGACAACTGGACGCGGGTGGCAGGCGCCATCGGTAAAGTGCTGGAACTGGCCTGAGGGGAAATGCCATGACCGTGAGCGATCTCCTTTTGCGTCTGCGCGCACTGTTGTTCCGCGCGCGTGTTGAAGAGGAACTCGAGGATGAGGTGGAGTTCCACCTGGCCATGGCGCGCCGCAAGCACCTCGACGCCGGGCGCAGCGAGGAAGAAGCCGGCCGCTTGGCGCGTCTCGATTTCGGCCGAGTCGGAGCGGTGAAAGAAGATTGCCGCGGGGTGCGTGGGATCGATCTATTCGAGACCGCACTGCAAGACATTCGCTATGCCCTGAGGAGTTTCCGGCGCAGCCCGGGGTTCGTATTCACTGTCGCCGGAACGATCGCCCTTGGCCTCGGACTCAACCTGGCGCTCTTCACCCTCTTCAACGCGTATGTGCTGAGCCCGATCTCGATCCGCGATCGTTACAGTCTCTAGGGTTTCACGTGGACCGACCGTCAAGGCCGCGGACATGCGTTCTCCTGGGATGAATATCAGCAATTTAAAAAGACAACCCCGCGTTCTCCGAGATCGCGGCCGTTCAGTATGTCTATACCCGCGTCGACGGCCATGCTTTTCAGGGGCAACTGGTCACCGGGAACTACTTTCAGATGCTTGGTGTCGGCTCGGAGTTGGGCCGTCCCCTGCTCCCTGAAGATGCCCGAGCGCCCAGGCGCGAAGCCGTGATCGTTCTCAGTTACCAAGCCTGGCAAAGCATGTTCGGAGCGCGTCCAGATATCATCGGGACGAAGCTCATGATCCGCGGTTTTCCGATGGAAGTAGTCGGCGTGGCGCGGAAGGGATTTCAAGATATCAGTGAAGTGCCGCGCGATTTCTGGGCTCCACTGACCATGGCTGGCCGGCTGCAAGGTGGTTCCGATCTTTTCGGTGCCGACCATCCCGAGCGCCTCGACATCGTCGGCCGCCTCCGCCGTGGCCAGAGTGTGTCCGGTGCAGAAGCAATTCTGACCGCATGGTCCCAGCGGATGACGTTACAGTTGCCCGACGAGCGCAAAGCCGTTGCTGTTCTGCGGCATTCGAAGGCAACCTCGATTCCGTTGACGCCCGAACTGCTGATCGCGTTTAGCCCGCTGGCAGTCGTCTTCGGCCTCGTCCTAGGATTGGCGTGCACGAACGTCGCCAGCATGATGCTCGCTCGTGCCACCGCACGGCAACGCGAGATCGGCATCCGCCTCTCTCTCGGTGCCCTCCGCCGACGCCTGATCCGCCAACTTCTCAGCGAGAGCATTCTTCTCTCGATACCTTCGGCTATCCTGGGATTCATCATCTCGCACGTCACGATCGATGCGTCCATCCGGGTAATGTTTGCCACCGTTCCGAAGGACATGCTCGAACTGATCCATGATGTGCCGCGCCCAGTCGACTGGCGGGTGATGGCTTTCATGGTCTTCGCTGCCCTCGCCTCAGCGTTGCTCTTCGGTCTCGCTCCCGCGCTCCAGTCAGGACGACGCCGCTGTCGAACCAGAGAGACGTTGGGACGACAAATCTTAGACTCAAGTCCGCGAGACGAACGCTGGTGCTATCGAATTACTTGCTGGTTCAGAACTGATTGTGTACTCCGATTCGTTGCTGGAACTTGCGTTCTGCGGCGAAGGCCACAGCCCTGCTCACGACTTCGGCCTCGGCGCGCAGCGGTTTGGTCGATCAGATCACGCTCGATCGGTTCGCGGTGTACATCGCACGAATCTCGCGATGAATGAGAGAATAATCAGTTTCCCTGGACTCGTCGAACGTCGTGTCATGTCGTGCGGCGCGTCCATGTCAACTTCGACATGTCAATTCCAAGGAGTGATCTCTTGATCAAAATAACCTCGCTTTACGAATATTTTCTTATATTCATTATTCTCGTGACCGTGTCGACAGCGCAGACCATCGAAGTCGATATCACTCCCGGACATTCCACAAATCACTTTCGGCCGAGTGAGACCCTTGGTGCGGGGATTGACCGCATTCCTCCAGAGGCTGTCGATAGCGGACTGACGGAACCAAATCTCGGCAGAGCGCTTGCCGCGGGCTGGCAGCCCGTTACCTATCGCAACAATACGGAACTTTCCATAGAGGCATGGCACTGGAACCCCCAAGGCACCTGGAGCGAACCAGATCAGAAAGGATACTTCATTGGCGCAGCGGTCCCAGGCGAGCCGATTCGCTATTCGTATGGATATTCGCTTCCGCATCGTGGTTTCACGCGGAACGATGGCACTCCGAACGCCGGGTTCTCCCGCATCACGGATGGCGATGAAAGTACCTACTGGAAGAGTAATCCTTATCTCACTCAGCGGTTCACGGGAGAGAGCGATTCGCTGCACCCGCAGTGGGTGGTGATCGATCTGGCACAGGTGGAGCAAGTCGATAGCATTCGCATCGTGTGGGCGGAGCCTTACGCGACGCGATTCTTGGTGCAACGCTGGGCCGGCGATGATCCCATGCACGCGCCGACGAGAGGGACATGGCAGACCTATCTGCTGGGAGCCGTTGAGCACGGCCGCGGCGGATCAGAAATTCTTCGCCTGAGCTCCACGCCTCTTCCGGTTCGCTTTCTGCGCATATGGATGACGGAATCTTCGAATAGCTGTGGAACGCATGCTTCCGCTGATCCGCGTTCGTGCGTGGGTTATGCGATCCGTGAGATCTATGTGGGAACTGCCTCGGCAAACGGCGAGTTCCACGATCTGGTGCGGCATACGCCCGATCAGGAGCAAACCACGACCTATTGTTCTTCCGTCGATCCCTGGCATGAAGCTTCCGATCTGGGAACTACTCATCAAGCGCAACCGGGCTTTGATCTGTTCTTCACCAGCGGCGTTACGCGCGGTCTTCCGGCGATGATTCCGGTTGCGCTGGTCTACGACACACCGGAAAATGCCGCCGCCGAAATCGCCTATCTCGAAAAACGAGGGTATCCCATCTCTTACGTCGAGATGGGGGAGGAAGCGGACGGACAATATCTGGCTCCAGAGGACTATGGAGCACTTTATCTACAGTGGGCGACGGCGCTTCATCGCCTCGATCCAGCTCTTAAACTGGGTGGACCATCCTTTCAGGGCGTGAACCAGGACATTGAGGTCTGGCCTGATGGGAGCGGCAGAGTATCTTGGACCGGGCGTTTCATCGAATATCTCAAACGGCACGACCGGTTACGAGATCTGGCATTTTTCTCTTTCGAGCACTATCCCCTCGATCCCTGCAGAATTCCGTGGGCCAGTCTCTACGATGAACCCCAGCTCATCAACCACATTATGCAAGTCTGGCGCGATGACGGAGTTCCGGCGGACCTGCCGATGTTCATCACCGAGGGAAACATTTCTTCGGCCGCGAGCGAAACGTATATGGACATTTTCTCCGGGCTCTGGCTCGCCGATTACATCGGCTCATTCCTGAACGCGGGCGGTAACGCAGTCTACTATTTTCATTATTTGCCGCTGGTCATGGAACACGGTTGCAACGATTCGCCAGGAACGTTCGGCATGCTCACCGTCGACGCCGGGTACAAGATTCAGCAGCCTCTCGCGCAGTTTTTTACGGCGCAACTGATTAATCTTGAGTGGGTCGTCCCGGGCGCCAAGCCCCACGAAGTCTCTTCCGCCAGGAGCGACCTCGATGATGGCGCGGGACACGCGTTGGTGACTGCCTATGCCTTGAAACGGCCTGACGGCCAGTGGTCACTCCTCGTAGTGAATCGCGATCAACACAATGCGCACCGCGTGAAGATTGCGTTCAAAAATCAGCACGATGGAGCGAGCAGCAGATTTGACGGAACCATTGATGTCTCGACGTTCGGAAAGGCGCAGTACCAGTGGCATCCCGGGCACACGCGCTTCGTGGGACACGCTGAATATCCGGCTCAACCTTCGGTGCAAGCGGAGAGTTTCGGAATGGCCGATCCGGACGGGCCGATTCTGCACGTCACCCAGAGCGTCAACGCCGATACGAACTACGAATTACCAGCCGCGTCGGTGATTGTGATTCGGGGCAACATTCGCTCCCGGTAGCTTCGGCCGGCAATCCAGGAAGAACTCTGGGGATGAACCCGCAAGGTGAAAGTGAAGCAGCTAGTCACGACGAGCCTGCTGAGTTTCTGCTGCGTGGTATGCCCAGAGGATAAGCGCTTTGACCTAGAAGAGCGCCATTTCGCTCTCATGGAAATCAGTGCCATACCAACCAAGGCTCGCTCGTAATCATTTTCTGGTCAGAAATTCTCGATCCGACCCATGCGTCTCTTCGGTCCACAACTTCGATCATAATTACTATTTCGGACTCCTCTCTGCACAGGAGCACTCTCGGACTGGATGTCCTAACTCCATCAAACATGACGCTGATCCGTCCCGGCCTGATCTTCACACTAGCCTTCGCGTAGCTAAGCTCTCCCGGGAAATCTAAAGGCAGTTGCGTGCTCGATGGCGGCGGCTCACTGGCAAGGACGGCGCGGCTGACGGTGAAATAGAAATTATCGATCCGAAACGTAAAACAATTCAAGGCTTCATTCAGCTATCCTTGCAAGCTTGTCTGCCTCCGGAAGCTTCATTCCGCGTTCGTACTCACCGAGTGTCGATAGCGTGCGGAGCGAGTGATTTGAAGCTATTCCGAAACGCATGAACTCTGAAATTCCGGGAAATGGGACAGAACTTCACCGTCTGTCCAGACTGCGACCATGTGCGATAATTTGCCTTCCTCCGTTATCTACAGTCGTGCAACTTTGCGAGGGCGGCATCGCACCGGGCAATTTCGTGTGCAATTTTGTCCGGTTGTGCGGCGTCCCATCGCGCGAGTGGTGCTTTCTGCTTCAGAAGCAGCCATGTATCCAAACTCTTTTGATACCAGGACCGAGCTTCGCGCCAACTCGCAATCCTCGAAGTTTCCGGGATGCCTTGCTGCACGGCTAAACGCGAGTAGGCTTCCCCCAACGCCGAACGGGCGTACGCTAGGTCTGGGGCCTTGTAATAAGTGTCGGCATGATCGGCGGCAGACAAATCCTCGAAAATCTGAAGGGCCTTACGAGCGGATTGAATGCCTTGGGCCGCCTTGCCTTCAGCGGCGAGAGCCGTACCGATGCTCATGTAGCATTTGCTGAGGTAGCGCATTGCCACCACGTCATGGGCGTCGGACGAAGTAAGTTTCTCGTAGCCCGCGAGCGATATCTGATAGTGGGGCAAAGCCTGCTCGGGAAGCCCCTTCTCTGCAAGGTAATATCCAATTCCGTACTCGGACTGCAAGAGAAATTGGCGCAGCGTGGCGTTCTGCGGGTCGGACTCTACCAGCCTAGCCATGGTGTCGCGAGCCTTGGTTTGAAGAAGAAGCGCCGCGTCCGGATCGCCCTGCAAGTATAAGGCCTCCGACATATAGTCATACGTGCCTGCAAGGTTGGTTTGCACTTGTGTTTGCAAAGCTGGACGACCGTCAGTGATGGCTTCGCGGATTGCGGCCGATTTACGGTAATATTCCAGCGAACTCGCTAGATTACCTAGGTCAGCGAGGCAGTCCGCCATCGCAAAATAGACTCCGGCCACGGCTTCTTTGGTTTGCGGGTTATCCTTCTCTTCTGCCGCTAACCGCTCGGCAATGGGATATGCGCGTTGAAGAGCCTCTAGCGCGGCGGGGAAATCGTTGGTTGCTCCGAGACTGAAACTGAGTTTCACGTACGTGTTGGCTAAAGCCACCTGATCGTCGGAGGAGCCGCGGTCTTTATCCTCCAACGCTGGATCCGCCAGCGCGAGCCGGAGGCGGAGGGCCTTGCGATAGCTTGCAATGGCTCCGGCGGTGTCGCCAAGATTTGCGAAGCGAGGATTCCCCTGGACGTCACCCACTCTTTCGTAAGCTGTGGCCAACTCGCGCTGGAGGTCTGGACGGTCGGCAGCCTCACGGGAGAGGCTATCGAGATATTTGAGTGCCCGATCCACGAGGAGCTTTCGCGCAACGGTCGATCCTGGCAGGTCCTGGATACTATCGTGAAGATCAAAAAGCAGCGAGTGGGCCAGCTCGCGCACGTCGTTGAATCGTTGCTCGGCGAGAATGCGCTGCCGGCGGGCGATGTGGGCCTCATGAAGAGTGATAGTGAATCCCACAAGCAAAGTAAGAACCACTACCACAGCTGTCACAACCCCCGCCGGGTGGCGAGTTATGAACTTCGACCCGCGATAGCCGAAAGAGTCGGTCCGCGCAAGAACCGGCAGACTCTCCAAATGGCGTCGGATGTCTCCAGCGAACTGTTCGACCGACGCATAACGCCGCTCCGGCTCTTTACGAAGCGCCATGAGCACGATATTGTCGAGATCCCCTCGCAGTCGTTTGCGCAACTTTTGCGGAGAGCCCTCTCGCAACGCACTGAGCGTTGGTGAAGTGATTTTCGCCGAACCTGTCAGAATCTCACCCGCTTCAACCCGCTCTGCCGCCACGCTCGGTTTCTCCGGCTCAAGCCCGCATGTGGCTTGCGCAATTTCATGTGGCGCACATCCGGCGGCTTGATCGGGACGGCAGCCGGCAAGCAGTTCGTACAAGAGCTCCACAATCCGGTAGGACCCGATGTCGCCGTCCGATGCGGCTGTTCGCGGCCAAACCTTCTTCCACATCTGAAAGCATGGCCGATGGATTGTTCAAAAGTTCAGGATCAGCTTCGCGTTCGATGGACAGAAGATTCTCCAGTTCCTCGCGCAGGAGACGATCTTCGCCACAGGCCTGGTCGAGATATGCGCACCGCTGCGAGGGATGGCTCTCCAGCGCTGTCGCCAGCAGACTTTTCACCTGCTGCCAGCGCTCCGGATTCATGCCGGCGCGCAGCGGCTCATTTCGCGCAGTGACCATATTCTTGCCGTCGCCCATTCGCGCTTCACCGTTGCGGGAGAGATTCCAAGTACGTGCGACGTGTCCTCGATGGAAAGCCCGCCGAAGAAGCGCAACTCTACAATTTGACTCTGCCGCGCAAGCATAGCCTCACCCGACAGGGCATCGTCCAGCGCCACCAAATCCAGCTCTTTTTCTTGGGGAGAGCGACGGACTCATCCAGAGTCAGGGTGAGGGCCTCGCCGCCTCGCTTCGCGGCACCTCGGATGCGAGCGTGATCGACTAGGATTCCCCGCATTAGGCGCGCAGCAACGGCACAAAAATGAACCCGGTCCCGCCAATGAACCGAGCTGCGACCCACCAGCCGGAGATAAGCCTCATGAACCAGCGCGGTACTTTGCAGAGTGTGATCGCGGCGCCGTTCGGCCAGACACCCTCGCGCCACGCGACGCAGTTCTTCGTAGACGAGGGGAACCAACGCTTCCCGCGCCCCAGCTTCCCCCTGGCTCCATCGCGCGAGCAACGCAGTGACTTGGTTGGGCGAACTGGGACGCAAAACGATAACCTCCGTCGCTATCCGGGCCCTGTTCGCCGTAAACGCTATCTCGGTTTTGTCCGAAAGTCAATGCATTCCGGGCACTTAGGGCACTTAGCGGGAGCGAGCAATTCTAGGCGTACAAGCTGCAGCACACAGATAAAAAAGTCTCCTCTATTGTGAGCCAATTGCACCCGTTTTTTCCGGTTTGTCACAGGCTTCCTACGCGTTTCGAGCTACTCTCTAGGCTTCGAGTCGACGCAAGAACCGAATCGTGATTCTTAGAATTAAGGGCCGCGCGACACATGCTGCGAGTAAGTATCCTCGGAGGATGCCGAAGGATACTTACTCGGAATGAATAAATAAGCGCCCAAGCATCTCCCTAAGCCATTTCCAGCGCCGTGCAGCATGGTGCCCTCTTAGGAACGGGAAACGCGGCGCTCCGGCTCCGCATAGAGCCCGAACTCCGCGATTCCCACCGGCTTGCCCCTTCCTCGTACGCTTAGGCGGACGCGCTCCGCTGAGGTCTGGCTCACCCGGTACACCATCATGGTGGGTGACTCGCCAGCAAGCGCCTCGTTCCACTGCCCCCCGCTCCACGCTTCCACGCGATACGAAGCAATGCGGCTTTCCTTCCCATAGTCCCCCAGGTAGGTCGGCTCGAGGACTGCAATCGTGTTGAAGCTCGTCGGCTTGCGCAGATCGATCTCGATCCACCCTGACGTTTGCCCATCATCGCACTGCCAGTACGTTCCTGGCCGATCGTCGTTTGCCAGGTCCGGTCCCGATGTATCGGCGGAGCTGCTCGCGTACGAGGGCCGACCCGACGCGAGGTTCGATGAAATGATCTGCAGTGCGGGTGTGAGCCGTGGCGCTGGCACCCGATCGCGCCAGAGTTGCCCGATCTCAGCAAGCCGATCCACCGCGTTTTGGTCGAACCGCCCCTCCCGGTTCGGCGCCACATTCAAGATGAGATTGCAGTGGTGCGCATTGAACGGGATTAGCCATTCTTCCACGATCTGCTTGGCGGAGCGAAGTTCCTGGCTCGGATATTCCAGCTTCCAGAACCAGTCGCTCTGCAGCGTGGTTGCCGACTGCGACGGCACCTCGCTTCCGGCCGGAATGGTCTGCCCGGCGTGCTGCTCATACTGCTTCACATCGGTGTAGTAGAGGGCTGGCGCCGGAAATCTGCCCTGGTTGTAATCACTCATCAGGCAGTTCGGCTGCAGCTGCTTCACATGGTTGTAGATTTCGAGAAACGGCATCTCTTCATAGTTCAATCGGCTCCAGGCCGCGTTCCATCCGTCGATCACCAGTGCCGTAATCTCGCCATAGTTCGTCAGTAGCTCTGTCAGCTGCGCCTTCACCCGGTCGATCTTCTCCCGCGTCACGCAATACGGCCGGACGTCCCCGCGCAGATCGAGAATCGAAAAGTAGAGGCAGGTCTTGAGCCCCAGCGAGCGGAACGAGTCCACATAAGAACGCACAATATCCCGCTTATAGGTCGCATCCTTTACGCACGCGCTGCCGGTCGCCGTTGGCCATAGGCAAAATCCATCATGATGTTTGGTCGTCAGGCAGCCATACGCCATACCTGCCGAACGGGCCCCATGCGCCCACTGATCGGTGTCGAGACTCTTCGGATTGAACAGCTCCGACGATGCCCTCGGATCGCCCCATTCCCGCTGCTCGAAAGTCGCCATGTTCAGGTGGATATACATGCCAAAGCGCAGATCGAGGAACCGCTGCTGCGCCTCCAGCATCGACAACTCAGAGGCGGTTTCAACAATCGCTCCAGCCGAGGTTGTTCTCAATGAGGCACTCAACGCCGCGGCGGCCAAACCACCGGTGAATTCTCTTCTGTTCATTCCGCTCGCCTTCTCTGCAAATCCGGTTGCCGTGCGCCATGCCGGCGATCTCGACTCTCCCGACCATGTCCGGAAGCGCCGTTCTATCTGAAGATATCGCAGTGCGGACGTTTTCTTGCCGCGTCGCTGAAAACTGTGGTTGTGGCTCCGATTCCGAGCGCAAGCGTGACGACCACAACTATGGTGAAGCCAGAGGATTTGCATAGTGGGCGCAAGCCATAGCGAAGATCCTCGAATAGTCCGGTCATTTCCGTTCCGTCCCTAACTAACTCCAAATTTACCGACAGCGGCTTACGTTCTTCCAAACGCCGCGCGAAGATAGACATGCCCCTACACCCCCAACTGAGCAACTAGCCTTCCAACTGCGGCAACACCTAATCCTCCGTTTATAAAGCACAAACGATCTGCCGGCCACAAATTGCGAAATCCGACCCGCCCGGTTACGGAATTGGTTGTCCGTAACCGGACAGAACAGGGGTATTCCTCCTCTTGAAATCAGGAAGGCGAAGCCTGCTCTCTTCTGGTCGGAGTAGTGAAAGCACATCGGGGGCGGTGAGCGCGCAAGCGAAGCCGACTTGCAAACTGCAGATGATTCCTGCCAAAGAACGGTCCGTTGTCCAGAACGCTTCTAGTAGTCTTCGCTCAAGCGCGATCCGATCCAGCACCCGGCGCACTCGGAATTCACCCAGCGAGCTGTCGACCTCGATGGCCGGAGATTCCGCGTGCATTCGTCCACGATGGTCAACAGCCGAATCACCTTCCCGCTGTTCAGCGCATCGGAAACCTGTACGCGCCCCTGCGCGGATTGGGTGTGCTCGCCTAGGGGTCCGTTGATGTGGGCAAAACGCGGGCCGCCTGGAGTGTGGGAAATGTGTACAAAAGTGTGTGCTGTTTGTGTGCTGTTCTCCCCGCACTGCATGAGGGCTGTTGCCGGAACCTTTTCGTTGGCCTTTCCAACGCCATATTTGACGGGTACGGGCCTCACGGTTCCGAAATAGCCGCAAGTATGGCGCTCACCCTACTGCGCCTAGGCGGAGGTGCAGGAGTGCACGTGTCGCAGAGGGGTTGTCGGTTGGCGTCCCTAATGAGCAACAAACTTACACACTTTTCCAAATAGGGAGACCTTGCTGTGATCACGGGGGCTTGGCTGGCGTGGAAGCGGGTCGCGCACGGGATTGGTACCTTCCGGGCGCGAGGGGTGTTGACGTCCTATTTCGTCGTGATGCTCCCGTTCGGCATAGTTTTCGTAGCCCTGTCAATCTGGGCGTGGGGGCAATCCAGCTGTGCAGATGGGTATTCAACTGGTCATTCACTCTGCCTCAGGACAGCGACACGCTTCCTCTTGCAGGACTCAAGAAAAGAGAGAATGAACTGATGAATTGCCAGAGGGACAAATCTGAAAAAGGAAGCCGCGAACTCTACAACTCAGGGTTGTCTAACTACTCTTCCACAGAAAGAGGCAAACGTAAGAATCGTACGCCTCTTTCCGACGTCGGAGGCGACCGCACATTCGGTAATTACGGCAGATTGCTGGGCTGAGGTCCGGCTTGGCACGAAATGGACGGTGACGATACTCAAGGCTCGCACAACTGGCCTTGGCGTGCGGGAGTGCCTGGGATTATTGGATCAGTATCGGACCGAACGACTCTGTAGCTAATTCAAACGACGGCAATTTAGTGTGATGTGTCGCATCGTTCGCAACGATGAGCTCGTCGCGCCGTCGAGCCCGACTATGGGAGGAGATCAGTTGCCGGTGGAAGATCGGATTAGGGTGCGGACGAAAATATTTTCTGCGACCACTCGCGAGGTGATTGTAGCCTCCTGGGTGCTCACGCGGCGGCAGTTTGCCGGAATTGATGGCTTCCGGTCTGGGGGTCGATTTTCCTGACTTGTTGTGCACATGAAGAGCGCCCATGGCCGAGGGGCTCGAAACAATGGTCAGCTTTCACGGTGCGCGGGGAATTGTGTCCCAAAACGCGTGCAGAGATGAGCCTCGAAATGTCGGCGGTTTGTGAGGAGGTTCGACTCCCCTCGCTTCCGCCACGTTTTCACGCAATACCCCGAACCATCGAGCTCCTCGCACCCTGAGGTCACACTGAGCAGTCCGGCGACGAAAAATGTGGTACAAGTGTCCGGCTGGTTCCTTGTAATCGAAATACTCTCCCACTAAATGACCTCTGGAACACTCTTCTTTCTCGCAGCTGCCGCAATCCTGATAGCCATCCGGCTGTTTTCCTACCTAGCCAAGCGGAGAGGACACCGCTTTCTCGAACCTGCCAATGAGGTTTTCGCTTGGAGTCCGTTTCAACTGATGGTCGCGAGTTTCCTGCTGTTGTTTGCCGAGTTGGCGTTTATACGGTGGATCGCCGTAGAGATTCGAGTGTTTGCCTACTTCAAGAACCTCGCCCTGCTCTTGTGCTTCGTGGGTTTCGGTTTGGGCTGCGCCTTGGCGCGCCAAAAGACTCGTTGGTCCTTGAGCGTGAAGGCTCTCATGGGATTGTTGCTGATCGTTCGCCTTCCCTGGAGCGCGAAGGCTCTCGAAAGCCTTTCGCAAGGCCTCGGGGCTGCGGCTGATTTGGAACTTTGGACGACCGGTGCCGCCTGGACCTGGCTTAACTATCTCGCTGTCGTGCTATTGACCGCAATTCTCTTCCTGCTTCTGGTCTGGATCTTCGTGCCATTAGGGCAATTGGTCGGCCGGCAAATGAACCTGGCTGCCAAGCCTCTCGTGAGCTACTCCTGGAATTTGTTTGGCAGCCTGATAGGAATCCTGGCGTTTCTGGCAGTGAGCCGGATGATGCTCCAGCCGTGGGTGTGGCTGGGAATCGTTCTGGCTGGATTCGCAGTACTCCAGACTACGGCAAAGGACAGAGCGCTGATTTTGAGTCTACTGGTGCCTCTGGTATTACTGTTGCACGATCCCGCTAACCCTGATCGCTACAGCATCTGGACACCCTACCAGCAAATCGAATATTCGCGTAGTTACGCGGCCAACGGGGACTTTGCGCAAGGTGTCCTGAAGGTGAATCATACTGGCTATCAAGCGATTGTGAATCTCTCAGCAGCCTTTCTGGCTCGTCATCCCAAATTGCTCAAGGAAGCAGAAAACGAAAATCCTTATAATCTTCCGTTTCGCTTTGTGAGCCCTTCTCCCAGCGTCCTAATCGTCGGATCAGGAACGGGCAACGACGTGGCCGCCGCCTTGCGCAACGGTAGTTCTGAGGTGGACGCGGTTGAGATTGACCCAGCCATCCTGGCTTTGGGGAAACGCGAGCATCCCGAACGCCCTTACGACTCGCCCGTGGTTAAGGTCAATCTGACCGACGCGCGGGCCTTCCTGAAGCGAAGTTCGCGACGTTACGATTTGGCACTGTTTGCCCTCTTGGATTCGCATACCCAGTTTTCGGATTACTCCAACATGCGCATCGACAATTTCGTTTACACCATGGAGTCGTTCCGTGAGGCCAGGGACCATCTCAATCCCAACGGCGTCTTGTTTCTGAAATTTGCGGTGGATCGTCCTTGGATGGGCCGCCGCCTCTCCCGGATGCTGCAGCAGACTTTTGGCAGGCCTCCGCTCGTTTTTTATGCGGGCTCCAGTTACACGCCCGCGGCAGTGTGTTTTGCAGTTTCTGCTTCGGGGCAGAGCGAGGAGGCCCTCGCCCGGGATCCCAGCCTTGCCGCTTTCGTTTCTCGAAATCGGTTCTCTACCGACTCGAAAGATGTCCCCGTTACGACGGATGACTGGCCATACCTCTATCAGGAAGTTCGAAGCATCCCCCGCACGTATCTCTCGCTCGCAGTGCTGGTCATCCTCGTAACCTTGGGCTTCTATTCCAGAATTCCTGCGGCCCGCCAACAGCCTCCATCGCTATTCTTTTTCAGCATGGGCGCCGGTTTCATGCTGCTGGAAACGCAGGTGATCAGCCGGTTGGCTCTTTATTTCGGGACGACGTGGCAGGTGAACGGAGTTGTCATTTCCATCCTGCTGACTGCACTGCTGGTTGCGAACAAGGTGGTCGGGTACTTTCCGAAATCTTTGTCGAGGGACTGGATCGTCGTGCCGTTGCTCGCGGGACTGCTCGTGGCTTACGGCCTGCCGTTTGCCCGAGTGCCGGGTGAGCCAGCACTCGTGGGGGCGATGGTTGCAATCGTTTTTGCGGTGCCGGTGGTATTCGCCGGACTATTGTTTTCTCTGGAATTCCGGGAAGAATCTTCTCCCGGCGCGGCGCTAGGCGCCAATGTGCTGGGAGCTGTTGTGGGCGGTCTATTGGAGAATCTCTCACTCCTTCTGGGGATGCGGGCGCTTTTGCCCATCACCATCGCGATCTACTCTATTGCTGCAATCGCCCTCCGGCTACGGCACAGCCCTAGCCGGACCATCTCGGACAATAACCCGAACCCTGGGGCGGTGCATTAGAATACATCCAATTGAGCTTGAGTCGCAGTCTTAGTTAGGAGGATCGTACGGACCCGGATGCTGGCGCCGTCTTCGTCAGGTTGGGACCTTCCTTCGATTGCTGGTGGGGCGCTGTCTGTTCACTTTGATCTCAACTCTTATGCTCTTCAGGTATTTTCGGAAGTTTGCCCCGGCTACGATTTTTTTCGCGTTCCTGGGTTCAAGTAGTGGACAAAATACGACTCTGGTCAGTCTTGATCAGGCCATTGATTTGGCGCTGTTGCACAACCATTCCCTAAGAGCCACCCGAACTCTCATACTTCAAAACCAAGCGCAAGAGATTACCGCGAATCTGCGCCCCAATCCTACGTTGGGAGCTGACACCCAGTTCATTCCGTTTTTTAGCCCGCAAGATTTTTCCGGCGACAATCTGAACGAAACCCAACAGTTCGATATCGGTCTCTCTTATCTCTTTGAGCGCGGACACAAGCGGCAACGCCGAGTGCAAGCTGCTCGCGATCAAACCTCCGTTACTCGGGCGCAGACCAGTGATGCCGAACGAACTCTAGCTTTCAACGTAGGCCAGCAGTTTGTCAGCGTCTTACTGGCGGAATCCACTCTTCAATTCGCGCTTCAGGATCTGAAAGGTTTCCAGCAGACGGTCGATATTGGCGAAGCCCAACTCAAGGCGGGCTACATCGGGGAAGGTGATTATCTCAAGATCAAGCTGCAACTTCTGCAGTTCCAGACAGACGTTTCCTCCGCCCGGCTGGCCAAAGTACAGGCACTGGTCGGGCTGCGTGAATTCCTCGGCTACAACTCGGTGCCAGCCAACTATGACGTGGTTGGGGACTTGGCCTATGAGCCGATCAAGGCAAATTTGGAAGACTTGCAGATGAAAGCGATGCGCGAGCGCCCCGACTTTCGCGCCGCGGAACTGGGAATAACGGCGGCCAAGAGTCAAATCCTCCTCGCCAAAGCCAACGCCAAAGTGGATGTAAACGGCACCTACGACTTCACCCACGTCTCCGGAGAAAATACGGCTTCGATCTTTGCCAATTTTGAATTGCCGATCTTCAACCGTAATCAGGGAGAGATCGCTCGTACCGGGTATGCACTCACGCAAGCACAAGAACAGCAGCAGGCAGCCAGCGATACAGTTCTTTCCGATGTTGCCAACGCCCTCGAGGCCGTCTGGAGCAACGATGAAGTCGTCCAACTCTACACATCCGGTTACCTGAAGCAGGCGCAGGATTCGCGCGACATTAGCGAGTACGCATACAAGCGCGGCGCCGCCAGCCTCCTGGATTTTCTCGACGCGGAACGCAGTTACCGCTCTGTGCAGCTAGCTTATCGCCAGGCGCTCGCATCCTATATGACGGCTCTGGAACAATTGAAGGAAGCTGTGGGAACGAGGAACCTGCCATGAGTGTCAGGAAAAATCTGCGGCAACTGGCTGGTTTGGCCGCGATATTGACGATCACCCTCATGCTGGCCTCTTGCTCGGGATCAGGCACCAACGCGGCAGCGAACTCAAGCGGCGCAACCAGTTCCAACAGCGCCGAGTTGTTTACGATTCCACCTGACCAGATGGCGCACGTTCAAGTCTTGACCGTTCAGCCGACGACGTTGACTCGATCCCTGCGCCTGACCGGTGCCGTTGCTTACAACAGTTTCCGCACTACGCCGGTCATTACTCAAGTGAGCGGCCCGGTCAGCAGAGTCGTCGTGGTTCCCGGGCAGAAAGTGCGTCAGGCCGAACCGATGCTGTATGTCGCGAGTCCAGATTACTCGCAGCTCCGTACCAACTACCTCAAAGCCAAAGATGCCTATGCCCTGGCGCAAAAGGCTTATGCCCGGGCGGAGGACCTGTATCAGCATCACGCGATCGCCGAACAGAATGTAGAGCAGGCACAATCGGTCGAGGTTCAGGCAGGCGGTGACCTCGCATCGGCGCAAGCCGCCCTGAAGGTCATGGGCATTACCGATCCTGACGCGCTCGTGAAGGCGCCGCCTTCGTTCGAAGTTCCCGTGAAGGCGCCCATCAGCGGCCTTGTCGTCGAGCAGGATGTTTCTGCGGGACAAGTCATTCAACCCGGGACCACGCAATGTTTCATGATCTCCGACATCAGCACCGTTTGGGTTCTGGTGAATGTCTATCAGAAAGACTTGCCCTACGTGCGCGTGGGCGATTCGGTCGACATTCAGACCGATACCTATCCTGAAGTGTTCCACGGGCGAATTGCGTATGTGGCGGCCTCGCTGGATCCGAGCACGCGAACGCTGCAGGCGCGCATCGAGACTCCCAATCCGGGCGACAAGTTGAAGAAAGATATGTATGTGGTGGCGACCGTCCATGCGGGAACAATTCGCAAGGCAATTGCGATTCCGGATGCCGCCGTACTGCGTGATGCCGAGAACCAGCCTTTTGTTTATGCCGCGGCATCCTCCAACCAGTTCGGCAGGCGCTCGATAACACTTGGAGAAAGTTTGAGTGGGCAGACGCAGATTCTCAGTGGGCTGACAGCTGGTGACCGTGTGATCGGGAATGGCAGCTTGTTCCTGCAGTTTTCAAACTCGTTGCAGCGTTAACCGTATCGCGAAGACTTTGAGAGACGTTCTAACAACTCTGGCGAGAATGGTATTCACCACAACTGAATGATCCATCGAATAGTCCAAGCGGCTTTGCGTCAACGGTTTCTCGTGCTGATGCTGACCGTCTTCATCTCGGTTGGGGGGATCCTGTCTTTTCAGAGGATGCCCGTCGATGCCTATCCGGACCTCTCTCCCCCCCAGGTAGAAATCATCACCCAGTGGCCTGATCATGCCGCCGAAGAAGTCGAACGGCTCGTCACTCTTCCTCTCGAACTCGAGATGAATGGCGTCCCGCACATGAGTGTGATGCGCTCCATCTCACTGTATGGGTTGTCGGACCTTATCTTGACCTTCGAGGAGAGCACGGACGATTACTTCGCGCGACAGATTGTTTTTGAGCGCCTGGCGCAGGCTACGCTGCCGACAGGCGTGACCCCAACCCTCGCGCCCTTGTTCAGCCCCAGCGGCCTCGTCTATCGCTATGTTCTGGAAAGTCCCGACCGCAGTCCTCAGGAACTGAAAACCATTGAAGACTGGGTGGTCGCGAGGGCTTATCGATCGGTTCACGGAGTAGCCGACGACTCCGGCTTCGGCGGAACCGTAATGCAATACCAGGTCTTACTCGACCCGGCGCGTATCTATGGGTATCACCTGGCCATTCCGCAAGTGACCGCTGCTTTAGCAGCCAACAATTCCAATGCCGGCGGCGGCTTCTACTCGCAAGGCGGACAGTTTTATTACGTTCGCGGCATCGGTCTGGTCCGAAATACAGATGACATTGGAAACATTGTGGTCGGCGCCAACAAGGGTGTTCCCATCCGAGTGCGTGACGTAGGAGATGTAACCATTGGACATGCGCCACGCCTCGGCCAATTCGGCTACCAGAAAAATGACGATGCAGTTGAAGGCGTAATTCTCATGCTGCGCGGGGAGCAGACGCAAAACGTCCTCAAGGGCGTGGAGGCGAAGACCGACGAACTGAACCGCCATATCCTCCCGCCCGACGTCAAAGTTCATCCTTATTACGACCGCAGCGAATTGGTAGATCTTACAACCGACACCGTCGAGGCGAATCTGCTCCGCGGCATGGTGCTGGTACTGATCGTCCTGGTCTTTTTTCTGGTCAGCTTCCGGGCTGCGGTCATTGTTGCGCTCACCATTCCGCTCTCGCTTTTGTTTGCCTTCATCGTGCTTCACGCGCACGATGTTGCCGCAAATCTGCTTTCCATTGGTGCCATCGACTTCGGGATTGTCATCGACGGCACCGTGGTGATGATTGAGAATATCTACCGCGAACTGGCCTTGCGCGAGGGCCAACAGTACAACCTGAATGAGGTGATCCTCGCCGCCGCCAAAGACGTGGATCGGCCCATCTTCTATTCTGTTGCCGTTATTCTTGCCGGATATCTACCGATTTACGCTTTGAGCGGGCCGTCCGGTAAGCTGTTCCACCCCATGGCCGAGACCATGTCGTTTGCGTTGGTCGGGGCGCTCATTCTGACTCTCACGCTCATTCCAGTGCTGGCCTCCTACTGGTTCAAGAAGGGCGTGCATGAGAAACCGAATCGCGCCTTTGAGTGGATGAAAGGAAAATACGCCGGTCAATTGGACTGGGCGCTCGATCATCCGAAGACCACCATTGCCATTGCCGCACTCATCTTTGCCGCGGCGCTGCTGCTTGTTCCCTTCATCGGGGGCGAGTTCATGCCTCACCTCGACGAAGGCGCGCTCTGGGTACGCGCGACCATGCCCTATACCATTTCCTTCGATGAGGCCAGCAAGATCGCTCCTCAGATACGCGACATCCTGAGTTCTTATCCGCAAGTCACGGTGGTCGCCTCAGAGTTAGGGCGCCCTGACGACGGCACCGATCCCACCGGCTTTTTCAACTGCGAGTTCTACGTGGGTCTCAAGCCCTACAAAGACAAAAATTGGGCCGGCGCTCTCAGCGAAAAGAAGCAGTTGATCGAATCGATCAACAAGAAGCTCATTGCCTTTCCCGGGATTATTTTCAACTACACGCAACCCGCCGAAGATGCCGTGGACGAGGCGCTGACCGGACTGAAGAGTTCTCTAGCAGTCAAGGTCTACGGCGAAGATTTGAATGTACTGCAAGACAAAGCCATACAGATCAAGAACACGCTCTCGAAGGTGGCTGGTTTCACCGAGCTCACCGTGGTTCGCGAACTTGGTCAGCCCAGCCTGCTGGTCGACGTCGACCGCGACAAGATTGCGCGTTATGGCATCAACGTCGCGGATGTGGAAGCTGTGATTTCTGCTGCCGTCGGCGGCCAGGCCGTCACGCAAGTTATTCAAGGGGAAAAGTTGTTCGATCTGGTTGTTCGCATGCAGCCCCAATTCCGCAGCAGCGCCCACGAAATCGGAAACCTGCTGGTGGGCACTCCCGACAGTCAGCAAATTCCCTTGAGCCAACTCGCCAACATCACGCAGGGAAATGGAGCGTCCTTTATCTATCGGGAAAATAATTCCCGCTACATCGGCGTGCAGTACAGCATCGAAGGTCGCGATCTGGAGCGCGCAGTGCACGACGGCCAGGCGGCCGTGAAGAATGCGGTGAGCTTGCCTCAGGGTTACACCATGGCTTGGGGCGGCGAGTACAGTCAGTTTCTCGAAGCCCGCTCCCAGATGTACGTCATCGGGCCCCTGGCGGTCGTGCTGATTTTCATGATCTTGTTTGCTCTCTACGGAAATTTCAAATTCCCCGTCACCATCGCCCTGGGCGTAATCATGACGGAACCCGTGGGGGCACTGGTTGCTCTAAAACTCACGCACACTCCGTTCAGTGTTTCTTCCGTCCTGGGTCTGCTGGCCCTCCTCGGAGTGTCGGTAGAGACCGCCGTCATTCTCGTTTCCTACATCAATAAGTTGCGGCTCGAAGGCATGGGAATCCGCACAGCCATTCGGGAGGCATCGCTTTTGCGCCTGCGTCCCATCATGATGACGGCTCTGGTCGCGTGCCTTGGATTATTGCCGGCGGCCCTTTCCACCGGCATTGGATCGGATACTCAAAGGCCCTTCGCCATTGTCATCGTTGCAGGCCTGATCTCTCGCCTCTTCATCGGATTTTTTGTGAACCCGGTGTTGTACGAAATGGTCGCGCGCGACGGTGATGTGCTTCAAGTCTAGTAAGAGAAAGGGGCGCCTCCCGGGCGCCCGCTTTAGATTCCACCGGTTTAGCGGTAGGCGGCTGACTCGCGTCCAATCTTGCGGACTTTCTTTATCAGTTCTGATTGGTGATTCGTCAAACTGGCTTCCCACGGCTCATCGACGCCGAGGAGCGCGAGCGCGCCTCCCGCCAACGCCAGATTCTTCGAGAAATTGATCATGTCATTCATGCGCACCTCACGATCTTCATTGCGTCAGAAGTCATGCATGACGGGCGAGACTCCTGCCAAGAATCCTATGATGAGCAAAACACCCAACTTCGGTTTTACGCCAAGCAAAGGCTGGCTCCGCCCGAAATAAGTGGCAGCGCCGATAACCTCACCGCTGACTCCAGGGGTGGGTACTCCTTTCGATTCTGCGTAGGGCGCCATGGATTTGGCTCCCGCAGGTGATTGATTCCGTTGTCAAGAAAAAGCCGCCAAACAACCTACGTCCGATCAGAAATGCAGCTTTCATACATTTGTCCTCCGCGCTGGTTGCTCGGCATTCGATTCGACCCGTTGGAATGGTGTTGCCTGATTACACCTGGAAGGAATCGCCGAGGCGCCGGAGACATCGCTAAACAAGTATTTCACGCTAAGATTCATAGCTAATCGTTCCTGACCACAATCAGCCTGTCCGTGCCAGGCATAGCACTCACGGGCCATTTCCCAGCTTCCCGACAAATCGTATGCTTCTTCTTGAGCAGCACTTGGGGGAGGGCTGATCAACAAACGCCCCGTAGACTTGAAACTGAGTCTTGGGGCGTTTTGTTTTGCACTCGAAATACCACGGCAGTGCTTGCGTCTCCGGATTAGGCACTTGCAGCGCACCCGCTGGCAACTCGTTCTGAGGTTTGTTGACCAGGGAACTCAGGGCGTATCGTCGCATAAAGCTCACATCAAAGGGCACCAGCAGTTCCGCCAACCGCTGAGCTTCCGTCGCGGGCGCAGTCAGCCAAATTCGGTAGGGTCGCTGCGGCAGGATTACCGGCATTCGGTCGTGCACGTCGTCGAGCAACTCGTTTGCAGCCGTCGTGCGGATCGAGCGCGACTCCACCACTTGACCGCTGGATGATTCCAGCGATCCCACAGGCCTGATTCCGGCAGATGGATTTTACGAGTGGAAAAAGACGGGCAAAGAACGACAGCCCTTTCATTTCGGGATGAAGGACCGTTTCCCTGGTGGCTCTCGCTAGAGTTCGTGTCATTGATGATGGAGAATCGGCACTAATGAGGCCCGCCTTGTCACAAACAGCAGCTGCAGATCAGGTAAAATAACGTCTTGGGTCACTCTCCGCTCACCAGGAATCAAACTTCCCGCCGCGTGCCGCAGGCGGTGCCGAGTGCTCTCCTTCTGTTGGCGATGGTGCTTGTCAGCGCCGCCCATGCCGACAACGCCGCCTTTGATCTCATCGGCCCCAAGGTCGACGTCCGCGTGCAACGGGCCGGCGTCACCCTGCCCATTGCGGAAGTTCCGAATCTGCAGGCCGGAGACCGCCTCTGGGTCCATCCCGATCTGCCCGACAGTCAGTCGGTCCGTTATCTGATGGTCGTAGTTTTTCTGCGCGGAGCCACCAACCCGCCTCCGGATTCCTGGTTTACCCGAGTGGAAACTTGGACCAAACCTGTCCACGACGAAGGCGTCTTCGTCATTGTGCCGGACGAGGCCGAGGAGGCCCTCGTTTTCCTGGCTCCCGAAACCGGCGGCGCTTTCAGCACCCTTCGTACTGCGGTTCGGGGAAAGCCCGGTGCCTTTGTGCGCGCATCCCAGGATCTCGTGCAAGCCAGCCTCGACCGCGAACGTCTGGAGAAATACCTCGATGCCGTGCGCGAAATCTCCGCCAGCGATCCGGAACAGTTGAAGGCACGTACAATCTTATTGGCGCGTAGCTTGAATATCCGCCTCGACCAGCAGTGCTTCGACAAGCCAACCGCCCAGCAGGCCCCGTGTCTGACCCAGAACACAGATCAGTTGGTGCTCGATGACGCTCATAGCCAAAGCATGGTCGCGACCCTCACCACCGGCACATCCAGCGACCTGCTAGCGCAGCTCAGTGCCACCCCGCGAGCCGGCGGTGGCTATTACAGTCCGTACGTCGGAGCGATCGTCGATGTCGCCCGCATTCTGGCCACCGCGCACACTGCGCAATATCAGTACATTCCGGCTCTGGCCCTGCCGAAGCAGGATGAACTCAGTCTGCGGCTGAATAACCCTCCCTCTTTTCGCAATCCGAAGTCGGTAATCGTCATCGGCTTGCCGCCGGTGCATCCTGCTCCCGTACCACCGTTGCGGGCAGTCGATCCCGCTCAAGTCTTTTGCGCCGGCAAGCCATCACTTCTGATTCCGGCGGAAGGGGCGCCATTAGTTTTTGCCTCAGATCTTGCCCACAACTTCGTGCTCCATGTGGAAACCAAGTCGGGCCCTGGGATCGACCTGCCCGCGAAGCCCGATCCGTTGCTTGGAGGATTTCTAATCGAGACCCAGGCTCTCCAGTCCACCGCCTTTGCTGGAGAACTCACCGGAATTCTGCGCGGATCGTGGGGCTTCCATTCCTTCGACGGACCACACTACCGGCTGCGCACCTCCCGGCCCGCCCAATGGATTGTCGCCTCCAAAGACGCCAGCGCGCTGATCGTCGGACGCGAAGACACCCTTCACCTTCAGTCTCCCGATGCCTGCTGTGTCAGCGAAGTGAAGGTTAAAGATGAGCAGGGAAAGCTGCTGGAGGCCGAGTGGAAGAGTCCGAAGCCCGAGGAACTCGAAATCAAGGTACCGCTGCAGAAAGCCGAGGCGGGACCAGTCACCGTGTTGATCACGAAGTTTGGATTGCACGAGGCTGACGAGATTCCTCTTCACACATACGCCGAGGCAGGCCGTCTCGACAGTTTCAGCATTCACGCCGGCGATGTCGATGGTCTGCTGAAAGGCACGCGCCTCGACCACGTCGACAGTCTGGAAGTGAATGGTATTCACTTTAAGCCTGACAATCTCGCCCGCGCCAATCAGCAGGACGAACTCAGGTTGACCACCGCAGACGCATCCATCCGAACGAAGCTGCATCCCGGAGACTCAATCGTCGTCCGCGCCACGCTCAAAGATGGCCGCGTCCTCGATCTCACATCGCAGGTCGAATCTCCGCGCCCGGCCGTGACCGTGCTCAACCAGAGCGTACAACTGGATCCGTCGTCGCCCCCCATCGTGCGACTCGGGAGTCAGGGCGAGTTGCCGCAGGACGGCCGGCTGAATTTCTTCTTGAAAACACAAGTGCCTGAGACCTTTTCTCCGACAGAGAAAATTGAAGTCGCCACCTCCGATGAGTCCTTCCGCGTATTGCTCAGTTTCAAAGACGGCAATCTCACTCTGCAAGACTCGAAGACGGTTTTTGTAGTTCTCGACCCCATGAAAGTCCTCGGTCCCTCGGCGTTCGGACCTCTCAAGCTTCGCCCGGTTGCAGGCGATGGTACCGACGGCGACTGGCAGCCTTTGGTGGATCTGGTACGTGTTCCCACGCTCAAGGGAATTCACTGCGCGACCGGTACTGAAAAGCAGTGCACCCTGAACGGCGACAAACTTTTCCTGATCGACTCGGTCAGCACCGACGCCGATTTCGCCAACCCGGTCGCCGTCCCAGAGGGTTTTGTCGAGGATGCGCTCGCAATTCCACCCCCGAAAGGGAAAACGCTCTACATCCGGCTTCGTGACGACCCCGCCACCATCGACACGGTAACGCTGCCCATGCTGACCGCGCAGCCATAGCAGGTCCCACTTTCGTTAAGAGAGTTTTCGGCCCCGTCGCGATATACTCGCCCCTTCAATCCCTATGGCGACCATTCTCTACGGAGTCAACGGCGAAGGCGCGGGACACTCCACTCGCGCCAAAGAAGTGCTCTCTCATCTTGTCGCCCAGGGACACTCCGTCCACGTAGCTTCTTTTGATCGAGGCCTCCAGAACCTGAAGCCTCATTTCGACGTCACCGAGATTTACGGCTTCCACTTCGCCTACGTCAACAATCGCGTACGCTACAAGCGCACCATCGCCAAAAACCTGATCACCGTCCCGCAAGCCGCGAAAAGCCTGCACCATTTATATGACCTCGTGGACGAATGGAAAACCGACCTGATCATCACCGACTTCGAGCCGCTCACCTGTCACGTCGGACACAAGAAGCGCCTTCCCGTCATCTCCATCGACAACCAGCACTGCCTTACCAATGCCGTGGTTTCTTATCCTAGGCAGTACGCGGGCGATGCCGCCGCAGCCAAAATCGTAACCCGCCTCATGACCCCTCACGCCAACGCCTACCTCGTGATTTCTTTCTTCACCGCACCTACCCGCAAGCGCAATACGTTCCTGTTTCCTCCATTGTTGCGGCAGGAAATCCTCGATGCCACTCCCACCGAAGGCGACCACGTCCTGGTTTACGTAACCTCACCTGCCCCGGAATTGGCAAAGTTGTTGTCTTCCGTCCGTTGTCGCTTCATCGCCTACGGCTTCGGGCGCGAAGGCAAAAATGAGCAGGGAAACATTCTTTATAAAAAACCCTCCATCGACGGCTTCTTCGCCGACCTGACCTGCGCCCGAGCCATCGTAGCCAACTCCGGATTTTCCTTGGTCACCGAGGCCCTGCATTTGAGCAAGCCCTACCTGGCCGTCCCGGTCAGTCACCAGTTCGAGCAAATCTTCAACGCATATTGGCTGGAAAGGTCCGGGTATGGTGCCTACTGGGAAGAACTAAACAAGGAGCGCGTCGAGTCTTTCCTTTACAATCTCCCGCACTATCGCGAAGCGCTGGAACAATATCCCCGACAAGGCAACGCCGCCCTCCTCGAAAAACTCGACACCCTGATCGCCGCCTACATCGCCGGTTAACCTATAAAGAACAGGTACTCGCGTCCCGCAGGGACTGATTACCTCCCGCGTCCCGCTTGGCAAACGCACCGCCCGGTGCACAATTGTCTTGTGAGCACATTTTTTACGGCTTATGAGAGAGGGCGTAAACAACGGCGAGGCAAGCGCGACAGGTTGCACCAGTCAAAGTTATGAGCAGACACAGGGCGGAATGTGAGCACAAAAACGACGGGAAAGCATACTTCCGTTGTGCCAAACTGTGACGGAACAGTTGTGCACCTTTGCGCCCAGAGTCCACCCCCGCTGTTCGAGTGCGCGCATCCGCTGGTTCGCCCGCTAGCCGAAGCGGCGAAGATCCGGTCCGCGAGATTCCTTCGCGGCTTTTTACCGTATCGGCCGCATTGGCATTTCTTCGCCGATTGCCACTCTGACCGGTTGCCAGTATGGTTTGACGTTAGTTCCCGCCGGGGTACTGCCATGCATGGATACCATTCTCGCGCTGCGGAAATAACGGGCTGACGAGAAACCGGAACAGATGTTCTCTCACTGCCCCTCGTGCCGTCAGGGCATGCAACCGGATCAGCTCCAAGGGGATTTTCGGAAGGGGGTTTAGATCTGGGAAAGCGCGTTTTTCGGCAGGGATTTTCATCGCCCGAGGATTTGCAGACGGCCATCATCCGGACTGACGGATACCGGCAAGGCAGGCGATCTGCGGGGATTGCGCCTGTGCACAAAATCCTCAACCCTTATGGGCTGGTGTCGGGGCGTGTTGACCCCAGAGCGCGCGCCCTGCCGGCAGGGCTGCATGCCGCCAATCAGCGAGCTAATGTTCAAGCATCAGCATTGAGTGCATACGTTGAAAATCGTAAATGGAACGGATCTTTTTCTTGGAAACGGTCCGGTTGTGGAGTGCGAAGCTAACCCAGTACCCAGAGTTGGGTCCCTCTTGTTTTGTCTACAGGCTCCTCTTGTACCTACGCGACCTCTTTCCTTTCAGCAATCAGGGGCGCCTGCACCAGTTCCTCAAATAGTGAGCGGTAGTGAATCATCGCCGTTCTCAAATCCTCCGTAGTTGCTGCGTCTTTGCCCACTCGCAACGCGATCTCGTGTGCCGACCGGTAATTCTCTACCACTCGGGGATGGTCGACCGAGATGTCAGCCGCACGCTGATCGAAATCGGAAACGGGATAGCCTCGAGTCTTCATCAAAGAAGACACCAAGTCATCCGCTTCTGCTACCGCTCCCTTTGGCGAATCGACAAAGCGAGACTGTATCGACACCCACTGTTTGGAGAAACGCTCTCGTTCCATGGGATCAAGCTCGCGAAGATTGAGCTTTTCAACCCGATCCTGGCGGTCCGCTAATTTCGCTTTTGCCTTTCGTTCTGAGCCATGCGCTAGCACCGCGCGCTCGTACTCGGGCCCAAACTTTTGCCGCAGGTTTGCAGTCGTGTTCCTGCGTTTTCGCAGGTATAACCCAATCGCCACGACGATGATGACAAGCACAGCGCCGGCGAGCACGATCAGCTTAGGGTCCATCAGACTCAGATTCATTTAAAACCCCCGATCACCAAGAATTCCCGCAAAACGAGATTTGCTCACGAAGCTCGCTCCGCGATCAGAACTCCGTGAATGGCCAGTATCGGACTCCGGACTTCGGAAAACTGATCAGAATTGACCGTGTTCGTGAATCAATGTCATCGAGTCGACGCGATATCGTCTATTAGAGGATGGCCGATTCTGGTTCT
>Ga0209380_10000432_pt1 | contig 29543 bp, 26 predicted proteins | sample HubBroMetageWFT6_FD_188347 | JGI IMG/M metagenome (GOLD analysis project Ga0209380, IMG submission 188347) | Warmed and freeze-thawed soil microbial communities from the Hubbard Brook experimental Forest, New Hampshire - Hubbard Brook CCASE Soil... | ecosystem: Environmental > Terrestrial >... | reverse complement strand
AATGGCGCAGGCGAGCGCTGCGCAGCACGCGGCGGCCCCAGCGGCTCGGTGCCTTCATCAGCCGGTCGCTCCCGCTCCCGGGAGCGGGTCCAGCTCGCGCTCGCTCGCGAACTGGGTCTCGTATAGCCGCGTGTAGAGGCCGTTGCGGGCCAGCAGCTGAGCGTGCCTCCCGGTATCGACGATGCCGCCGCGATCGAGCACGCAGATCAGATCGGCGCCGATAATCGTGGACAGGCGATGCGCGATCACAATCGTCGTCCGCCCGCGCATCAGCCGACGCAGCGCCGTCTGCACCTGACGCTCGGTTTCGCTGTCGAGCGCCGAAGTCGCCTCGTCGAGCAGCAGGATCGGCGCATCTTTCAGCATAGCCCGGGCGATTGCCAGGCGCTGGCGCTGTCCGCCGGACAGGCGCACCCCATGCTCGCCGACGAGGGTGTCGTAACCCTCCGGCAGCTCGCGGATGAATCCGTCGGCGCCGGCCGCTGCTGCTGCCGCCTCGATGTCTTCGTCCGGTGCGCCAAGGCGGCCGTAGGCGATGTTGGCACGCACCGTGTCGTCGAACAGGCTGACTTCCTGGGAGACAAGCGCGATCGCGCCGCGCAGGGAGGCGAGCGTCACCTCGCGTGTTTCTTGGCCGTCTATCGTGATGCTCCCACCGTCGACATCGTAGAACCGGGGAATCAGGTTGAGCACCGTCGATTTTCCGGCACCGGAGCGGCCGACCAGCGCGACCGTGCTGCCCGCTTCAATAGTGAAAGAGATTCCGTCGAGCGCGACAGTGCCCGGATGATAGCCGAACCGCACCTCCTCGAACCGCACCTCGCCGCCGCGGATCTGCAAAGGTCTGGCACCGGGCCGGTCCTGGACCTTTGGCTCGATATCGAGGATATCGAAGACGCGCTGTGCCGCTGCGAGGCCCTCCTGCAACGATGCGTTGAGAATGGCCAGGGCCTTCATGGGCTGATAGGCGAGGAGGAGCGCGGTGATGAACGAAAAGAACGCACCGGGGGTGCGGGCGCCGGAAATGACCTGATGCCCGCCATAGAGGATCACCACTGCGATCGCCGCACCGCCAAGCGCTTCCATCATCGGCGCGGCGCGAAAGCGGGTGCGGTTGGCGCGATCGACCAGGACGAAGATCCGCTCGAATATCGCCAAGGCGCGGCGCTCTTCGTATGTCTCCATGCCATAGGCCTTGACGTGGCGTGCGCCCTGGAATGTTTGGCTAAGCAACGTCGTCAGCTGGCCCATCTCGGCTTGGGTGTTGGCCGAGACGCCTCGCATGCGCCGTCCGATACGGACGATCGGCCGGATCGCCAGCGGAAAGGCGACGAACGAGACAAGCGCCAGCCCCCAATCCTGGTAGAACATGACGCCGACGAGGAACACGACGGTGACTGCGTCGCGGCCCATCCCGGCGAGCACGTTTGCCGCGGCGTTGCGCAACAGCCAAACGTCGTTGGTGAAGCGTGAAATCAGCGTGCCGCTCGGATTCGCGTTAAAGTAGGCGAGGTCGGCACGCATCAGCCGGGCAAACAGCGCATTCTGCACATCGGTGATGACGCGCTGGCCGATTCGGCTCATCAACACCGTCTGGCCGTAATCGGCGAGCCCTTTGACGAGCGCCAGCGCGAGAGCCGCGCCGCCGAGCAGGAACAACAATGACCCGTCACGGGCGATGAAAATGCGGTCGAGAACCGGCTCCATCAGCCAGGCGCGCAATGCCGTGCTGCCGGCAGCGGCTCCCATGCACACAAAGGCCAGCGTGATGGCGCCGAGATGCCGGCCCATGAAATCGCGCACCAGCCGCCGCACCAGCGCGAACGAGCGTGTGCCTTCCTGCATAATCGGTGAACTGTCGCGCATAAGGCCCCGTCCGCCAGTGTTAGAGGCGAGCGGGGCGAATGGCAAGATCGGCGGTTACGCGCCGGCCACGGTCAGATCGTCAATGCGCAGGGTCGGGGCGTCGGCCCCGGTGCGGAATTCGAGATCGTTGGCGGCTGCCATGCGGGCAAACATCTCGTTCAGATTGCCCGCGACTGTCATCTCGCTGACCGGGAAGGCGATCTGCCCGTTCTCGATCCAGAAGCCGGCGGCGCCGCGGCTGTAATCGCCGGTGAGGCCATTGACCCCCATCCCCATTAGCTCGGTGACATAAAAACCGTTCTTGATGTCGGTCATCAGCTCCGCGGGGCTCGCGCTGCCCGGCTCAATCCAGATGTTGGTTGCCGCGGGGGCTGGCGGGGAAGCGGTCCCGCGGGCGGCGTGGCCGGTCGATTTGAGGCCGAGCTGACGTGCCGAACGCAAATCCAAGAGCCAGGTCGTCAGCACCCCATTATCGATCAGCGCGCGCCGCTTATTGGCGAGGCCCTCAGCGTCGAACGGCTTGGAGCGGTGGCCGCGCTGCCGGTGCGGATCTTCGGTGATCGTGATCGCTTCCGGGAATATCCGCTGCCCCAGCTTGTCGCGCAGAAAGCTGGTGCCGCGCGCGATCGATGGACCGGAGATCGCGCCCAAGAGATGCGAGACGAAGCCCCGGGCGACCCGCGGATCGAACACAACCGAACAGCGGCAGGTCGGCATCTTGCGGGCGCCCAGCCGTTTGACCGCGCGCTCGCCGGCGGATTTGCCGATCTCGGCGGGGTCTCGCAGGTCCCCGGCGTATACCGCGCTGGCGAAGTCGTAGTCGCGCTCCATCTGCGTGCCCGACCCGCTGATTACCGACGCGCCGACCCCGTGATGCGAGCCCGAATAGCCGCCGGCGAACCCGTTCGAGGCGACAAGGGCGATCCGCGAGCGGCCCCAGCTGGCTTCGGCGCCTTCGGAGTTCGTGATCCCCGGGACCGCGAGCGCCGTCTCCTCGGCCGCGCGCGCCCGCTCGATCAACGTTTCGGCACTCGGCTCCTCGGGATCAAGCATATCAAGCTGCGACCAGTCTAGAGCGATCTCGGCCGGATCGGCGAGCCCGCAGAACGGGTCTTCCGGCACCGCCCGCGCCATTGCCAAGGTGCGCTCGACCAGCTCGGCCAACATCTTCGGTGAGCGATCACTCGACGATACGATCGCCTGCCGTTTTCCGACCAGCACGCGGAGTCCGAGATCCTGGCTTTCCGAGCGTTCGAGCTTCTCGGTCTTGCCGAGGCGGCGGGCGTGCGACAGCGAGGTGCCCTCGAACAGCACGGCATCAGCGGCATCGGCTCCGGCTTTGCGGGCGCGGCCTACGAGATCCTGCAGCAGATCGATCGCCGCCGCGGTTTCCTTATCCAGTGATGGGCTCATTCGCTGTCCGTCTTTTTCCAGATTGATTGGCCACTGCCGGGCAGGCCGTAATCGGCCCATTTACGAGTGACCTCTTCTACGACCTTGTCGCTCATGCGGATCGGCCTCCCCCAGGTGCGATGCGTCTCCGGCGGTAATTTGTTGGTCGCATCGAGCCCGATCTTGCCGCCGAGCCCCGATTCGGGCGAAGCGAAGTCGAGATAGTCGATCGGGGTGTTCTCCATCAGCGTCGTATCGCGCACCGGATCCATGCGGGTCGAGATCGCCCACATCACGTCCTTCCAATCGCGCGCGTCGACGTCGTCATCCACGACGATCACGAACTTCGTGTACATGAACTGCCGCAGGAACGACCAGATCCCCATCATCACCCGCTTGGCGTGGCCGGGATAGGCCTTGCGTATCGATACGACAGCGATCCGGTATGAGCAGCCCTCCGGCGGCAGCCAGAAATCCACGATCTCCGGGAATTGCTGCTGCAATAGCGGGATGAACACCTCGTTCAGGGCTTCGCCTAAGACTGAAGGCTCGTCGGGCGGCCGCCCGGTGAAGGTCGAGAGGTAGATCGGGTCGCGCCGCATCGTCATCGCCGACACGCGGAAGACCGGGAATTGCTCGACCGCGTTGTAATAGCCGGTATGGTCGCCATAAGGGCCTTCGTCGCCATATTCGTCGAGCGCGACATGGCCTTCGAGCACGATCTCCGCCTCGGCCGGCACTTTGAGCGGCACGGTCTTGCAATCGACCAGGTCGAGCCGCTTACCGCGCAACAGCCCGGCGAACTGGTATTCCGACAGCGTGTCGGGCACCGGAGTCACCGCCGCGATGATCGTCCCAGGATCGGCGCCGATCACAGCGGCAGCGGGCAACGGCTCGCGTTTCGCCTCGGCCCAGCGGCGATGGTGCTGCGCCCCGCCGCGATGACGCAGCCAGCGCATCAACGTCGTGTCGCGGCCGGTCACCTGCATGCGGTAGATGCCGAGATTGAAGCCGTCCTCGCGCCCGATGCCCGGACCCTTGGTGACGACCAGCGGCCAGGTGATCAGCGGCGCCGGTTCGTCCGGCCAGCAGGTCTGTATCGGCAGCAGCCCGAGATCGATTTCGGCGCCGCGCAACACGATCTCCTGGCAGGGCGCGGCCGCAACCGTACGCGGCCGCATCGCCATCACGGACTTCAGCAGTGGCAGCATATCGAGTGCCTCGCGCCAGCCGCCGGGTGGCTCCGGCTGCTTCAGGAAGGCAAGCGTCTCGCCGATCTCGCGCAATTGGTTCGGCTCGCGATCCATCCCCCAGGCAACCCGCTCGACCGTGCCGAATAGATTGACCAGCACCGGCATCGGGATCGCCCTAGCAGTATCGCGCGCGACATTCTCGAACAGCACCGCCGGGCCCCCCTCGGCGAGGAGCCGCGTCTGGATCTCGGTCATTTCGAGAAACGGCGAGACTGGGGCGGACACCCGCGCCAGCCGCCCGCTGGCTTCGAGCCGGGCGATGAAGTCGCGCAGGCTGGCGTAAGGCATGGCCGGCTATATATGGGGGCGCGGCTCCAGCTTGGCGAGCGCGGCCCCAACGCGTTCAGTCGTTCGCCGCGGACGCCACGGTCGGGGCCGATTGCGGCCGCAGCAACAACAGCGAAGTCGATGCGGCTACGCTGAGGCCGGCCGTGAGCAGCACGGCCAACGCCCCAATACGGTCGAGCAGCACCCCAAAAACGAACGGCGCCGCCGACAAGGCCAGCCGGGCCGGGGCAGAAAGGATGCCGTTTCGCAACCCGTAACCGGCGGGTCCGAAGATGGCGAGCGGCAGCGTGCCCTTGGCGATCGTGATCAAGCCGTTGCCAGCGCCGTGCAGCAGCGCGAACAGGGGAACGCCAGCTGGGCCGAGCAAACCCAAGAGTCCGGCGCCGATCGGATGGGTAAGCGCGGCCAACCGAGCCGACCAGACCGGATGAAATGCTCGCAACAGGCCGAATTCGAACAGCCGCGCCGCGACCTGCGCCGGACCGACGAGCGTGCTGGCGGCAATTGCGGCTGCCTCGGTTGCGCCGGCACTTTCTAGCAAGCGAGGCAGGTGCGCCGCCATCGCCCCGGTTACGAAGGCAGTCGCGGTGAAATAGAAGGCGAGGATCGGCATCGCGCCCCGCGGCGGCTCGGCCTCGGGGGTCTCGTGCACCGCCGCAGCTCTGCGCGGCAGTGGCGGGGCCGGTGGTATAATCAGCCAATTGAGTGGTGCCGCGAGAAGCAGGTTGAGCGCCGCCCAGACCAGACAGGCATCGCGCCAGCCGAAAGCGTGCTCGAACCAGGCCGAGGCCGGCCAGCCGACCGTGCTGGCAAACCCTGCGATCAGCGTGATTCCGGTGATCGAGGCACGCGCCTCCAGGCCGTACAGCCGGGTCAGGGCGGCAAAGGCCGGGTCATAGAGCCCGATGGCCATGCCGATGCCGAGAATCAACCAGGCGGTCGTCAGTCCGAGAATGTCTTGCGCCAGGGCAAGCGCCGCAAGCCCGGCGGCAATGACCAGGTTCGAGGTCGCGAGCACGGCACGACCGCCATAATCGTCGATCAACCGCCCGATCCACGGCCCCAACGCGGCTTGCAGCAACAGCGAGCCCGAAAAGATGCCGAAAAACGTCCCGGTCGATAGGCCGAGCTCGGCCGCGATCGGCGCACCGAGGATGGCGGGGAGGTAATAGCTCGACGCCCAGGCCAGCGTCTGCGTGCTGCCAAGCGCGGCGACGACGATGGTTCTAGGCCGGGTCAGCAGATCCTCCGCTCATTCCGGTAGGACCTGCCACACGACCCCCTCGCGCGCCTCGCGGTCCTCGAGTTCGCGGCTGGTTGGCACCTGATAGCGCGCGCGCTCGAGGAGACCCGAACGCGGCAGGTAGGCGCGGCCGGGATCGCCCAACAACGCCAGCCTGTCGCGCGCGGCGATGCGGCGCAGCAGGTTCATCGCGCGCGACGACATCGGCTCCTCGTAGCAGATGTCGCCAGCCAGCGCGATACGCCAGCCGGCGGGACCGCGATCGAGCAGGTCGCGCGTTTCGACCGTGACCTTCACGCCGTTCAGCGGCGCATTGAGGGCGATCGCGGCGGCAGCGAAATGGTCAATCTCGGCGGCAATGACGCGGGAGGCTCCGGCCTTCGCGGCGGCGATTGCGACAATGCCGGAGCCTGAGCCGATATCGAGCACCTCGCGGCCGGCGACGGTCTCGGGATTATCGAGCAGATACCGGGCGAGCGCCTGGCCGCCGGCCCAGGCGAAGGCCCAAAACGGCGGCGGCAGTGCGTTGCGGGAAAGGCTCTCCTCCGTGGCCTGCCAGATCGGGGTCACTTCAGTGGCGAGATGAAGCCGGATCTCGGGAACGAGCGGCGGCGAACTGATCGCCGTATTGCCGCGGACGAAAAGCGCAGGGTCCACGGCTCAGGCGAGATGGCCGACGACAGCGTCGACGAATACCAGCCAGCCGACGAGCCGGTTCGAGCGAAATTTGGCGAGGCAATCAGCGGCGTTTTCTGTGTCGACCCGCGCCGCCTGCCAGAAAAGCTGTGCCGCAGCGGCGGCGAGCCCGATCCAGAACAGAACGCCGAGCCCCGCCTCGCTGCCCGCGGCGGCCCATAGCAGGACCGCTGCGGCATAAAAGGCGAACAGCCACGGCCGGGTCCGCTCGCCGAGCGCCAGGGCCGAGGATTTGATACCGATGCGCGCGTCGTCCTCCTTGTCCTGATGCGCATAGATCGTGTCGTAGCCGATCGTCCAGAAAATACCGCCGGCATAGAGCAGAAGCGGCGGCCAGGAGAGGCCGCCGGTCACCGCCGCCCAGCCCAGCAGTGCTCCCCAATTGAAATTCAGCCCGAGAAAGAGCTGCGGCCAGTACGTGATCCGCTTCATAAATGGATAGGTGCCGATCAGCGCCAACACGACGAGGCCCAAGATCCAGCAGGTGCGGTTCAGGCTGAGCAGTACCGCGGCCCCGACCGCGAGCTGGCCGAGCATGAACAGGATCGCCTGCGGCACCGTAACCCGGCCGCTCGGCAAGGGTCGGAAGCGGGTGCGCGCGACCTTGCCGTCATACTCCCGGTCGGCGATGTCGTTAAGTGTGCAGCCGGCGCCGCGCATCGCCACCGCTCCGATCGCGAAAAGCAGCAGCAGGAGCGGGTCGGGCCAGCGCGGGCCTGCCAGCGCGATCCCCCACCAGCCCGGAAACAGCAGCAGCCACGTGCCGATCGGCCGATCCCAGCGTGCGAGACGGGCGTAAGGCTCGGCCCACGGCGGTAACCAGCGATCGACCCAATCGCCGATATGGATATCGTTCGGGTCCGCGGCTGCGGCGGCCGCTCTCTGCGCTCCCTTCGGGGTGGACAGAGACGCAGAGGTCGGCGGAGGGTTCATCGGACTTCTTGGCAAACGGGACGGCACGCCCTCAATCTCACTGCTGATTATGACAGAACGCATCGCCACGCGTCTCTACATCCGCGGACCCCTTGGCGCCGCCGCGATCGAGCTCAGCGCGGCACAGACACACAAGCTACGTCATGTATTGCGGCTGGGTTCCGGCGCCACAGTTGCGGCATTCAACGAGAGCTCCGGCGAGTGGCTGTGCCATCTGAGCGAGATCGGGCGCGGGCGTTCGGTGCTGATGCCGGTCGAGCAAATCCGGCCGCTTGGGATGGAAAACAATCTATGGCTGGTGTTCGCGCCGCTGAAGCGGGTGCGTCTCGAATGGCTGGTGGAGAAGGCAACCGAGCTGGGCGCCACCGCGCTCGTCCCGGTCTGGACGGCGCGCACCCAGCCCGAGCGGCTCAATCGCGACCGCCTCGATGCTATCGCGATCGCGGCGGCCGAGCAGAGCGAGCGGCTGTCTGTCCCCGAGATCTTCGCGCCGGAGCGGCTCGACCGCGTGCTCGCCGCCTGGCCCGCCGAACGGCCCTTGATCGTCTGCGATGAGAGCGGCGGCGGCATCCCGATAGCCGAGGCGCTGGGCTCTCTGCCACCGGCCGAGCCGGCAGCAGTATTTGTCGGTCCCGAGGGCGGCTTTACCGACGCGGAGCTTGACGCTCTCGGTAAACTCCCCATTGTTATTCGCGTCGGGCTCGGCCCGAGAGTGCTGCGCGCCGAGACTGCTGCCCTTGCCGCAATGGCGGTGTTCCAGGCGATCACCGGAGACTGGCGTCGCATCCGGCCGCGCTGAGGTCGATATGTAGAGCCTAGCGGGAGTTCCGAGAGCCGCATGTCTGGACCATCGAGCGTGCAGGGACCGCCGATCACCGATAAGCGGCAGCTCGTCGAGTACCACGCGGCCGGCTGCAAGCCGCCCTCGGATTGGCGGATCGGTACCGAGCACGAAAAATTCGTGTTCCGCCGCGCCGATTTGCGACGCGTCCCGTATGAGGGACCAGATGGAATCGGGGCGCTCCTTCGCGGTATGACCCGCTTCGGCTGGGACCCGGTGATCGAGAACGGCAACATCATCGCGCTGTCGAACGACAGTCGATGTTCGATTACGCTCGAACCGGGCGGGCAGTTCGAGCTGAGCGGTGCGCCGCTCGAAACGGTGCACCAGACCTGCGACGAGGTGCATGAGCATCTGCGCCAGGTGCGCGAGGTCTGCGACGAGCTCGGGCTCGGCATGATCGGGCTCGGCTTCGACCCGAAGTCGCGGCGCGACGAGGTCCCGTTCATGCCCAAGGGCCGCTATCGCATCATGCGCGACTACATGCCGAAAAAGGGCCGGCTCGGCCTCGACATGATGCTACGCACCTGCACCGTGCAGACCAATCTCGATTACCAGACCGAGGCCGACATGGTGCGGAAATTCCGCGCCAGCCTCGCCCTGCAGCCGGTCGCGGTGGCGTTGTTCGCCAATTCGCCGTTTGTCGAGGGCCGTCCCTCAGGCTATCTCAGCTATCGCAGCCTGGTATGGACCGACACCGATCCCGACCGGTGCGGCACGTTGCCCTTCGTCTTCGACGACGGGTTCGGGTTTGAGCGCTATGTCGACTACCTGCTCGACGTGCCGATGTACTTCGTCTATCGCAACGGCACCTACATCGATGCCAGCGGTCAGTCGTTTCGCGATTTCATGGCCGGGAAATTGCCGGTGCTGCCGGGCGAGCTGCCGCTGTTGCACGATTGGGCCGACCATGTCACCACCGCCTTCCCGGAAGTGCGGCTCAAGAGCTTTCTCGAAATGCGCGGCGCCGATGGTGGGCCGTGGCGACGCCTCTGCGCGTTGCCGGCGCTATGGGTCGGGCTGCTGTATGACGGCACCTCGCTCGATGCCGCTTGCGGCTTGGTCGCCGATTGGACGGAAGAGGAGCGCGAGGCTATGCGGCGCGACGTGCCGCGGCTTGGTCTTGAGACCCCGCATCGCAGCCGCACCTTGCGCGACGTCGCCCTCGAAGTCCTAGAAATCGCCCGCGAAGGGTTGCACCGCCGCGCGCGCCGCAGCCTCGCCGGGGAGGACGAGACGCATTTTCTCGACAATCTGTTCTCGATCGCCGGCTCGGGCCGCACCCCCGCGGAAGAGCTGATTGAGGACTACAACACCCGCTGGGGCGGCCGGATCGAGCCGATTTTTACCGAATACGCCTACTGATTTCACCCCGGCGCGCCCGAATGCGACGCGGGCGCAGTGACGGCGAGGCCGTCGCCGAGCCGCATCAAGCGCCAATGGCCTGGATCGGCCATCGCGCGATCCGGGGCTTCGCCGGACAGCGACATCCAGCGATCCCGGTCCCATGAGGTGACCGCCACTTCCGCACGAAGCTGCGCGCCGGGAGCGGGCGGACTGATGCCGAACGCTGACCAGGGCAGCAGCATCTCCGCGGTGATGCGCGGTTGGTCGGCGCCGAAATAGACCGCTTGCGCGCCTAGGACCGGCTTGCATCCCTCGGCAATAGCCTGCGCCGCGGCGCCCGTGCACAGCACAGCGGTCATTGGCGGGTGGTCATGCACCTTCGTGCGAGGCGGAATGAAGAACAGGGTGAACCGGTGGGGCCCGCTGCCGAAATCGAGCCCGAGTTCGACCCGATAGGCTTCGTGGAGCGGAAAAGCGCCGTCATAGGCCAGGAGATCGATATCGAAATAATCCTGGCCGATTGTCGCCAACGCCAACCCGCGCTCGCTCCAGGACAGATAGATCTCGCCGAAAGCGACGGCTCCGGAGGAGGGTTTCAGCGGCGGCAGCAGGCTGGCCGGTTTGGGCCAGTCGGACAGCGAGTGGCCCTGAACATCGATCGCCGCATGCGGGAGGACGAAAAGCGCACTTGATCCCGGTATCGCGCGCAGCCTGGCGGCGGCATGCACCGACAGCGCCTCGCGATTTGCTTGCGATAGCGCGTCGGTCAGTCGCTGGTATGGCCGGTCGTCGATGTCGACAAGTCCGAAATCATAATCCTCGCCGTCCGGCCGGCCGCCTTTCGGATGGTCGTAATATTGGAACCATTGCGAGCCGACGATCTCCGGCGTCGCCGCGAAATTCCGCGTCGCCGCCGCCGCACCGCGGGCGCGCTCGGCCTGCGTTTCGACCGTCATCAGATGGCCGTTGTTGCTGTTTCCGGTGCGGTTCTCGCTCGCGGCGAAAAACCATTCGGTAACGAGAATGGGCTTGTCGTTGGACAGCTTTTTCAGCCCGTCGAAGAAATAGCGGGCGAGCCAGCCGTCACCGCTGTCGACGTTGTAGTTGGTCGCGATCGCGTCGATGTGCGGTGTCATGGCGCGCACCGCGACCGGATCGTAATAAATCGGCAGGCGGTCGCCGAAATAGAGCGCCTCGGGGTCGGCGGCGCGGATCGCCCGCTCGGCAAGCGTGTAATATTGCTCGGCGACGATCCCGGTCCATTCGCGCACAGCCGCGATGCCGTTCCCGCCCGGGCGCAGATGCGTCATCTGCTCGGTTTCGAGCAGCGTCTCCCAGGAATCGACGCCGGCCGGCGGGATGAAATCCGCCGTAAACCGCTGCCACTCGTCATGGTAGCGATCGCGCAGCATCGCCAGCCAGCGCTGCTTGGTGAATGAGCTGGCCGGCTTCTTCGAGTAGAACACGAACAGCGCGCCACCCCACCAGCCGACCTCGTTGTCGGAGAAATAGCCGATACGGTATGGCGAGCCGCGATACGGCGCGACCAACTCGCGGGCGAGCGCCATCATGCGCCGCTCGGTCTCCGGCGAAAAGGGATCGAACCAGTGGAATTTGGCACGCCGGCCGAGCTCGAGGTCGATGACCGCCGGCATGCGCAGTTCTTGCGGCGGCAGCGACCACCCGCCGACGCTGTTGAAGCCCCAATCCCGGAGGCGGTTGCGCGCCGTCACAACCCAGTCCTCCAGGCGCGGCGCGAAGGCCTTCCAGCTATAATAGACCTTGCCGTCCTGCTCGCGCTGGGAATAGCCGCCGTCGACGATGTTGACGCCGAGACTGTAGAAACGGTCGCCGCACGGCGTCTTAAGCCAAGCGACGCCGTGTTCCCGTGCTAGGGACCAGCGGCTCGACGGCGTGCTGTCGAGATCGCACGCAGAAGCGACATGGGATCCCAGCAGCGCTGCCGTGAGCGCGCCGAGAAGAACCCCCCGGTTCGGCAAGGCGCTTAGGCGCCCGGCGGCGGGCCCATCGTGCCGCCGACGGTAAGACCGTCCATCCGAAGCGTCGGCTGGCCGACACCGACCGGGACACCTTGCCCATCCTTGCCGCAGGTGCCGACGCCATCATCCAGCTTGAGATCGTTGCCGATCATCGTCACCTTGTTCATCGCGTCCGGGCCATTACCGATCAGGGTGGCGCCCTTGACCGCCGGGCCGATCTTGCCGTCCTCGATCAGGTAGGCTTCCGAGGCGGAGAAGACGAACTTGCCCGAGGTAATGTCGACGCTGCCGCCGCCGAAATTTACCGCATAGAGACCACGCTTCACCGAAGCCATGATCTCCTGCGGGTCGTGATTGCCGGCCAGCATGAAGGTGTTGGTCATGCGCGGGATCGGCGCGTGGGCGAAGCTCTCGCGCCTGCCATTGCCGGTCGGGGTGGCACCCATTAGCCGGGCGTTCAGCCGGTCTTGCATGTAGCCCTTGAGGATGCCGTCCTCGATCAGCACGGTGCAATTCGACGGCGTGCCTTCATCGTCGATCGTCAGCGAGCCGCGCCGGTCGGGCAGGGTGCCGTCGTCGACGACGGTTACGCCCTTCGCCGCGACGCGCTGGCCGATCATGCCGGAAAAAGTCGAGGTCTTCTTGCGGTTGAAATCGCCTTCGAGCCCATGTCCGACCGCCTCGTGCAACATGACGCCGGGCCAGCCAGGGCCGAGGACCACGGTCATCTCGCCCGCCGGCGCCGGGACCGAGCCAAGGTTGACCAGCGCCTGCCGCAACGCCTCGTCAACCTGCGCCTTCCAGTTCTCGGGATCGAGATAATACTCGTAGCTGACTCGTCCGCCGGCACCGTGCGATCCAGTCTCCATGCGGTCACCCTCGCCGACCACGACAGCGACGTTGAGGCGGACCAGCGGGCGGATATCGGCGGCGCGGCGGCCATCCGGGCGGATGATCTGGACCGCCTGCCAAACCCCGCTCAGCGAGGCCATCACCTGCCGCACCCGCGGATCGCGGCTGCGGGCATAAGTGTCCATCTCGCTCAAGAGCCGTGTCTTCGTCGCGAGGTCGACGATGCCGAGCGGGTTGAGCTCGGTATAGAGGCTGCGATTCGTGCCGGGCGGTGGGCCGGCGAGGGTGCCGGCATGGCCGCTGGCGACCGCCCGCACCGCCGCCGCGGCGCGGCGGATCGCCGCTTCCGACAGCTCGGAGGCGTGGGCATATCCGGCGGCCTCGCCCGCTACCGCGCGCAGGCCGAACCCTTGCGTCGTGTCGAATGAGGCGCTCTTGATCCGGCCATCATCAAGCGCGACGCTTTCCGACTGGCTGTATTCGAGGAACAGCTCGCCGTCATCCATGCCGGCCAACGCCTCGCCGACCAGCTTCTCGATCCGGCCCGAATCCATGCCAGTCCGGTCGAAAAACAATTCGTTCGTAACCGCAAGGTTGCTCATGAGGGCTCCGGATCCGGAATTACGTCAGTCTTGCTTGGAAATATGGTCGCCGCGAGGCAGAGGCGAAAGGCAGCATCGATCAGGTGGGTCTCGCACGCGCCGGTTTTTCCTGTTATGCGGCGGCTTGCCGCAACGAGTTAGCGGCGCCCTGACCGAGTTGTCCGGCCGTCGGGCTTTGGTGTAGGGTCGGCCAGGATTGCCGCCGCCTTAGCCAGGCAAAAGCGGGCGGCGGCCCGGCCGGTACATGAACCGCGTCAGACAGGGGACGTCCTCGCCGGAAGGGGCTGCAAGGACATGCGATTGCCGAAAACGATTACTGGAACGAGCGCCAGGCGCGTCTGTCTCGTCGCAGGGCTGCTGCTGGTCGGTTTGGTTGCGCTCGCGGCGGTCGGTTGGGCGGCGGAACCGCAGCCTTGGGAAATCGGCATGCAGCCGCCGGCGACTCCGGTCAAGGAGCGGATCCATTCGTTTCACGACGAGCTGCTGGTCATCATCTCGCTGATCACGCTCTTTGTTCTGGGTCTACTCGCTTACGTAATGGTGCGGTTCAGGGCGGCACGTCACCCGGTGCCGACGCGCACCTCGCATAACCCGGTGATCGAGATCCTTTGGACGGTCGTGCCGGTGCTGATCCTGGTCATCATAGCGATCCCATCCTTCAAGCTGATGTATTACATGGACCGGGTGCCAAACGCGGACATGACGATCAAGGTGACCGGCCATCAATGGTACTGGCAGTATGAGTATCCGGATCAGGGGGATCTCAGCATCACCAGCAACCTGATCCAGGAGAAGGACCTGAAGCCGGGGCAGAAGCGGCTTCTCGATGTCGACAATCCGCTGATCGTGCCGGTCGACACCAACATTCGCGTCCTGGTGACCGGGGATCCTGAGGGGGTAATCCACAGCTGGTTTGTCCCGTCTTTCGGCGTCCAGGAATATGCGGTTCCCGGCAGGTTCAACGAGAGCTGGATGCGGGTCCTGCACGAAGGCACCTATTACGGCGAGTGCAATCAGATCTGCGGCGTGAACCACGCCTTCATGCCGATCGAGGTCAAGGCGGTTTCGAAAGACGATTTCCAGAAATGGCTCGGTGAGGCGAAGAAGAACGCCGCCGCGAAGCAGCCGACAGAAGACCGTGCCGTGGTCGCTGCGGCGGGACAGCCGCGGCTTGGCTCGGCGCCGGCCGGCAACTAGGAGCGAAGAGGTCTGCGATGACTTATGGGCACGATGCTCACACGGCCGACGGGGCGCACGCCGAGCACGGCCATTATCCGGGCTTCTTCACGCGCTGGCTGGCTTCCACCAACCATAAGGACATCGGCACGCTTTATCTGTGTTTCGCGATTTTTGCCGGGATCCTCGGCGGTGCATTATCGGTCGTGATGCGCGCGCAGCTGATGACGCCGAATGGCGAGATCCTTTCCAACCATCAGCTCTACAATGTGGTCATCACCGCCCATGGCCTGATCATGGTGTTTTTTATGGTGATGCCGGCCACGTTCGGGGGGTTCGGAAACTGGTTCGTGCCGCTGATGATCGGCGCGCCGGACATGGCCTTCCCACGCATGAACAACGTCAGCTTCTGGCTGCTGGTGCCATCTTTCCTGCTGCTGCTGGGTTCGACAATGGTCGGCGCGGGCGACGGCGTGAACGGGCAGGGGGCGGCTGTCGGCTGGACCCTCTATCCGCCGCTCTCCGCCGCCGGGCCGGGCGGGCATCCCGGTCCCTCGGTCGATATGGTGATCTTCTCGCTTCACCTCGCCGGCGCGTCGTCGATCATGAGTTCGATCAATTTCATCACGACGATCTTCAACATGCGCGCGCCGGGCATGACCCTGCACCGTATGCCGCTCTTCGTCTGGTCGATCCTGGTGACCGCGTTCCTGCTTTTATTGGCGCTGCCGGTGCTGGCCGGCGCCATCACGATGCTGCTGACCGACCGCAACTTCGGCACGACGTTCTTCGACCCGGCCGGCGGCGGCGACCCGCTCCTGTTTCTGCACCTGTTCTGGTTCTTCGGGCACCCCGAGGTCTACATCATGATCCTGCCGCCTTTCGGCATTGTGTCGCAGGTCGTGTCGACCTTCTCGAGGAAGCCGGTGTTCGGCTATCTCGGGATGGCCTACGCGATGGTCGCGATCGGCGGGATCGGATTTGTCGTCTGGGCGCATCACATGTTCACGACCGGCATCTCGGTCGATACGCGCGCCTATTTCACCGCGGCGACGATGGTTATCGCGGTGCCGACAGGCGTGAAAATCTTTTCCTGGATCGCGACGATGTGGGGCGGCTCGATTGAGTTCAAGACGCCGATGCTGTGGGCGATCGGCTTCATCTTCCTGTTCACGCTCGGCGGCGTGACCGGAGTCGTGCTCGCTAACGCGGGCGTCGATTTCGCTCTGCACAATACCTATTACGTGGTTGCCCATTTCCATTACGTGTTGTCGCTCGGCGCGGTGTTTGGCCTGTTTGCCGGATTCTATTATTGGATCGGCAAGATGTCGGGGCGGCAATACAACGAGACCTTCGGCAAGATCCATTTCTGGACGACCTTCATCGGCGTCAACTTGACCTTCTTCCCGCAGCATTTTCTCGGCCTCGCCGGCATGCCGCGCCGCATCGCCGAATACCCCGACGCGTTTTGGGGATGGAACTTCGTCTCCTCGATTGGCGCGTTCATCTCCTATGCCTCGACCCTGTTTTTTGTCTTCATCGTGTTCCACACCTTGTTGGCCGGGAGGCGGGTTGGCGCCAATTACTGGGGCGAGGGCGCGACCACGCTGGAGTGGCAGGTATCGTCGCCGCCGCCATTCCACAGCTTTGAAGATATTCCGGTCATCGCGCCGGTGGCGCATTAGGACAGGGGCATGACCGAGCACCAACCAGCGAGCGTGGGGTGAGCGAGCTGCCCTCGGCTGCCATTGCGCCCTGGAGCGGCGCGGCGGTCGGCGACTATGTTCTGATCCTGAAGCCCCGGGTCATGTCGCTGGTGGTGTTCACCGGCGTTGTCGGGCTGCTGGTCGCGCCGGGCCATCTGCACCCGGTGCTGGCGGGTGTCGCGGTGCTGTGCATCGCGATCGGCGCCGGCGCTTCGGGCGCGATCAACATGTGGTACGACCGCGATATCGACGCGGTGATGCGGCGGACCCGCATGCGGCCGTTGCCGGCGGGGCGAATGATGCCGGGAGAAGCGCTGGGCTTCGGCTGCGTGCTCGCGGTGGGCTCGGTAGCCGTCATGGGTCTTGGGGTCAACTGGGTTGCTGCCGAGCTGCTGGCGCTGACGATCGCGTTCTACGTTTTTGTCTATACGATCTGGCTGAAGCGGCGCACTCCGCAGAACATCGTGATCGGCGGTGCCGCCGGGGCGCTGCCGCCGCTGATCGGCTGGGCCGCGGTCACCGGCGGTGTCGGCTGGGGCGCGGTGGCGCTGTTCGCGATCATCTTCTTCTGGACCCCGCCGCATTTCTGGGCTTTGTCGCTGTACCGCGCCGGCGAATACGCCGACGCCGGCATCCCGATGCTGCCGGTGGTTGCCGGTGCGCGCGAAACCAAGCGGCAGATGCTGCTCTATACGCTGATGCTGTGGCCGGCGACCGCCGCGCCATGGCTGCTCGGCGTCGCCGGACCGTTCTATGCGGTCGGCGCCGGCGCGTTGAGCCTTGCCTTCACCGGGACGGCCGTGCGGGTATGGCGCGATGCAAGCGACCGCAGCGCCCGGCAGATGTTCGCCTTCTCGCTGCTCTATCTGTTCCTGATTTTTACGTTGCTGCTCGTCGACCGCGTCGGCGGAGGCGTGCGGTGATGGCCGGGAAGAACATGAACGAGCGCGAGCGCACGATCCGCTCCCGCAATCGCGCGCTCCTCGTGGTGCTGCTCGCGCTCGTGGCGCTGTTTTACGCGATCTCGTTCGTGCGGATGGGCGGGGGCTGACGTCATGAGACCGCCTTCGCGACGCAACCGAACCACTGTACTGCTGCTGGCCGCGGTCGCACTCGGCATGGTCGGGTTGTCTTTTGCCTCGGTGCCGCTCTACCGGCTGTTCTGCCAGGCCACCGGGTTCGGCGGCGCCACTCAGCGCGCCTCGGCGGCGCCGGCCGAAATCGCCGATGCCGTCGTGACCGTGCGTTTCGACGCGGAGACCGCGTCCGATCTCGGCTGGGAGTTTCGTCCGTTGCAGAACGAGGTCCGCGTTCATCCCGGGGAACAGCGCCAGGTGTTTTTCCGCGCGGTCAACCACAGCGCCGAGACCGTAACCGGCAGCGCGACGTACAACGTGACGCCGACCAAGAGCGGCATCTATTTCGACAAGCTGCAATGCTTCTGCTTCACCGAACAGCGGCTGGGGCCCGGCGAGAGCCGCGACATGGGCGTGGTGTTCTTCGTCGATCCGGATCTCCTGAAGGATCCGGGGACCCGCGATGTACGCACGATAACCCTCGCCTATACGATGTTCAGGGCGCACGGGAATGACGCGCCGAGCGCGTCGGCCAGCCCGCGCGCTCCGGCCCCCGGCAATAACCCGGCAGTAAATTGATCGATCGAGGCGGACAGAGATGACCGATACCCATGCGGACGCTCATGCTCACGCGCATGCTGCGCCCAAGCACCCCTATCATCTGCTCGATCCGAGCCCCTGGCCGATCGTCGGCGCAATCGCCGCGGGGCTACTCGCCAGTGGCGGCGTCCTCTATCTGCATGGCTACGGCTGGGTTCTGCTGATCATCGGCTTTATTGCCGTCCTGGCGACGATGTTCGTGTGGTGGCACGACGTCATTCGTGAAGCCACCTTCCAAGGCTTCCACACCCCCGTCGTGCAACTCGGCCTGCGTTATGGGATGGCCTTGTTCATCGCCTCCGAGGTGATGTTCTTTTCGGCCTTCTTCTGGGCGTTTTTCTCGTCGGCCCTGTTTCCGGTAGGCGGCGTGTGGCCGCCGAAGGGCATCCATCCCTTTGACCCGTTCGAGTTCCCGTTCCTCAATACGCTCATCCTGTTGCTGTCGGGAACCACGGTGACCTGGGCGCACCACTCGCTGCTTGAAGGCAATCAGAAGGGGCTCATCCAGGGCCTGACTCTGACGGTGCTGCTCGGCCTCTCGTTTACCTCGATCCAGGCCTACGAATACTCGCACGCCGCCTTCCATTTCACCGATGGCATCTATCCCTCGACCTTCTTCCTGGCGACCGGGTTTCATGGCTTCCACGTGATCATCGGCACGATCTTCCTGGCCGTATGTCTGTGGCGAGCGACCCAGGGCCATTTCAAGCCGGACCATCATTTCGGTCTGGAGGCTGCGGCCTGGTACTGGCATTTCGTCGATGTCGTCTGGTTGTTCCTGTTCGTTTGCGTGTACTGGTGGGGGCTGGGGCACGCCGTGCCGGAAGGGCTCGGCGGGTAAGGCGCGCGGGCATCGGGAGGCTGTTGTTGAGCGGTGAAACCCGCCGGTTTGCCCCGGTATCGCTGGCGCATGCCGCGTTCGGTTGCCGTTGCCCGCGTTGTGGCGAGGGTAAGCTCTTTACCGGGCTGCTGACGGTTCGCCCGGCCTGTCCCGCTTGCGGGCTCGATTTTTCGGCGCAGGACGCCGCCGATGGCCCGGCGGTCTTCGTGATTTTTATTCTCGGTCTGATCGTGGTGGGTCTCGCCGCGTTCGTCGAGTTCAGGTTCGAGCCGCCGATCTGGGTTCACCTGCTGCTCTGGGCGCCGGTGATCCTGGTTGGCGCGATCCTGCTGCTGCGGCCGTTCAAGGCCGGCCTGATCGCGCTCCAGTACCGGCATTACCTGCTGCGCAGCCCGCCCTCGGCATGAGCAGGCGTCGGCTGCGCCTGGCGCCGACGCTGATCACGATTGCGATCGTCCTCATTTGCGTTGGACTCGGGTATTGGCAGCTTGAGCGGCTGCAGTGGAAGCGCGGTCTGATCGCCCACCGCGAGGCCGCCGTGACCGCACCACCTGCCGTGCTGCCTCGCACTCTTGCCGAGGCGCGCGGTATGGAATTCCGCCACGTCGTCGCCGAAGGGGTCTTCCTCAATGACAAGGAGGTTTATCTCGGTGCGACCTCACCGCGCAATGGTGACGCCGGGTTCGATGTTTTGACGCCGCTGCGCGAGGCCGACGGGCGCATCGTCTTTGTCAACCGCGGTTTCGTCCCGACCGAGCGTAAGGATCCGGGAACCCGCCGCGCGGGCCAGCTGGAAGGAAGCGTCCGAGTCGCCGGACTGCTGCGGCTGCCGCCGGAGACGAGGCCGGGCTGGTTCCTGCCCGACAACCGGGCCGATATGAATTATTGGTTCTGGATCGACCTGCCGGCGATGGCCAAGGCCGATCGGCTCGATGACGTGGCGCCGTTCTATATCGATGCCGATGCCAGCCCGAACCCGGGCGGCTGGCCCCAGGGCGGGGTCACCCCGCTCGAACTACCGAACAACCACCTGCAATACGCGCTCACCTGGTTTTCGCTCGCGGTGGGCATGGTGGTGATCTACGTCGTCTCCTACCGCCAGGGTCGCCGCTCGGTATGAAGACGTACAGGGAATGGGGCCGTGGGGCCATCGCTTGGCGTTACGGCATCCGGCGTAGCGGCGGGGTCAGCGGATTGGGCGGCGGCGGACGCAGGATCAGCATCAACAGGATGCCGAGGAGCGAGACCCAGGCGGTCAGCCAGAACGCGTCGATATAGGCCAGCACATAGGCTTCGTGCTGTACCCGCGCCGCCAGCACGCCGAGGCCCTGCGTCGTCGCATCGCCGGACCCGGTCTGGCGGTTGCCGAACGGTCCGGCCAGCTGGGCGGCGATCCCCTCGCTGGCGGTTGAGCCGGCGACCAGATGCAAGCCGATCAGGTTCGAATAGGTCTGCTCGCGGACGCGCACAAAGGTCTGGATCACCGCGCTGCCGATCTCGTTGCCGAACAGCCGCGCGATCTGGATGGTCGCCGCGATCGCCGCCGCCTGCGACGGCGTGATGTTGGCGATGGCGTAGGTGATCAGCGCGGTGATCGCGAAAGCGAGGCCGACCGCCGAGACGCATTGCGAGGGAAGAAAGTCGCCGCCGGCCCAGTCATGCGTCAGGCCCGTATCCATCCAGGCGCCGAGCGAGATCGTCGCAAAGCCGAGCACGAGCAGCAGCCGCGCGTCGATCCGCTTCAGCAGCAGCGCCACAAGCGGAACCAGGACGAATTGCGGCAGCGCGATCCAGTTCAACGTGTCGCCGATCTGCAGGTCGCGCAATCCCTGAATGCGGGTCAAGTAATCGGGCAGCACGAACCCTGTGGCTGTGGATCCGAAGCCGTAGATCGAAATCAGCAAGGCCGGCACCGCCACAGTCGGTTGCACCAATGCCCTCAAATGGATAAGCGGATATTGGGCGCGCGCTTCCTGAATGAAAAAAGCCACGACCAGAATTATGCCACCGAGCAAAAGGCCGCAAACCACCCCGGAATTGAGCCAGTCGAGCCGGTTGCCCTGGTCGAGCCCGGCGTAGATCAGGCCGAAGCCGATCCCAGCGTAGATGATGCCAATCCAATCGGTTCGGTGCAGCAGGTCGCGATCGACCGGGCGGGTAGGCATCGCGATCACGACGAGCACGAGCATTACCGGTGTCAGCAGCGCGCTCTGCCAGAAGAGCCACTCCCAGTGTCCTGTCTCCGAGTACCAGCCCTCGAGCGCACCGGCGATGTTTTGCGAGAAGACAAAGCGGAAGGCATAGGCGGCGATGCCCCAGATCCACCATTGCGGCGCCAGGCTACGCAGCACGAAGCCGAGCGCCGCGGGAATGAAGGCGCCGACGGCCAGGCCCCGGATCAGCTGCAGCGCGATCAGCGTGTCGTAATCGCGCACGAAAGGCGGCAGCAGCGAGGCGGCGGCGAAAATCGTTCCGGTCCAGAGCAGCACCCGGCGCGTGCTGAGCACGGTGCTCATCCACGCCGCCGCCGGAGTCACGACCATTTGCGCGGCGCCGAACACGGTGCTGATCCATGAGCCCTCGTCAAAGCCGAGGCCAAGTCCGCCGCGAATGTCGGCGAGGCCGAACGTCGTTATCTTCGTATTGAGGGATGAGATGAAGGCGCCGAGCATCACCGCCGCGACGCCGATGACCGGATACTCGGAACGGTTGCTGGCCGCTGCCGGTACCGCGGCAGCCGCCGATTGCACGGTCACGGCGGTGGCGGCGTGGTATCGGTGAGGATCGTCGCTTCGACTGACATTCCCGGCAACAAATGGCCGGCAAGCGGATTGTCAGCGGCGATCCGCAACTTGACCGGGATACGCTGCACCACCTTGGTGAAATTTCCCGTCGCGTTGTCGGGTGGGAGCAGGCTGAATTGCGAGCCGCTCGCCGGGGCGATGCTGTCGACCGTAGCCCCGATTACGATACCCGGAAAGGTGTCGACACGGATCTCGGCGCGCTGACCGATCGCGACATGGGTGAGTTGGGTTTCCTTGTAGTTTCCGACGACCCAGACGTTGTCGAGCGGCACCACCGAGATCACCTGGGTTCCGGAATGTGCGTATTGCCCGTCGCGCACGCCGCGCTCGCTGACCATCCCATCCACCGGCGCGACGATGCGGGTGTAGCCGAGATTGATCTTGGCCAGATCGAGCGCCGCCTGCTTCGCCTTGGCGTCGGCGCGCAATTGCAGCTCCTGAGTGTCGAGCACGGCGAGTTGGCGTCGTTGCGCGTCGAGCGCCGCCTGGTTGCTTGCCAAGGTGGCGGCAAAGCGCTTCTCGTCGGCGTTCGCCTGCTCGACCTTTTGGGCGGTACCGTACGTGGTAGCCAACAGCGCACGTTGCCGTTCGGCCTCCTGGCGGGTGCGCAGTACATCGGCCTGCGTCGCGGTGATGGCGCTTTCGGCTTCGGCGACCTGGGCGTGCTGGGCCTCCTTGCGAGCCTTGATGTTGTCGATCGCGGCTTGCGCTCCGAGGAGATCGGCTTCCGCCTGCGCGACCCGCGCCCGGTAATCGTCGTCCTCGATCGCCACCAGAAGGTCGCCCTTCTTGACGCGATCGAAATCGTCGACCGCGACATGGCTGACATAACCCTCGACCTTGGCGCTGAGCGGGGTGATGTCGCCGCGCACATAGGCATCGTCGGTCACCTGACGGACGCTGATGCCGACCCAGCGATCCCATTGCGTCGCGAACAGCACGACGATGAGCCCCGCGGTCAGGATAATAGCGATGCGGAGAAGCAGCTCCCTCGACCGGCGCAACCGACCAATCGGGGGTTCCGCGTCGGTGATCGCCGATGGCGCAAAGGACGCGGGCCCGCTATCGGGGCTGGGGGCCAGGGTCTGTTCCGCCATGGTCTGCTCCTCGTCCCGCGTCGGCGCAGGCCGTCAGGGTCTCAGAAAGAAAGATAGCAGATCGGCGTTGCGCCGCTCGCGCCGCATCTTGGCAAGCCCTTTCGGGCGCGACACGGTTATTTGGGTGTATGCATCTGTGTCAAGCAGCCGCTTGGTCGCAGCGAGCGCAGCTAGACTCGTTTGCTTGAGAGGTCGCTGCCGTCGGCCGGATCAGCGCCGTCCGAGATGGACCCAGCTTGTGCCGACCAATCCCAGCACGGTGAGCGAAATCAGCAGAACGGTCAGCCAACCCATAAAAGAGAGCTGGAGCGTGACCAGAAATTCGGAAACCGCCGCCCCGGGGCGGGAGGCCACCGCTTTCTCGGGCCTAGGAGCGAACAGACCTTTGGGAGGGGAGAATGCTTCCATATCGGTGCCTATTTGGGCCGATCGGCAATCCTAAGCGGCTATTCTTGACGAATGGTTGATTGCGCTCCCTGCGCGCCTGGGCCGATTCATGCGGGGGGCCTGATCGCCCGCACAGCGGGTTGAGGGCTATCGCTAAAGTTGAAGCTGGATCAGCTGGCCGGCGTCGGTTGTTTTGCGCATGAGGTTCTGCCAACGGAGAAATTGCATGCGCACGGCAATCCTTGCATTGACTGCGGCTGTCGGACTCGGCGTCGCATCAGTCTCGGCCGGGGCGGCGCCGCTCGCCCCGCATTCTGCAGCGGCGGCGAATGGCGGCATCATCCTGGTCGAAGGCGGCTGCGGCGGCGGGTGGCACCCGGTGCCGGGCCATTGGGTCGGTGGCCAGTGGGAGCCCACCCGCTGCGCACCGAACGATCGCGGCGGCGATTGGTCAGCGCCTTATCCGGCCTACCCGGCCTATCAGGCTTACGAGTCCTACCGTTCCTACGAAGCTTACCCGTCGTACGAGGCGTACCCGGTGCCCTATACGGCTTATCCGTATCCGCCTCAGCCCCATTGGGCTCGGCCGTACTGAGCTATTCGTTTGATGGGCGAGCCCCGATCGTCCCGGCCGGGGCTCGGCTCAGCCGCTTGGCTGTAGGCGCGCCTTTTCGTATTCCCAGTTGAGCTCGGCGCCGGCGAGCACGATGAAGGCGCTGACATAAAACCACATCAGCAGGATCACCACCGCGCCCAATGAGCCGTAGGTCTTGTCGTAAGAGCTGAAGCGGGCGACGTAGAACGAAAATCCGGCCGAGCCGAGCAGCCATAGCAGCGCGGCCGCCACCGTGCCGGGGCTGAACCAGGACCAGCATGGGCTTCGCCGCGCCGGAGCGAAGCGGTAGACGAGCGCGAGGGCCGGCAGCACCAACCCGGCGAGCAGGGGCCACCGGATCAGGCCAACCGCGCCGCGCGATGCCTCCGGGAGCTGCAGCCGATCGATGATCACCGGAACCACCGCGACCAGGAAAAGGCTGAGCACGGCGAACGCCGTGATCGCGATCGTCAGCGCAACCGCCTGCAGATAAAAGCTGGCGACGCTGCGATCCTCGGTTTCCTCGTAGACAGCCGTCAGCGCCTGCATCAGCGAGCTGGCGCCGCTGGTTGCGCTCCACAGCGTCAGCAGCAGGCTGACCATAAGACCGATGCCGAGCTTCGCCGGCGGATTGGCGATCAGCGCGTGCGCCTGGTCGGACAAAAGTTTTAGCGCTTCTTGCGGCAGAATGCCGGAGAGGGAGTTGAGCTCGCTCTCGATGATGCTGGGATCGGCCGCGAGCCCGTAGATCGAGATCAGCGTCGACATTCCCGGAAAGATCGACAGCAACCCGTAGAACGCGACGCCGGCGGCCATGATCGAGACGTGGTCGCGTCCGAGCTTGGCCCAGACGCTGGCAAGAATTTTGCCCCAGCCGGACCGCGCCGGTGCCTGTTTCCGCTGCGGTTCCGGTCGCGACGCCCGGGTTGCGCCGTAGAGGGTGAAGGCGGCGGCGATCATCGCGCCGAAAAACGGCGCGGTGCGGGAGCGGAAAGGCATACCGCAGCAACATTGGCGCCGTCCCGCCCGTTCCGGGCGAGAGCAGGGGCCGGGAATCGAAACGGGGAGTTCGGAACCCCGGCCGCCGGTATGCGTTGCCTAACGACGGCGTTACGGGCGAAGGTCATGAAGACGGCGGAAGAGCAGCTGGCGGCGATCGGGTTCGGCACGGTGCGGCGGGAGCCTGCTTGCTGGCGCACCGTGCGCCTTGGTCCTCCTGTGCCCGATGACGGCCCCGCTCGGAGCGGTTTGGAACCGTCGTGCAGCCGCTCGCTGTTGCGCTGGCGCGGTCTCCTCGCCAAGAGCCCGCGCCCGTCTCCCTACCGCATTTCCCGCGACGCCGGCTGACTGTCGCCTCTCCGGAGGAGCGTTGGATCGATCAGCCCGTGCCGTCGCAGCCTGTCAAAAACCCCAGTGAAATGCGCGGCCGCCGATCGCTCTAGACCTTCGAGCCAGTTCTGATCGAGGAACGAGGCGAGCGCCGGCTGCGCGAACGCTGCCTCCCACAAAATGCCGAGCAGCGAGGCTTCGGCTTCGTCGGCGTCGCGTTTGGAGACAGGCAGCAACGCGGCGCGTTCGGCCGCGTCTCGATCTCTTGTATCCGGGCCGGGACCGAGACCGAAATCGACAAGGCCGCGCCGCTCGCGGGGCGCCAGCACGAAATGCGCGATCTCGTGCAGGATCACGTAAGCCTCGGTGTCGATGTCGAGCGCGTTGCCGTCCCAGTTGAAGGCGGGCCGGGTGCCGGGCGGATGCGTCGGCACGCCGAAGCGGCGCGCCAGTGCCAGGGCCTCTCGCCGATGCCGCTCCGCCTCGGCACCGTCGGCTCTATCGGGCGAGGTGGTGCGAATGCAGTCAAAGGCGGTCCGCGCCTCGGCGTCATCGAGCTGGGCCGCGAAGCGATCGAGCGCCTCGCCCAGGTGCACGCGCGGTATCGGGGTCAGGATCATCTACAAGCTAAACATTCACTGGCGCGAGCGGCTCGCGGCCGCGGATCAAGTCGGCGGCCTTTTCTGCGATCATGATGACCGGAGCGTTGATGTTGCCGCCGACGAGTTCCGGCATGATCGAGGCGTCGACGACGCGCAGGCCATCGACGCCGAAGACCCGGCATTCCGCATCGACCACGGCGCCGGGATCGCTCGGCATGCCCATCTTGCAGGTACCGAGCGGGTGGTGGACGGTGATCGCATTGGCGCGGATATGCGCGTCGATCTCCTCGTCGGAACGGGCCCCCGGTCCCGGCGCGATTTCGCTGGCGACGAACGGGACGAGCGGCTGTTGCGCGCCGACGTCACGCACCATGCGTAGCCCGCTCCGCAAGGTTGTCCAGTCGCGCTCGGTGGCGAGAAAATTCTGGCGGATGCGGACCGGCCGGCGCGGATCGGCCGACGCGAGTTCCAGCCGCCCCCGACTTTCCGGCCGCAACACGACGGCTCGGCAGCCGAAGGCGTCGACATAGGGTTTCGAGAACGGGCGCAGATAAGGCGCGGCAGTCAAGGGCGCCGCGGCGAACAGCAGCTGAATGTCCGGAATGGGCGAGGCGTCGGGACTCTTCAGGAATGCCATCACACCGCCGGACCAATCGCTGGCGATGCCGGTGCCGAAGCAATACGCCCGCGCCAGTTCGATCGCGATGCGGTCGAGCCGCATTTTCGCGTGCAGCGGCCCGGGCTCGCGCCGGCGCCAGGCGATCCCAGCCGAGATATGATCCTGCAGGTTACGGCCGACGCCGCGCAACGGCACGCTCACGGTCACGCCGTGCCTCGACAGTTCGTCGGGATCGCCGATGCCCGACAGCATCAAAAGCTGCGGCGAGTTGATGACGCCGCCGGACAGGATCACCTCCCGTTCGGCGCTGACGACATGCTTGCCGCCGTTCAGGTACTCGATGCCGACGGCGCGATGGCCGTCGAGCGCGATCCGGGTGGCGAGCGCGCCGGTCCGGACCTCGAGATTGGACCGGCTCAGCGCCGGGTGCAGATACGCAGCCGCGGCGCTGCAGCGCCGGCCGTTGCGGATCGTCTGCTGGGTGCGCCCGAAGCCTTCCTGGCGGACGCCGTTGTAGTCCTCGGTCGCCGGATGCCCGGCCGCGACGCCGGCCTCGGCAAAGGCCTCGACGAGCGGGTCCGCGAAGCGCGAGCGGCGGGTCGTCAACGGCCCATCGCCGCCGCGGTATTCGCTGGCGCCACCTTCCCAGGATTCCTGGCGGCGGAAATACGGCAGGACGTGCGCATAGGACCATTGCCAAAGTCCGCCCTCGGCCCAGCGATCGTAATCGGCACGGTTGCCGCGGACATAGGCCATCGCATTGATCGACGACGATCCGCCGATCACCTTGCCGCGCATGCATTCGAGGCGGCGGCCGTCCACGGTCGGCTCTGGTTCGGCGTCGTACATCCAGTCATGCGGTCGATTGCGCACGATCCGCCCCCAGGCGAGCGGGATCTTGAGCCAGGGGTCGCGGTCCCAGCCGCCGGCTTCGAGCAGCAATACTCTGATGTCGGGGTCTTCACTGAGCCGGCTGGCCAGGGCGCATCCGGCCGAGCCGGCGCCGACGATGATGTAGTCGTAGGCTTTGCTCGGCATCGTGATTTAACGCGCCAGCTTCAGGCCCTGCGGACGGATGATCCCGTCGGGATGCGGCGCGAAACCCTCGACCTTGCGGCTCATGCCCCACAGCCATTTGTAATGATAAAGAAACAACGCCGGACGCGCGGCCATGTAGATGTCGGTTGCCTGGCGATAGAGCTTCTGCCGCGCTTCCGGATCGATCGTCTCGCGCGCGTTTTCGAGCAGCCCATCGAATTTCGGGTCGCAATATTTGCCCCAATTCAAGAAGCCGTCGCAGGCGAGCCAATAGCTGATATTGCCGTCGGGATCGGGCCGCCCGCTCCAGATCGCCAGCGCCGCCTGGTAATCGCCGCTCGACGTGTTCTGCACCAGTGTCATCGCCTCCATCGCCCGGATCACGATGTCGAACCCGGCTTCTCCGGCCATCGATTGCAAGGTCTGTGCGACCTGCAGCCCGGTTGTGCTGTTGCCGGTGGTTAGGGCGAAGGCCGGGTGCGGCGTCCCTGCGGCGGCGAGCAGCGCTCTCGCCTTCTCGACATCGCGCGCCGGCACCGGATGATCGGGGTCCCAATAGCGTGTCCCCGGCACCTCCGGCTGGTTCGACGGCACAAAGCGGCCGTCATAGACGACGTCGTTCAGGACCTTGCGGTCGATTGCCAGCTCGAAGGCCTCGCGCACTTTCGGGTCACGACCCAGAGGGTCGTCCGCGGCGGGGCCGTTGTGCAGGTTGATCGAGAGCAGATCGTAGGCGAGCGCGGTCGAGGAAACGAGGCGCAGCTTCGGGTCGGCCTCCACGCTCTTGACGTCGGTCGCCGCGAGACGCTCGACGATGTCGAAGCTGCCGGATTGCAGATTGGCGAGCCGCACCGTGCTGTCCGGCACCGGGGTGTAGACGATCCGGTCGACGGCGATCGCCGCGGCGTTCCAGTAATCCGGGAAGCGCTCGAGCACGATCCGCTCCTGCGGCACCCGCTCGACGAAACGATAGGGCCCGGAGCATATGGGCTTGGTGCCGATCGCGTCGCCCGCCTTGGCCAGAGCATCGTTCGATAGGATCATGCCGGCGCGGTCGGCCAGCACGGCGAGGAGCGGGGCGTAGGGCGCGGTCAGCTCGATCCGCACGGTATGCGGATCGACCGCGACGACCTCGCGCACCGGCTTCAATTCGCCCTTGCGCTTCGATTCCGGCGCCATCCGGTAGCGGTCGAGATTGGCCTTTACGGCCCCGGCATCGAGCATCGTCCCGTCGTGGAATCTGACCCCGTCGCGCACCGTCAGGGTCAGCGCATGAGCATCTTCCGACCACGACCACTCGGTCGCCAGCTGCGGCACGATCTTGAGGTCGCGATCGACATCGACGAGCTTGTCACAGAGCGCAGCGAACACCTCGCGGCCGACAAAGCTGACGCCCTGCGCCGGATCGAGCAAGTCGGGATCCTCCTGCAATCCGATCCGCAAGGTGGTCATGTCGGCCGCCGCAGCAGGCAGGGACGACGCCACCGCCAGGGCAACGATCAGCAACCATCTCGAAACCCGCAATTTGTCCTCTCCGCGGCTTGCCGACAGAGCCAGCCGTTACCGGCCCCTGAAACGCGGCTTGCGCTTCTCGTTGAAGGAGGCGATGCCCTCGCGCCGGTCCTCGGTCGGGACCATGCGGTTGTAGGCCTCGATCTCAAACATCATCGCACTGGCGAGATCCATCTGCAGCCCGTAATGGATCGAGTGCTTCGCCTGGCGCACCGAGATCGGCGCGTTGTCGGCGATGCGCCGCGCCGTCGCGAGTGTCTCTTCGAGCAGTTTGTCGGGTGCGCACAACCGGTTGACCATGCCCCATTCGAAAGCATCGCGCGCCGAGAACGGTCGGCCGGTCAGGATGATCTCCTTGGCGCGGCGTTCGCCGACGGCGCGTGGCAGGTTCTGCGTGCCGCCGGCGCCCGGCATGATGCCGAGCGTGACCTCGGTCAGCGCGAAGCGGGCAGTCTCGGCGGCGTAGAGAAAATCGCAGCACAGCGCCAGCTCGCAGCCGCCGGCATAGGCGGCGCCGTTGATGGCGCCCAATACCGGCACCGGGCAGCCGATGAAGGCGCGGACCGCGCGCTCGAAGAGGAGGTGCTGCGCCTGCCAGGTCTCGTCGGTCATGCCCAGGCGTTCCTTGAGGTCGCCTCCGGCGCAGAACGCCTTGTCGCCGGAGCCGGTCATCACGATGCAGCGATAGGCGAGCGGGTTGGCGTTGACGGCCTCGAAAAAAGCCAAGAGGTCGCGGCCCATCTGCGTGTTCATCGCGTTGGCGACCTGTGGCCGGTTCAAAGTCAGCAGGGTGAGCCCGTCACCTTTATCCTCGATCCGGATCGTTTCGTAGTACTGGCTCATCCCCG
>Ga0209380_10000431_pt1 | contig 29608 bp, 28 predicted proteins | sample HubBroMetageWFT6_FD_188347 | JGI IMG/M metagenome (GOLD analysis project Ga0209380, IMG submission 188347) | Warmed and freeze-thawed soil microbial communities from the Hubbard Brook experimental Forest, New Hampshire - Hubbard Brook CCASE Soil... | ecosystem: Environmental > Terrestrial >... | reverse complement strand
ACATGGTGAAGGGCGCCGTTCTGCGCGGCACTCTACCGCGGCTGCTGCACATCGACGGCATTGATGTCGAAGCTCCTCTGGAGCGTGACCTGATTTTCTTGCGCAATCGGGACGTGCCCGGCGTGATCGGCAAGGTCGGCACGATCCTCGGCGAAAGCGAGATCAACATTGCAGACTTCTCGCTGGGGCGGCGCAGCGCCGAGGCATCGTCGGAGCCACGCGAGGCCATTGCCGTCGTCCACGTCGACGGACACGTTCCGGATGACGTTTTGAAGAAGCTGGAGGAGATTCCTGCCGTGCGTCAGGCGAAAGCAGTTCGGCTGTTCTAGAAATTGCCGATTGCCGATTTCCGATTGACGATTTGGAACCTGGGCATTCCCACTCGGCAATTGGAAATCGACAATCGGAAGTAGCCGGACACCCCGTGCTTGGCCTAAGAGTTCGCCTCGTCCCGGCGCAGCTTCTTGCTCTCCGCCAGCAGAGCCATCGAGTGCATCAGATTCTGCAGCGTGACAATGCCCACAAGTCGCTGATCCTCGACGACAGGAATAATGCTGAGATTGCGCGCCGTGAGTTTGCGGAAGGCGGTAGCCAGCGACTCCTGCCGCACCGAGACTTCGAAGATTTTATTCATCACGGCCTGGACGTAGCCGTTGCCTTCCATGCGGAGCGCCTCCAAAATGCGCTGCCGGGAAATGACTCCAACCATGTCGCTGCCTCGAACCACCGGAAAGTCATCCTGCAGGGAGTGCACTGCCTTGTCCAGAGCGTCTTCGAGGGTATCTGCCGGAGACAGAGTGGCGAAGTCGGTAAGCATGACTTCTTCGAGGCGCACATTATCCAGCACCGACTGGAACATAACGGCACGTTCCTCAAGCTGCGCTGCCGAAAAGATAATGATCCCCACCATGGTGAGCCAGGCATTGCTGAACAAACCCGCCACCATCAGAATCATCGCGATGGCGTGGCTGATGGAGACGGCGCGGCGCGTAGCCGCGGCAGGGTCGATACTGCGCGCGAAAAAGGCGCGGAGAACCCGGCCTCCATCGAGGGGATAAGCTGGCAGAAGATTCAAACCCGCCAAATAAAGGTTCGCCCATACCAGGCTGCGCGGCAGGTTGCTCGACTGCAGGAAAGGCCACTCCCACAGCTTCACCCCGGGAACCGTCGCGATGATTACGGCAGCCGCAATCGCAGCGAACGCAAGATTCACCAGCGGCCCGGTCAGGGCAATGCGGACATCCCGCTTCCAGGCCGCAGCACCGGATTCGGGCGGCTGCGCGCGCGATTCATCGAAAACGGTTACGCCGCTGAGCGGCAGAAGAATCACCGCCTTGGGAATCAGTCCGGCACGCCGAGCCATGAGCATGTGCGCGGCTTCATGGGCCGCCACGCAGGCCAGCACGATTCCAACCAGCGCCAGGTCGCGCTCCCCGTTGGCAGAGCCGTGGCTGTTGTATTCCGTCCAGAAAACAAATAACGGCAGAATAAGGAAAGTCAGGTGAAGCCGGACCTCCACTCCGAACAGGCGTCCGACTTGAATGGAAAAACTTCGCATTAGATTTCGACTGCTACAGTTATTTTACATGGTTCGATATATTGGCTCGATATATTGGCTCCGGGAATCCAAGCTACAAGCACCCAAAGCCACAAACACTCTAAGCTACAAACACTTGAAGGTGCAGAGGCATGCGCGTGATCGCGGGTAAATACAGGGGGCGTCGTCTGCGGTCGTTGCCCGGCACGGATATCCGTCCCACGTCCGACCGCTTGCGCGAAACACTGTTCAACGTGCTCACCGCTGGCAACCCGGGGGCCCTCGAGGGCAGCGTGTGGCTCGATCTGTTTGCCGGCACGGGTGCAGTGGGCATTGAAGCGCTCAGCCGGGGCGCCAAGCAAGCTTATTTCGTGGAGACCTCCGCTCCAGCGGCGAAATTGATCGAGCAGAACCTGCAGAGCCTGGGAATCGCGGCGGGATACAAAATTCTGCGCGACGATCTTTCCGGAGTTCTCTGGCGCCTGCAGCGCGAGCATGTCACCGCGGACCTGGTGTTCCTCGACCCGCCTTATCGCATGCAGCGCGCCTACGAAGAAACCCTTATGGCGCTCGCCGATTCATCACTGGTGTGGGCTATGTCACTGGTGGTGGCCGAACATGAAAAGAAGTTCGATCCCGGCGATGAATTCGGATCTCTGCGGAGAATCCGCAAACTGACGCAGGGCAATGCCGCTCTCAGTTTTTACCGCATCGGCGGGCGCCCGGATCTATAGGGCTCGGCGCGGAAGAAAGAACTCTTTCGGAGGGCTCAAGGCAGGTTCGCGCGCCGCAGCACGCCGCACGGGACTACATGATCAGTTCGCTGCTGCCGCGTATGATCGGGTGCTGCATCTCCTGCAGATCGTTCTTCACCATGTTGAGGCCGTAAACGCAGCCCTCGAACTCGCGTGAAAGGTGAGCGAAAAGCGGAGCCACCTTGGCGTACTCGAAGTGCTCGAATTTCGACACGATGTAGTAACTTTCTTTTCCAGCCTTCATCCACTCCACAAAATTCTCCAGGCGATGGCGGCGCAGCCGGAAGTGGTTGATGCTCTCGGGGAACATCCCGGTGAAGAACAACGCGTAGTCGCCAATGTGCTTGCGCACCTGGCGTTCGCGGTCAAAACAGGGAGCGGGACCGTAAACCGGATCGGACTCCAGCAGCATCTCGCCAAGGTCGGTCAGTGGGCGATCGGCGACGTCGCGAATCTTGAACAGCTGATCGGTTTCACAGAACTCCGCGAGTAGTTGCGAGACGTAGGCGACGACCTCTGGATCGCGGATACCGATCTCCTGGGCGTAGTGGCGTCCCACCAATTCCTGGAACAGCTTCCGCAGCGGATGAGATTCCGGAATCATGCCCTTTTGGGCTCCTGAAAGCCTTGTTGTGCACGGCTTTCCATGCTCGTCGTAAGATCGCTACTAAGATCGTTAGTAACTAGTTATCCCAGTTCCAACACAAACGCAAGTGACTTTTGTTTATCGAGCCCATCGCTTTTCGTAATCATTAGAAGTGTGCAATCCCCCGCGAGGTTGCACCCCGGCTTTGTTGGCAGACGCACCCGTTGGCTGCTAATCACAATAAGTTCGTGGCGTATAGAATGAATCGCAGGGAGGAAACTGCGCAAATGGAAAGAATGAATATCTCGAGCGGCACACCTTGGGAACCCATCGTGGGTTACTCGCGCGCGGTGAAGGTCGGGCCCTATATCCACGTGTCGGGCACCACCGCGACCGGGCCGGACGGCAAGATTGTGGGTGTGGGGGATCCTTACGCCCAGGCGGTGCAGACTCTGAAAAACATCGCGAGCGCCTTGCAGAAAGCCGGCGCCAGCATGAAAGACGTCGTTCGCACTCGCACCTTTGTCACCAATATCGCGGAGTGGGAGAAAATCGGCAAGGCTCACGGAGAGTTCTTCAGGGACATTCGACCCGCAAGCTCAATGGTTCAGGTAAGCGCCCTTATCTTGCCCGAGATGCTGGTGGAGATCGAGGTCGATGCTTATGTGTCCGGGGCATAAGAGTAGAATCGACCGGCCCAAACCTTGAAGCGGCTTGGGGAGCGAAGCATGGGGGAGCGAAGCATGAAGAATTATGTATGGATACTGCTTCTTGCGGTCTCGATTTCGGCGGCCGCGCAAGAAAAAAGCACCGCTGCCGCCGAATCCTGGACCATCATTCGCGCAGGTTCTCTCATCGACGGCAAGTCCGACAAGCCGCGGCACGACCAGGTAATAACCATCCACGGCAATCGTATCGAGAGTGTTAGCGACGCAGCGACTGCCAAGGTTCCCGCCGGTGCTGCCGTGATCGACTTGTCGAAGGCCACGCTCCTGCCCGGCCTCATCGATTCCCACACCCACATCTTCTTGCAGGGTGAAGATCCCACACAGGGTGGATACGACGCCAACATCCTGAACGCACCGCTCGCCCTGCGCGCGGCGCGAGCCACCGTCTCGGCCCGGCGTGCGCTGGAGCAGGGTTTCACAACTCTGCGCGACGTAGAAACCGAAGGCGCCGGTTATGGCGATGTGGGCATCAAGCAGGCCATCGAAAAAGGTTACATTCCAGGACCGCGCCTGTTCGTTGCAACCCGCGCCATCTCGACCACGGGCGGTTATTCGCTGGAAGGCTACGCTCCGGAGCTCGACATGCCCAAAGGCGCACAGATCGTCGATGGCCCAGTCGAGGCCCGGAAAGCGGCGCGGGAGCAACTCGATCACGGCGCCGACTGGATCAAGGTCTACATGACCCATCGTTCATGGGTAGGCAAGAACGGCGAACTGGTCTCGCAGCCCACGCTCACGCTCGAAGAGTTGCGTGCCGTGGTGGACGAGACGCACGGCTGGGGCAAGAAAGTCGCGTGCCACGTATACGGCGGTATCGGCCTGCGCCGCGCGCTCGATGGCGGGTGCGACTCGATCGAACATGGCCTTGATCTCGATGATGCCGCGATTTCCCAGATGCTGAAGCAGGGCACCTGGTACGTCCCGACGATCAGCGTCTATTACGGCGACTGGGCCGCCGCGGACACGCCCGCCGGACAGCGCGATCGGCTGCGCGCTTCGCTGCATGAGCAGTCGTTCAAGAGGGCGCTCAAGGCAGGGGTGAAGATCGCCTTCGGCACTGACATGGGTGGGATTCCCTGGACCGAGTCCATCGCGCAGGAGTTCCCGCGCATGGTCGACCTGGGGATGCAGCCCATGGACGCCATTCAGAGCGCAACCTCGCGGGCCGCCACCATGCTCGACATGGACGGCAAGATCGGCGTGGTCGCCCCCGGGGCGTTTGCCGACATCATCGCGGTCAGCGGCGATCCTTTGCGCGACATTAAGGTGCTGGAAAACGTTCAATTCGTGATGAAAGACGGCCAGGTCTTCAAGAGCGAGAAACCCTGAGGGCCGCAAATTTCGCATGTTTCACCCCGGTGAATTCCCGGGGAATTAAAGATTGCCAAAATCACTTCAATTCACTTGACAACTGCTTCGCCACGAGCATAATTCATCAATCCCGTTTCTGAGTGTGACCAGGAATCCGGCAATCAGGCTCGTGGACTTCCTGGGGCGCCGACCGATGGAGGTGCTTATGAGCGTACTGGAACTTTGTGACCGGGAAATCGCGGCTGTGCCACTCGAAGCCAGCGTAGCCGACGCCATCAACAAAATGCTTGATCACCACGTGGGAGCCGTCGCCGTGGTCGACTCCGACTTCCGGGTTGCGGGAATCTTCACCGAACGCGACGTTCTGCGCAAGATGGCGCTCAGCCGCACCGACCCGCGAACCACCTCGGTTCGCGAACTGATGACCACGCCGGTCGAGATGGCGACTCGCGGCACCGGCGCGGGCGAGGCGCTCACCACCATGCTCGGACGCCACTTCCGTCATCTGCCGGTAGCCGACGACAACGGTAAACTGCTAGGGATTCTCTCCATCCGCAACCTGCTGGAATGGCGCGTCGACGACCTCAGTCGTGAACTGGAGTCGCTCGAGCAATACGTCTCCAATGACGGCCCTGGAGGCTAGCCCGACCTTCCGCAGCTTCTCACTTCCAAATAAATGGCGAACCTTCCTCGTCTGTGATAGAAATCCACGGGTGTGTGCCACCTTCTTTCTGCTGTTCCCAGGATCGCCGCCTACGTGCACAACTTCAATTTTGAATATATGAAGAGGAGATGCTCTGTGAAGAAACTTCGTCTTTCCCCGATGCTGGCCGTTGCGCTGCTCTTGTTCGCCGGACAAACCATCTTCGCCGGACAAACCATCGCCCAGCAAAGTTCCAGAAGCGTCGTCCTGCGTGCCGGGCACGTGCTCGATGTAAAAACCGGCAAGCTGCTTTCGGATCAGACCCTCGTCATTGAAGACGGCAAAGTCGTCAGCGTGAGTGCATCCGCGGACGCGAAGGCCCCGGCCGATGCGGTCCGCATCGACCTGCCCAACGCCACCGTCCTGCCCGGATTAATCGACGCACACACGCACCTCACATCCGATCCCAAGTTCGGTTATGAGCAGCTTGGTATTTCCATACCGCGCGAAGCTTTGGTCGGCGCCAAGAACGCGCGGGTCACGCTCGAAGCGGGATTCACCACCGTCCGCAACGTGGGCGCGAGCGGTTACACCGATGTCGCCCTGCGCGACGCCATTAATGCCGGCGACGTGCCCGGGCCGAGGATGCTGGTGAGCGGCCCGCCGCTCGGCATCACCGGCGGACACTGCGACAACAATCTTCTGCCCTTCGAGTATCACGCTGTTGGCGACGGAGTGGCCGACGGCATTGCCGCCGTTCAGCACAAAGTCCGCGAGAATATCAAGTACGGTTCCGATCTGATCAAGATTTGCGCCACCGGCGGCGTGCTCTCCAAAGGCGACGATCCGCAAGCCTCGCAGTACACATTGGAGGAGATGAAGGCCATCGTAGCCGACGCTCATCGGCTCGGACGAAAAGTTGCCGCCCACGCCCACGGGGCGCAGGGAATCCTCTGGGCGTCAGAGGCCGGAGTGGATTCGATCGAGCACGGCTCCTACATTGACGACGCAGGCATCGCCGAGATGAAGAAGAACGGCACCTATCTCGTGCCCACGCTTTACCTGGGCGACTGGTTCCTGGAGAATGCCGAGAAAAATCATGTCCCTGAGTTTTATCTAGCCAAGGCTAAAGCCGTCATGCCGGTCGCCCGCAAGAACATTGCCCACGCCTTTGCTAGCGGCGTGAAAGTCGCATTCGGCACCGATGCCGCCGTTTATCCTCACGGACTGAATGCGCATGAGTTCGCCGTAATGGTGAAGCTGGGGCTGACGCCGTTGCAAGCCATTCAGGCAGCCACGGTGAATGCCGCGGATTTGCTGGGATGGCAGGGAAAAGTGGGAAGCCTCGACCCCGGCGCCTGGGCCGACATCGTCGCAGTCGATGGCGATCCGCTGAAAGATGTCACAACGTTAGAGCGAGTGAAGTTCGTGATGAAGGGCGGCGAGGTAGTGCGGAACGAATACGGAAAGTGACGAAAACCTATCGTCGAATAGTTCGGAAAGGGCACGGCTTGAGCCGTGCCGCCCAGCGCCTATAAGACGACGGCTTCAGCCGCCGAGGGAGTGACGGCTACGAGTCGGCCTTCCGAGCTCGCTCCGTAACCCAGTCCGTCCAAAAGGAAGAGGCTCCGCTAGCCACGAGCCCAGCCTTGCCCAGCACGGCATCCACAAAGTTCTCGATCATCGGATAGTGCAGATTGGCATGAGGCGGCAGATTCTCGCGTCCGCCGGGATAGATCAACTCAGGACCGTTCAGCGGACTCAACTCCATCTCGCCGTCAGTTCCGCGGATGCGGCATTCATCCCGCGCCACTTTCGAATGCCAGCGGACATCTACAATTCCGCGCTCTCCGCCGGGATACTCGATCATCACGGTCGCGTTGTCTTCCACCGCGTAGTGATGAACTGCGTTTGAAAGCTGCCCGGTAACTCGGCCGGGCTGACCGAACAAGAAATTCAGCACATCAATGCGGTGCGAAGCCACGTCGTAGAGTGGGCCGCCCCCAGCCTGCGCGGGATCGATCAGCCAGTTGCGATGACTCTCGTTTTCGTCAAACCATCCGTGGCAGGTCAGCTCGGCCAGAACGGGCTGGCCAATGGCCCCCGCAGCGAGCAATTGTTTCGCACGCTGCACCTTGGGATACATTCGGCGATAGTAGGCCACGCCGAAGGTGCGTCCAGTCTCTTCCGCCGTCTGCACCATCAAGCGCGCCTCGGCTTCATTCATAGCCATGGGCTTCTCGCACAGCACGTGCTTGCCAGCACGAAGAGATTGGATAGTTTGCGGCGCGTGGAGAAAAACAGGAGTCGAGACGTAAACTGCTTGCACCGCAGGATCGGAAAGAGCTTCGTCGAGAGTGGTCCAGGCTTGCGTGTTGTAAGGCACAGCTTTTGCAGGATCGCGTGTAACCAGACCATACAAGCGGCTTCTGGGCTCGGCCTGAATCGCCGGAATAACGCGGCGAATGGAAATATCGCCGATTCCAATTACGATCCAGTTCAGCATAGGGAGCGAAGCGCAAAAGCCTGGGAAAAATCAAAGGCCGGCCTAAGCCGGCCTTCGGGATCATCTTAAAACACAAACTACTTCTTAGGAGCGATTGCGTCTTTCGCAGCCTTGGCCACGCGGAACTTCACTACGGTCTTGGCCTTGATCTGAATAGGCTCGCCAGTCTGCGGATTGCGTCCGATGCGGGCCTTACGGTGCGCCTTCACCAACCGGCCCAGGCCGGGGACAACGAACACGCCGTTCTTTTTCGTTTCCTTTACTGCAACGTCAGCGAGCTGCTCAAGAAATCCCGCCACAGTCTTGTTGGGAAGTTCAGTTTTCTCGGCCAGATAACGCACGAGTTGAGTCTTGGTTAAACCTGAAGCCATTTGTTTCCTCCTCGAAAAACTTTCGAATTTTAATTCCAGCGGGCTTGATCTTACTACCACTGCCCTGTGGAAAACACCCTTATTTTACGCGGGTTCCACACGGAGAGCCATCGGAAAGGGCCATTTTTACATGCTCATTCGCAGATGCAGGTCCCGAAATGGCCCAAACATGGGTACCGGAGCCGTTACCGCCAGCCGCCAAAGGTAAATCGTCCCCTGGCTCGTCGTCATCCGGTGCCATAATGCTGGAGGAGAACTCCCACTTGAGTTGCGCCATCTGCGAGATTCGTAAGGAAAAACGCTTCTGTCCCGCCGTCCACGGCCGCATCTGCCCCCAGTGTTGCGGCGAGCAGCGCGAGGTCACACTCGATTGCCCGAGCGACTGCCCGTATCTGCAGCAGGCGAGGGAACACGAGAAGCCGCGTCCCGCCGACCAGTTCGACCCCGCATCGTTGTTCCTGCAAGTCGAGATTTCCGAGCAGTTCACTTACGAGCGCGAGCATCTGCTGATGGGGCTCAGCTACGCTCTGGCGAAGGCGGCTCAGGCCGACCGCACCCTGAACGACCGCGATGTGATCGCCGCGCTCTCGGCCATGTGCACGAGTTATGAACGGCTGATGAATTCCGGACTGCACTACGATCAGCCGCTCACCAGCGCGGCGCAGCATGCCGTCGCGGCTCAGGTGGAAGAAATGTTGAAGCAGTTTCGCGAGGTCGAGCAGAAACAGCTGGGATACTCCACTCTCCGCGATTCCGACGTGCTAAAGGCTTTGGTGTTCCTGGTTAGGCTGGGCCACGGACGCACCTCGGGCCGGCCCAAATCCCGAGCCTTCATCGATTTTCTCATCGCGCAATTTCCCGAGAAGCAGTCCGCCGTGGTGACCCCGCAGGAAACCGCCAGCCGCATCATCGTTCCGTAGGCAAAGGCTGGCCACGGATTTCACGGATCAACACGGATAAAGATCTTTTTTGGGGGAGTAGTCTATTCCCCGGTTGATCCGCGTTAATCCGCGAAATCCGTGGCCAAGTTCTTCAGCTTCCGTACCACCTGCCCCGCCGGAAGCGCATCCCGCAATTCGCGAATCGTTCTCTTCAGTGCAGGATGCAAAACTTCCGGCGCAATCTCCGCCAAAGGCTCGAGCACGAAGCGGCGCTGGTCCATCGCAGGATGAGGGATGGTGAGGTTCGCCGAATCCAGGATGACCTCATCGAAGAGCAAAATATCAATATCAATGGGACGCGGGCCCTTTTTCTGCACTCGCCTCCGGCCCATCTCCTCTTCAATGCGAAGGATCGCGGCCATCAGTTGCTGCGGGGTCATGCTGGTTTCAAGCGCAATCACAAAATTCAGGAACAACGGCTGCTGCGTGAACTCCACAGGCTCGGTTTCATAGAGGGGCGACGCCGCAACCACGCGGCCGGCTGCCGCGAGCCGAGCCTGCGCATCCCGTAGTTGCGCCTCGCGGTCTCCAACATTTGACCCGAGCGAAAGATAGGCGAGCCAGGGCATAGTGCGTGACTTGCTTTCAGACTTTATTGCGCTGCTTTCCATGGAAAACTTCTCGCGCCCTTTGCCTCGACCCCGATTCGTCGTCGTCCCCCTCCGACCGGCCTAGAATTCGCACCGTGAATTCGCACCGTACAATTCCGGTATCTCCACCCACAAAACACCCCCAAAAACCCGATACCTTGGTCATCTTTCTCCGCTTTTCGCCAGACGCTAAACTCAGAGTATGACGTTGGAGTCTTTACTTCTGAGCTCGGATGCGGAAGTCGTCCGGGTCCTCCGCCCGACGCTGGAAAAGCTGTCGATCGAGGTCGAGGTTTGCCAGGAAGCGAAGAAAGCCACCGAGATTCTCATCGCGGAAAAGTTCGATGCCGTGATTGTAGACTGCGACGACATGCTAGGGGGCCTCGAACTGCTGCAAGGCCTGCGCACCACTCCCAGCAACCGGGGTTCCGTAACTTTTGCCGTTCTAAACGGCAAGAAAACCACCACGCAGGAAGCCTTCGGAATGGGCGTGAATTTTGTTCTGCAAAAACCCATCACGACGCTGAATGCAGCACGCTGCTTTCACGCAGCCCTGAATTTCATGGTTCGCGAGCGCCGCCGCTATTACCGCCAGCCGGTCAAGATGCTGGTCACCGTTGTCCACGGCGACAAAGAACTAAGAGCCACCAGCACTAACATCAGCGAGGGCGGGATGGCGCTCATCATGCACCAGGCGCTCCCCAAGAACGCTACGCCTCATTTGAAATTCACCCTGCCCCAAACCAGTCTGTCTCTGAACGTGGAAGCCGAAGTAACCTGGGCTGACATCAAAGGCCATGTCGGAGTGCGTTTTCTCAACGTGCCCCAGAGTTCCCAGGAACTGCTCGAGAAATGGCTCAACCAGCAGATGGAGCAACAACTCCCCGGCTCCAAAGGTTCCGAAGCCACCCAGTAGCCGATCCTCCCAATGCCGTCATTCCCCGGGGTATTCACCTTGTAACTTTGTGCCTTCGCCGCTGCATGGCAATCTGAGGGGATACTGGAGAACCACTGCCATGCTACCTGCCACTTACCGCATCAACCGCGTACAGAAGACCCTGCGCTGGATTGAAGACGATATCCCCTTGCTGAACATGAGGGTCAAGGATCTGTCGGCCGAAAGACAGCGCTCGGCCCGGCAGTTCGCCGCAGCCCTCATCAGCCAGACTCGTGCCGAACTGGACCGCCTGCGCAAGGAACAGCCCGAGCCTATCCCCGAAACTGGCGAAATTCCCTGCGAACCTGCCGATTGATTGTCATCCTGAGCAAGCGTTCTTTGCGCAGCGAAGGATCTGGGCGAGCCGCGCGATGTGTCGCACCCTTTGCGACACAATAATCGCGCGTTTGGCTCGCTTCCTTTTGGGGTTCAGAGCGACGATCTCAGAGCGACGAACCGGCCGTGGCGTGAACGCTGTAAGCGCCTGCGCCGTCCTTCTCTTCTTCCGGCAGCGCTACTTCCTCCCACAGCGTCTTGTCGCGCAGGATGCGCGACACCAGCGCAGTGTGCATGGCGTGGCCAGCGCGGTCCGCCACAATCTTGCCTAGAATTGGCTTGCCCAGCAGCGCCAGGTCCCCAACCAGGTCCAGCACTTTGTGCCTTACGAACTCGTCGGAAAAGCGCAGTGGACCGTTTTCGATTCCATCGCGAGTCAGCACAATGCAGTTCTCCCGCGATGCCCCGCGGATCAATCCCATATTGCGCATCGCCTTTTCGTCCTCACGCGAGCCGAAGGTGCGCGCCCCGGCGATCTTGTGCAGGTAGCTGCCGTTGGAAAGCTCCACCTGAAAAGTCTCTTTGCCGATCAGCGGGTGGGGAAAATTAATCGAGTAGGAAACAGAATAGTTGTCGGCGGGATACACCGAGATAAACTTGTTGCCCTCCCGCATCTCCATCTCGCGAAGAATCTTCAGATACCTGCGGGGCCGGCGCTGTTTGCGGATTCCGGCCTTCTGGATCAGCTCCACAAACGGCAGAGCGCTGCCATCCAGAATGGGAAGTTCCAGGTTGTCCAGCTCCACGATCGCGTTGTCCACGCCCAGGCCGACGAACGCCGAGAGCAAGTGCTCGGTGGTGGAGATGAGCACGCCTTTTTTCATGAGGCTGGTGGCATAGCTGACGCGGGCAACGTTGCGGCTGATGGCCTCAATCTCGAAACCGTCGAGATCAACGCGGCGAAACACAATTCCCGTTCCCGGAGGACCAGGAAGAATTCGCATGGCGACCGGGGCGCCGCTGTGGAGTCCCACTCCACTGCATGCTACGGCTGAGCGGATTGTCTGCTCCTGAGTCAAAGGCGCCTGCGTATGTCTCTGTGAATAAATAGATTACAGCCGCCTTACCTGCCCTGACTGTGGTAAAAACGCCACACAGCGTGGCGTAAACCCGATTGCGAACCATCCTGGTTAAGCCCTCGACTCCACTAAACCGTGACCAGTCAGTCAGTTATCTCGGGATCGAGCAGCTTCAGGGAGCCTGAATCGCGGCATTACCTTAGTGTTTCTTGGCAGGTTTATTCGGATTGTAGCCAGAATTGGCATCGAACATCGTTTCGTCGAGTTCCGGATTGATGTGCACAGCATTCAGGAAGCGTTGCGTTTGCATGTCCCCGTTGTAGTAACGCGTGAAGTTGTAGGGGATCATCACTCCCTGTACCGCCCTGTAATTATCGTAGACCTCTTCCTCCACGTTGATATCCCTGTCCACCGGATCGCGCCATTTATAGCTCTTCTTGATGGGCAGATGGGTGTCCGGATCGAAATAGAGACTTACCGCTTCATCTTTCGCATTGATCAACGTCACCTGCTCGGCTGGAAGGTTGCCGGCCAGGGCATTGCCCTCGTAGAAAAGCGCCACACCCGGATCGTCGATCCAGGTGCGCAGCACGGTCTCAAGAGAGAGCCTGCGGTGTCGCAAATAGCCATCGAGATCCTTCTGTTCCACCCCATGAGGGCCCTTGAAGGTGATTTCGTACCCCTTGTTGCCGTTATATACGTAAGCCACATCCCTTTCTTTCGTGACCTCGATCCGTTCCTTGTCAGGATATTCGACGAATCGCCAGAACACCACGCCGTTGCTGGTTGAGCGCCCGTGAAAAAGTGTGTAGGTGCGTCCCTCCTGCTCCAGGCCGCGCATGCTCAGGAACGCCTGTCCGCCCAAGGCCAGGATTGCCTTATCCAGCAGAACGCGCGCCTGGCGGGCGTTTTCCTGCAACGGAGGAATGGCCTGGCTGCTTGTAAGGGCAGATTGTGGCGAAGCCTGCGCGCTCGCCCGGGGGTAAGCAGCTCCGCCACTCCCGGCCAAAGCAGACGCCAGCGCAAATGCCAAGATAACGATAACAATGAGAAACAGATGTTTCATTTAGCCGGTCATATGCAGCAAATAACGTCCAGCAAATAACGTTCAGCAGGATGTTGTGATGCCCAACAGGAAATTGTAGCTGCTCGCAGCGCTGCCCGTGTGGAGCGGGCACTCCTGCCCGCTTGCCTGCAGCGCAGAAAACGCCGGCAATCAAAGCTGCCCGCGCCGCACAGGCAGTGACCGGCTCCCGCACCCCATAGGATGCAGAAAAAAGCGCCAACGTCCCAGCGGGACCAGAAGTTTCCCGCCTACCCCACCAGCACAGCTCCCCCGTTCACATTGAAGATCTCGCCCGTGATAAAGCCCGCGTACTCCGTGCACAAAAACAATACCGGGGCTGCAATCTCTTCTGGCTTGCCCGCGCGTCCGATGGGAATCGTCCGGCGAATCCGCTCCCCGACTCCGGGGTCGTCGAGCGCCGATTTCGACATATCCGTATCCACCCAGCCGGGGGCAACGGAGTTCACATAGATTCCCCCCGGCGCCAGTTCCGAAGAAAGAGTTTTCGTCATACTGATCAGCGCACCCTTACTGGCGGAGTAATCGCAATGAAACGCCTCGCCCCGCTGGCCGCTGGTCGAGCTGATCAGCACGATGTGGCCCACAGCGCCGCCGGCCCGCGGCTGGGCCTTCATCTGAGCAACCGTGTACTTGACCAGGCCGAAGACGCTGTCGAGGTTAATCGAGAGAGTGTTGCGCCATTGCTCATCCGTCATCTTGTCGATGGCTACGTCTTCCGCCGGCCAAACGCCGTGGTTGGCCACAAGAATATCGATTCGCCCGAAGGTCTTGACGACGTCCGCAACCAGGGCACGAGCGGAGTCCGGACCGTCCAGGTTACTGGCGATCGCACGACAGTTCGTCTGGCCGCATTCCGCCGCCAGAGCCTCAGCCTGCGACCGCGCCTTCTGGTAGCTGAAAGCGACCTTCGCGCCCGCCGTCGCAAACAAACGCACCGTAGCCGCGCCAATGCCACGCGAACCGCCCGTAATGAGAGCAACTTTACCGGAGAGAGAAAGAGGAACGGACATAGCTTCCAGTTTCCAGTTTCCGGTTCCAACTTGCAAGTCGGCGGGTGGTGTTGCAGTTCGATTGTCATCTGAGCAAGCGTTCTTTGCGCGGCGAGGAGCCTGCTCCGAACTCGCCGAGGGATCCGGGCGAGCCGCGCGGTGCGTCCCGCGGCTTCTATTAAATAGCGCGGCGACACAATAATCGCGCGTTTAGCTCGCTTCCTTTTAGCTCTTGTCCGCGAGGCGAGCCGGGTCAGGGGTGTCGCGAATGCGTCCGGCCTTCACATCGGCAAGCACTGCGCGGAGCCAGCGTAGATCGAGGCGGCATTGCTCCTCCATGTGCTGCATCAGTTGACGGCTGCCGGTCGGCAGCATCGGTGCCCATTGTCGGCGCAATTTCCGGATCTCCGCCAGCCGCGCATTCTGCCTGTCGATTTGGGTGCGCAGAGCCCCGGCAACGAGTTTGAGGTCGGCGAGATGCAAGAAGAGCATGGGCCCATAAAGAGTCATCCGAAGATCGCCTTCGGCGGCAAATTGGGCGTGCAACAATTCACGAAAACGTTCGCGCCCGCGCGGAGTGATGCGGTACACCGTACGCATGCCGCCCCGAGCCACGCGCTGGCGGGCCACCGCGGTTAACAGCCCACCTTCGGCAAGCTGGCGCACGGCGTAGTAGAGCGTGCCAACGTCAACATCCGTAAAGCACTCGATCATGGCCTGGGTCAGGCGCCGCCTGATCTCGTAGGGGTGAAAGTCGCCACGGTGCAGAATGCCCAAAATATACAGTTCAGCTTTCATTAGTTTAATTAGACTATTATAATTGTATTACGGGAGAGATGCGTCATGAAGCGTTCCATTCTTGCCTGCCTTGCAGGACTTCTCACGTGGGTTGTCGTCGTCACGGTGATCAATCGCGTGCTTCGCCTGACCCTGCCAAACTACACCGTTGCCGAGCACACACTCGAGTTCACGCTGGCCATGAAGTGGGCGCGTCTTTTGATGGCGATCGCGACCTCGCTCGTCGCCGGCGCCGTGACCCGTTGGATATCCCCGGCAACCCGCTGGCCGGCGTGGATCGTCGGCAGCATAGTGCTGGCCATGTTCGCCCCTTGGCATATCTCCAATTGGAGCAAGTTTCCCGCCTGGTATCACCTGACATTCCTGCTGACGATTCTTCCGGCGGTGCTCGTGGGTAGGCTGCTGCCACCGCGCAGGAACAAGGACCTGAACGAGGCTTACTCCGGATCAAGGTAAAGCTTCATCACCGAGTACTGAAAACCAAACCAGCTACTGCCCGGTCCCGTGGCTGAAGAGAATAGGCTATTTCCGACGCAGCATCTCGGAAGGGGCTAGAAACTATCCTTAGCCGACGACGCCCGCTCCGACTTCAACTCCCGCAGCAGCAACCGCACCAGCATCCCGTCGAAGCCGGTGCCGCTCATCTTGGCCAATTCGTCGAGCGCCTGTTCCGGCGTCCGTGCGGCAGCAATCGATTGCTCGGTCAGCATGTTGGCGTAGGCATCGGCCAGAGCAATAATGCGCGCCCATAGAGGAATCTGCTCACCCTTGGCGCCATCGGGATAGCCCGTGCCATCAAAGCGCTGGTGATGATGTTCGATGGCCTGGCGCATCAGGGCGCTGTGCGGCAGGATGCCCGCGATCTCGGCTCCCACGCGCGCATGCATCTTTACCAGAAAGAATTCGTCGTCGGTGAGCGGCCCAGGCTTGTTCAGAATGCGTTCCGGAACAAAGATCTTTCCGACGTCATGAATGCGCGCGGCATACACCAGATCGGCAGTTTCCTCCGGAGGCAAACGCAGCGCTCGCGCCAGAACCTCGGTATAGCGCGCCACCATGTCGCCGTGGCCCGAAGTGCGCAGCTCGCGGGATTCAGCTGCCCGGGTGAGCACCTCAATCGATTCCTTAAGCAGCGGAACATTGCAGTCCTCTTCGCCCCCGCAGAATTTCACCAGCATCGTGCCCAGCTCTTCCAGATGCTCCGGCCCGTTATGCTCGCGCTGCAGAAAGCCCTCGATATAGCTCGAAATCTGCTGGCGCTGAGCCGCGAACTCCTCGCCTCCGGCAAATTCTTCCGCCGCCGACACCATATTGCCGCCCGAACGCTTCGAAACATACATGCCCGCATCAGCCACGCGAATGATGTCTTCAATGGAAAAACCATGGGTCGGAAAACTGGCCACGCCAAAGCTGCCGGTGATGTGGTGTTCGCTAAGCATGGGGTCGGTCACAATCCACTGCCGCAAGCGCTCGGCCAGCACCTGAGCCTGCTCCGGCCCCGTTTCCGGCATGAGGATGACGAACTCGTCTCCGCCATAACGTGCCACCACATTCGATTGCCGGGACTTTTGCTCCAACAGCCTTCCCACGCGAGCCAGCACCAGGTCGCCCTCGAAGTGGCCCATCGTGTCGTTGACTTCCTTGAACTTGTCCATGTCAATCAGGACCACGGAGAACGGACGTCCCGAGCGCGAAGCGCGCTTCCACTCCGCCGACAACGACTCCCAGAAGAAACGCCGGGTCTTGATCCCCGTCAGACCGTCGGTGATCGCTTGCTGTTGCATCTTCTGGAACACGAAGGCATTGTGCAGAGCCGTGGCCAGCAGGTCCGCCAGCGTGTTGAGGATGAGAACGTCCTGGGGTGAAAACGCGCTCTCGTTGTGGCTTTCTATGTTCAGCGCGCCCAGCAACTTCTCACCAAGGGTGATCGGAATACACAGCACCGACCGCGATTCCGGCAGAATCGCGCCGATCTGGCCTTCCACGCCGTTTTGTACCAGGGCGCGCTCGCCCGTGCGCGCCACCCGCCCCAGAATCCCGACCCCCAACGGAATCCGCTTGCCCATGGCATGCGCCGTGGCTCCAGCCTCCGCTTTAATTTCGATCTCTTTGGTTCCGTAATCGAGCAGGCTGATGCCAATGTGATCAAAGCTGAAGTTCTTCTGGATTTCTCCGACAATCTGACTCAGCATGTGCACCGGATCGTCGCTCGAAATCGCAGTGCGCGAGATGTTGTTCAGAAAGGCCAATTGCCGCGAGCGCCGTTGCTCCTCCGCGAACAGGCGGGCGTTTTCGACTGCCACCGATACCTGGCCGGCGGCGGTCATCAGCACATCCAGATCGCGCTGTTCGAACCCAAATTCCCGCTCTTTGCTCATCGCAACCATCACCCCGGCCGGCTTGTTGCCCAGCAGAACAGGTGCCGCGCACAAGCACTTCGCGGGATGCTCCGGCCGGTAAGTGACCCCCAACCGCGTCCGCGTCTTCTCCAGGTCGGACCTGATCAACAGCGGCTGCCCTGACCGAATTACATACTCGGTGAAGGCGTTCACCAGCTTGCGCGTGCGCTTCGGAAGAACGCTGCCGTCTTCTATCTCCAGCTCGAAGCGGATCTCGTCTCCTTCCTGAAACGCGATGTAGAAGTTGCTGGTATCGAAAATCTGTCCCAGCTCCGTGTGGATGGTGCGCAGCACTTCATCCTGATCCAGCCGTGAGCTGATGGCCTGCCCAATCTGCGTGAGCAACTCGTATTCTTGCGTGCGCCGGTGGGCGTCATGCGCGATCAGGTAGTTCTCAAGCGTGAGCCCCAGCTGCAGAGCCAGCCCCACCATCAGTCGCGGACCCGACGCTCCGAACGCTTTCCGCTCCGCATGTGGAAACAGAATCACACCAAACGCATGTTCTCGCGTCTGCAGACTCACCGCGGTCATATTCCGGATCTCGGCCTCAGTCAGCACCTTCTTGAAATCGGCGAATGTCCCGGCTGATCCGATCGCCAGCGGTTCCGGCATATGGGCCAGGTCGTTCACCGTAAACAGCCCACCTTGCCGATAAGCCTGTTCGCACATGTACTCCCCGGCTCCGGTTCTGGTCAGGGTCTCCAGAAATTCCAAAGAGAATCCCCGCTGCACCGAGGGCAACAGACCACGCCAGCGCTCCGACACATAGATCACCGCCCGCCGTGTGGACAACGCGCCCGCCAGCCGGTCCAGCGCCGACTGCATGCTGGGCAGCAAATCATCGGCTGAGAGCAACCGCCTCGGATCTACTCCCAAGGTCGACAGCGCGAGCGTATTCTCCTGCACCGCGTTGCGCTCGTTCTCAAACAGCACCATCACCATCGCGATGCCCAGCAACATCTGCGGAATGGGGCCCAGCAGGCTGCCGACGCTGCCAAACATCTCCACCCAGGGATTGCTGGATTGAATCGAAGTCATCAATACTGCCCACAGCGCGAGAGCGATCGCCAGCAGCCTGAACGCCGCCGAGCCCCTGCGATGCGCATACAGGTAGAAAGCCGCCGAACAGTAAAGCAGAACCGCGCTCATGAAGACGACGACAAAGCTCAGCGAGCGCTGCCCCGAATGCGCTCCGTTGGCCAACAGAACCCGCAAGTCGACGCACGACGCCGCAACTCCAGCCGCGGCCAGAGTCCAGTCATACCAGCGGAAGCGAAAAGGTCCACGCATCATACGCGTCGAGGCAAAGATGCACATCGCCATCGCCACCGAGAACAAAGAGCTGAAAAAGAACGCAATCGGCGACGGTGGCCCGTAATACCAGAACGCGTCCAGCGCATAGTGGATGGAATAGCAGGCCCACGCAATCTGCCAGGCCCGGAAGTAGGTCTGGCGGCTCTGCTGGTACAGATAGGTAAACAGCATGTACAGCAACAGAGCGACAACACCCGGAATGATGACGATACTGGTAGCGATACTATTCATGAGGCCCAGCAAGACTTCCCGCGGAGATCGGCGCCGACGATTTCAGGGGAGATGAATTGCCCCTAATGTTTTCACAGCCGGGGGTGCGAACACAACAGGTTTTACGTACACTTACGTGGCCCTAGAATACCTGGAATCAATCACTTAACCCGGAAATCGCTTACTCCGCTCGCTTGACGATACTTTTCTCCGACCCATACCATCGAACTTTCGCCACTTATGCCTGAAAACCTTCCTTCGACCTCTTCCGAATCCAAGCCGCGAGTGCGCTTCGCGCCGTCGCCCACCGGCTTTCTCCACGTAGGCAGCGCCCGCACATTTATCTTCAACTGGCTCTATGCGCGCCACAACGGCGGCACCATGATCCTCCGTCTCGACGACACCGACGTCGAACGCAACACCCAAGCCTCCGTTGATTCCATTTTCGACGGTTTGAAATGGCTGAGCTCCGCCTGGGACACCCCGGGCTGGGACGAAGAGTACAAACAATCCGAGCGCATCGACCTGCACCGAAAAACCGCTTGGACAATCTTCGAGAAAGGCCTCGCCTACCGCGACTTCACCCCCGCCCACGCTGGGGACGCAGACAAATCCGGCGCCCAAGGAACATGGCTCTTCAACGCCGGCGCACGCGAGCTTTCGCGCACCGAAAGCGACCGCCGAGCCGCAGCAGGAGAGCCATTTGCATTACGTTTCCGAGTGCCGCGCGAGAAGCACGAAGAGAAAATGTGGGGACAGCCGCCCTCGCCTGCCCTGAGCGCAGCCGAAGGGGCTGTCCAATTTGCCGAAGGCAAATTATCCGTCCACTTCAAAGACGTGGTCTACGGCGAGCAGATAAAAGCAGCAGCCGATATCGAAGACTTCGCGCTCCTGCGTTCCGACGGCATGCCAACCTACCACCTCGCCTCCTGTGCCGACGACGCCGATCTGCGCATCTCCCACATCATTCGTGGCCAGGACCATCTCTCAAACACTTTCAAGCACATCCTCATCTTCGAAGCCGCCGGCGCCACGCCGCCGCAGTTCGCCCACCTCCCGTTGCTGGTCGCGCCCGACGGCACAAAGCTTTCCAAGCGCCGCCACGGCCCGGTCGTCAGCGTCACCACCTACCGCGACGCCGGATTCCTCTCCGAAGCCTTCATCAACTTCCTCTGCCTGCTAGGCTGGTCGCCCAAAGATAACCGCGAGAATATGTCTCTGCCGGAACTAATCGATGCATTCTCACTCGAAGGCATCAACCGTTCAAATGCGGTAGTAAATTTCAAAGAATCAATCGCCCCACAGGATGTTGTCATTCCGACCCTGAGCGAAGCTCAAGGGAGGAACCTGCTTCTAGCCCCCGAAGACACTTTCGATCCCAAGGCCCTCTGGCTCAACGCCGAGCACATCCGAGCCTTGCCCGTAGAGGTCCTGAGCGCCCGCCTGCTCTCCATCGTGCGCGCAGCCGGCTTCAACGTAACTCCAGAAAAGATGTTGCAAGTCACCCCGCTAATCCGCGAGCGCATCAAGCTGCTACGCGACGTCCTAACCGCCGCCGACTTCTTTTTCGTTGACCATCTGCCGCCCTACGATCCAGCCGAACTAATCCCGCAAAAAGGAGACGCCGCAATGGCGCTGAAAGTTCTGACCCGAGCCCAGGAAGTGCTGGCAACAGTCGAGTTCAAACACGACCCGCTGGATCAGGCCCTCCGCGCAGCCGCACAAGAACTGGGAGTGAAAGCTGGACAGATGTTTCAACCCATCCGCGTAGCAGTCTGCGGCCGCAAAAACGCCCCACCGCTATTTGAGACCCTCGAAGTGTTAGGGCGGGAAACCACGCTCGCGAGAATCGAGCAGGCAGTCCAGAAAATGCAGTAGTGTGGGGACGGACGCATTCGTCCGTCCATGCCGAGCGAAGCTCGGCTGCTGCCTCCGCCACCCCCTCCCCGTGGTTAAAGGTTTTTGGTATCGAAATTGGCAAACTGCCGACGCCCGAGGATATTGCACCCTTCAAACCTGTGACATCCAACCTTGCCATCCACAGCCCCAACAGCAGATCATCGCCACAGGTGCGGTGCGGACTGGGCGAGTTTTGCGTTCCAGAATCCGGCTAAACGCTTTGGACTCAGGATTTTGCCCGCAACTGACTGAGCCGAATAGATTACTGCGCAATTTCGCTCCAACCCCATGATCCCAAAAGATCAGGGGGAGGGGGGTACCCCCTAATAACCAAACAGTAAACAGCCATTCTCCCGATTAAGGAAAGGCAAGACTCGAAGCCAATCCACAGCCCCATCAGAAGCCACCGACAAGAAATCAGTCACAAAGAAAATCTCCGCAGCCACGACTCCGGGAATCCCTGTCCCCCGACCTTCCCCCACTCTGCTTGCGATAAGATCAAAGAGTAATGAATCCATCTCTTCCAAGCGAAGCCGGAGAAAAAGCTGCAGCCGAATCGCCATCGCCTGCTCCGTCGAATTTCATCCGCGACATCATTCTCGAAGACCTCAAGACCAACAAACACAACGGCTGCGTGCAAACCCGCTTCCCTCCCGAGCCCAACGGTCATCTGCACATCGGCCATGCCAAGGCAATCTGCATCGACTTCGGCCTGGCCGACGAATTCGGCGGACATACGAATCTCCGCTTCGATGACACCAATCCCCAAAAGGAAGAAACCGAATACGTAGAGTCGATCAAGGCCGACGTCAGCTGGCTAGGCTATAAGTGGGACGGACTTTTCTACGCCTCCGATTATTTCGAACAGCTCTACGAATGGGCGATCAAGCTGATCAAGGACGGCAAGGCCTATGTCGACGACCTGAGCCCCGACGAGATTCGCAACTATCGCGGCACGCTCACTGAGCCCGGTAAAGACAGCCCGTATCGAAACCGGTCTGTCGAAGAGAACCTGAGTCTGTTAGACCGCATGCGCGCCGGTGAATTTCCCGATGGCTCACGCGTTCTTCGGGCGAAGATCGACATGGCATCGCCCAACTTCAACTTCCGCGATCCCGTGATGTACCGCATCCTGCACGCCGAGCATCACCGCACCGGCAAAAAATGGTGCATCTATCCCATGTACGACTTCGCGCACGGGCAGTCGGATTCCATCGAGCGCGTTACGCACTCTCTTTGCACGCTCGAGTTCGAAGACCATCGCCCGCTTTACAACTGGTTCATCCAGCAACTGGGCATTTTCCCGTCGCGCCAGATCGAGTTCGACCGCCTGAACCTTACCTACACAATTCTGAGCAAGCGCAAGCTCCTGCAGTTGGTGCAGGAAGGCCGCGTCAACGGATGGGATGACCCGCGCATGCCCACGATCGGCGGCATTCGCCGCCGCGGCTATACGCCGGAAGCGGTACGCAACTTCGTCGGCGCGATTGGCGTATCGAAGACCAATGGCTCAATCGAGTTGGCCATGCTCGAACACTTCGTCCGCGAAGATCTGAATAAGCGCGCCCCGCGCGCGATGGCCGTGCTGCGTCCACTGAAAGTCGTGATCGACAACTATCCGGAAAATCAGGTCGAAGAGATGGACGCGGTGAACAACCCCGAAGACGCCAGCGCCGGCACGCGAAAAGTGCCGTTCTCCCGCGTCCTCTACATCGAGCAGGATGATTTCCGCGAAGATCCGCCGAAAGGATATTTCCGCCTCTCGCCAGGACGCGAAGTGCGCCTGCGCTACGGCTACTTCATCACCTGCAAGAGCGTCACGAAAAACGAAAAAGGCGAGGTCGTGGAAGTGCATTGCACCTACGACCCAGCCACGCACGGCGGCAATGCCCCCGACGGCCGCAAAGTGAAGTCAACCATTCACTGGGTCTCGGCTGCGAATGCCATCGACGCCGAGGTGCGGATTTACGAAACCTTATTCACCAAAGAAAATCCCGACGAAGTAGAAGAAGGCCAGGACTTCACCGCGAACCTGAATCCAAACTCGCTCGAAGTAATAACGCAAGCCAAACTCGAACCGTCTCTGGCCAATGCCGCCGCAGGCAGCCGTTATCAGTTCGAGCGTCTAGGATATTTCTGCGTCGACCCGGACTCAAAGCCAGGCAAGCCCGTGTTCAACCGCACCGTCGCACTGAAAGACACTTGGGCGAAGGTCGAGAGGAAGCAGCGCGGGAAGAGCTAGGAAAGCAAAACCCCGAGCGCGGAATTCAACTCGGGGTCGCACGTCAGCCTGTCCAGCTCGTAAACATAGTATCGGCAGCTACGCGATCGAAGATTAGTTCAAAGAGGTCTAGCGCGGATGCCCACCGGAAGGCCGCCGGGACGGCGGCGCTACGATCTCTAGTTATGCACGTGAGGACTTTGCGCGGGATTGGCGTGGTGTTCGGGCGGTTCCTTCACTACTTTTATTTCGAAACTCACAGGCAAGTTTTTCGGCGGATAGCAGGCGGCATTGTCGCAGGCCTGATAGCGCAGCACGCCGTGCATTTCGTATTTTCCTGGCACGACTGAGCGCAGCGGATGCACTCCGACGGCGATGGTGAAGTCGCCACTATAGACACTCAGCTTTTCGTCGGGCGAGAAAGGGAAACTCCGATCTTCGCCGGCAGGATATTCAATCTTTCCCAGGATGATGTCAGTGGGAACGTCGATCCTCAATTTGGTTGGGATGAGGAATTCCGACTTGGGTGTGTTCGAGTTGATGTGGTAACCCGCAGGGACGCGGAAATTCAGGTTCACCATGGTCTGCGAGGTGCGTTGAGCCGTGGTCAGCGGCACCGCGTCGACAGTAAGCGTCGGGGCTTTCCCTGGGGTTTGCGCCGCGGCTGGAAGCGCAGTGAACAGCGAAGCAATGAGGAAAAACGCTGCTATCGTTGGCTGTTTGTTGCCTCGGCGGTTTGGCTTTTGAGTCATCTTTGATTATGCTGCGGCGATGAATCGTGTTCACTGAGATAGTAGAACAATCGCCTCAGGGTCGCGCTGTTACTTAGGAACAGGCCCGTTCTCGCGGACGTTCTCGCGCAGTCTCTCGCCTACTCTCTGCATCGACGCTTCGCTGTTTGCCGGCCGTGTTTCGAGCGCTTTCCTGACTGCATCCTCAATGTCGGCCTTGCCCCTTAAGCCAATGATTTTGTCGACGATTTTGCCGTCCCGCGAAATCAGGAAGCTTTCCGGCAAGGCGGGAACTCCGCCATATTGATCGCCCACCGATTCTTTTCCAATCAGAATGGGATAGTTCACGCCCATATCCTTGGCAAACTTGCTGATGTCTTCTTTGCTGGCGTCGTCCATGGCGACGCCGACAATCTGCAATCCTTGCGAGCCGTACTGTTTTTGCAGGTCAACGAACCAGGGCATTTCGATTTTGCACGGGCCGCACCAGGTAGCCCAGAAGTTGAGCAGCACGGCCTTGCCGCGAAAGTCGGAGAGGCGCAGGGTTTTGCCGTCGAGCGATTCCAGAGAGAAATCGGGAGCGAGGGTGGACTGGGTGAGTCGCGGCACCGAGCCCGCGCCAGTGCGCCGCGCCTGGTGATAGCCGAAGTACAGCATGAGTGCGACCACGAACGCGACCACGATCAGGACGAGAGGGCTGCGGGTTCCCCTGCCGGATGGCTGGACCGGGCTGGGCGGAATCCCTTCGGAGGACGACGGCCCAGGCGTTTGTCCGGTGCTCGGTGCGGGGTCGACGGTGCTGGATGACGGTTCCATTTGCAAAACTCCTTAATTCGCGCAACTAGATCCTAAAAATAGATTACGCCCCAACGGGGCTATAAGGCGAAGCGGTTCAGGAACGAAAGCCAATTTGAAATCATGGTGAAGCGCCCGATCACCAGAAGCACGCCCAGCGCGATCATCAGCGCCCCAGATGCCACCTCGATGGCATGCATGTGAGAGCGGAAGCGGCTATAAAACTTAAGAAAGCGTTCCATCAAAAGGGCTGTCAGCAGAAACGGCACAGCTAGTCCGAGGGAATATACCGCGAGCAGCAGAACGCCTTTCATCAGCGTATCCTGGTCGGCGGCAAAGGTGAGGATCGTCGCCAGAACAGGCCCCAGACACGGGGTCCAGCCAAAGGCGAATGCGAAGCCGATCACGAATGCCCCGACCGGAGAGCTGCTGCCCTTAACGCTGTGAAGGCGAGCGTCTGTATAGAGGGCTTTGATCTTGAAAATGCCCGTCAGGTGCAGTCCGAAAAGAATGATGATGACGCCCGCTACTCTGGCCAGGGTGTGTTTGTAAACCCCGAGCACGTGACCGACCTCGCTTGCCGCCGCGCCCTCCGCTATAAAAATGACGGTGAAGCCCAGAATGAAGCCAATGGAATTCACCATCACTTGCCTCATGAGCCGAGCCTGCGGAGCCTTGAGTTCTTCGAGACCGACACCTGAGATCAGGGAAAGGTATCCCGGCACCAGCGGCAGCACGCAGGGCGATAGAAATGAGCCCAAGCCCGCCAGAAAAACGAGAACTATCGAAGGAGATGGAATGGTCGACATGCGCCTTTAATTGTACCTGCCGGGAGTTGTTCTCTGTAAGCAATCAGACGGTTGGGTCGTGGTGCCGTTAGCTTACGCGATGGGCCGGTTGAGAGGGAGATCCTTCGCTAGGCCTGAAGAACGGCTGCGCTCAGGATGACAGTGTGATGGTCAAACTGCGCGGTTACCCATGGTTGGGTAGTGGTGCCGTTAGCTTACGCGATGGGCCGGTTGAGATGGAGATCCTTCGCTACGCCTGAAGAACGGCTGCGCTCAGGATGACAGTGGTCGGATGACAGTGGTCGGTGACAGATTAGCGTGATTTCGCGGGGGTTGCGGCGGGTGGGGTGTCTAAGGGCTCGCTCAATTCGGGCGTCGATCCGGACAGCATTTTGCGGAGGAAGCCGAAGGGCATGACGGCGGTCAGCACGGCGCGGTCGCCCTCCTCTCTTACTTTCAGGCTGTCAAAGAAGGCTTTCACATCGGGATCGGTGCCGTGGGTTCCGACCGAGGTTTCGGCGGAGTGGGTCAGGGCGATGAAGACGGTCGCTTTATCGGCGATGGCTTGGGCCTCGTCGGGACTCTGGGTGAAGGCTTCGGCGCGGAGGTGGACCGCGTCAACTCTGAGGTGAAGCGGGCTGAGATAGCTTCCGGAGACAACGACGGTGGCCGGGCTGCCGAACAGTGTGTTCCAACTGCCAACCCCGGGGGAGGCAGGATCGATGCGCGCCACCACCCACGCCAGACTGGCCAGCTGAACGTGTTTGTAGTATTGCCGCAAAAGGGCTGGGCCTCCGAATGGAGAAGCCAGGCGCTTCGACCGGTCGACTATCCCTCGAATGACGGCGGGGTCGTTATGATTTGAGGCGGCCACGGAATCGGCGCTCAGCACCGCGACCCGCAATGCCCTGCCTTCGAGAAGAATGGTGAAGATCTCGTCCGAGTGATAATTTTCGACCGATTGGGCGATCTGCCTAAGATAGGCGGTGAGGCGTTCGCCCTGAAATCTTCCTTCGAGCACCTCAGAGAAGCGTACTTCCGGCGAGGAGCCGCCAGTTCCGCCGCCGGGCCAGCTAGCGGGGTAATGGATGGCAAAGGCGGCTTCATCGAGATCGCGTTCGAACTCGAATCCGGTCTCACGGATGAAGCGCTCGTATTCCGGATCGTGGCTGACGGGAGCGAGCGTTTTGCCGGAGTTCGCCCGGCGTGCCCAGCGGAGATCGAGGTAGAAGAATGCGTCCCCCCCTGGCAACAAACGGGCGGTCTCAGGCGGAGCGTGCTTTCGCAGCTGGACCGCGAGGGTCACGGCCGCGGCAACGACCACGACCACGAGGGCAATGGGGAAGGCTCGCCTAATTCGCATGGGATGCGGTCAGGGCTGAAATCATAACACTGGGCGGAGGGCGTGTCAGAAGGTGCGATAATTTCGGTAACGAATTCTCCGGGAACTTATGAAGCGCCACGTGCTGATTTACGGGTTAATCGGCGGCATCCTCATTGCCGTGCTCAAGTGGACCGAGTACCGGTTCCTGGTAGTCGAACATTCGATCGAAATCTACGGTGGGCTGATCGCGGCGACCTTTGCCATTCTTGGCATCTGGCTCGGCCTCAAGCTGACAGGAAGGCGGGAGACGATTGTGGTGAGGGAGGTCCCTGTCCCTGCCCCTGCCAGGGAACCGTTCGTCCCGGACGAGAGAAAACGAGAGGATCTCCATATCACCCGCCGTGAGCTTGAGATCCTTGAACTGATAGCCCAGGGCCTGAGCAACCGCGAGATCGCCGAGAAGCTTTTTGTGAGCGAGAACACGGTTAAGACCCATTCCAGCCGCGTCTTCGACAAACTAGGGGCTAGACGAAGGACGCAAGCGGTGCAACTCGGCAAGGAATTCGGCCTCCTCCCCTGATTTACTCGTGCAAGCGCTGCTGGAGCCCCGAAAACTCCTCCCTCATACGAATGATTTTGGTCTCTGGGTCAAAAATCACCTGAAAGGATGACGACAGAGACCCCGCCTGATGCGGTATGTTTCGTTCGCATCGCGAGTTTTACCACGCTATTTCTGGAAAGGAACGAACATGAAGTCCATGAATTGGAAGAAGGGTTTTCTCGGGGTCCTGTCGATCGGGGTCCTGTCGAGTGCTGCGGCCATTCCAGGAATGGCCCAGGAACTTCCCAAGATCTACGATGCCTCCGTCCCCCGCGAGCGTCAGATCGCACTGGCCGAGAGCGCTGCCCCGGCCGAGGTATCGAGCAAGGCCACAATTTATATTCTTGGCCTCAAAGGTGATGAGAAAGTTCGCGAAGGCACCAACGGTTTTAGCTGCTATGTTGGCCGGCATTTCGTAAAGCCCACAGAAACGACGGTCGAGCCGGCGTGCTTTGACGCCGAAGGCAGCGGCACCATTTTGCTGGTTTACTTGCACGAAGAAGAGCTACGCTCAAGCGGCAAGTCAGAGGCAGAGATCAAAGAAGACGTCGCCAAAGGATACAAGGAAGGCCGCTTCAATTATGCCAGCAAGCCGGGATTCCTCTATATGATGTCGAGTGAGAACCGTTTGGGCCCCACTCCTGACCACGGTACTGCCCATTTCCCCCCGCACTTGATGTTTTATGCCCCGTATATGACAACGAAAGACATAGGTTTCGATTCCAAACCGAAGTTGGATTATTTGGATTATATGGGGATGACGAAGCCCGGAGCGGGGGATAATCTAATCGTCGTGCTCCCCAAGACATCGGTGCCGCCAGCTGGCCATGACCACTGAGACCGTAGAGGGAGAGGCAGATATGAAAAAAACCATACTAACCTTCGGACTGATTTCTGGCGCGATCTCTTCGCTGGTGCTGGTAGCTATTGTGCCGTTCAGGGACAGGATAGGCTTTGAACGGGGCCCAGTAATTGGCTACACCAGCATTGTGCTCTCGTTCTTGCTGGTATTTTTCGGCATCCGCTCCTACCGCGACAACATCGGCAACGGGCAAATTACGTTCTTGAAAGCCTTTACCGTCGGGATCTCCATTACTGTGATTTCGTGCGTCTGCTATGTCGTGACGTGGGAGATTATTTACTACAACTTCCTGCTTGATTTCTGGGACAAATATGGCGGACATTTGGTAGAGAAGCTCAGGGCCTCGGGCGCGAGCGCTGCAGCCGTTCAGGCGAAGCTTCAGGAGGTGGCAAGATACAAGGAGCTGTACAAGAACCCGTTCTATAACGCGGTGCTGACATTTATCGAACCCTTCCCGATTGGGTTCGTCATCACGGTGATCTCCGCGTTGGGCCTGAGGCGAAAGCCTCGAGCACAACCGGAACAATCGCCTTTGCCGGTTTCCTGAAGCGTTCGCGTCCATCGCCATTACGCTGATTGGAAGATCCCCCTCAGAAGATCACCCTCGCTTTGAATTCGCCCGAAGGACCCCCGCGGCTGAGCACGGGCCGATAGGGGTAGCGGTGCAATTTAGCTTACGCGTTGAGCCGATTGAGCAGGAGATCCTTCGCTACGCCTGAAAAACGGCTCCACTCAGGATGACAGTTGTCGTGTAATAGCTAAACTGCACCGCTAACCGGTTGCGCGAAATTTAGCCGTTGTGATAACTTAACTAATTGTCCCGGACATCTGGAAGGGATCAAGGGTATACTTGTGCCTGAGAGGGTGCTAGTCCCCGACATGCTGGCGTAGCTCAGTCGGTAGAGCACCTGATTTGTAATCAGGGGGTCAGGGGTTCAAATCCCTTCGCCAGCTCCAGTATAGGAATTTCCGGAAGCGAGTCAGGTGGCGATTTTCCGGCAGGCTAGAGAAGCTCTTAGGTGGCGCAACAGGTTTTTCCAACGCACTTCGTCTGGAAATATATCTGGAAATATTCGGAAATGTTCCGGCGTGCAGTGATCTTCGCGCGGTAGATTCGTAGGCGCGATTCTTGGTTTCCCTGATTTGCGAAAGTCTGGTTTTGCGAAATGTAGCTGGGCGGACCAGAGTAGAAGTGTGCTGCCCCGATCTGCGGATTCGCGAGTTGGCTGCTGGATGAAGCGCAACGGCTGCATCGCCCGGCGGTTTTGCACAGGTGGGTGAGTGGTTAAAGCCAACAGACTGTAAATCTGTCCCTCCTAGCGAGGTACGA
>Ga0209380_10000429_pt1 | contig 29658 bp, 22 predicted proteins | sample HubBroMetageWFT6_FD_188347 | JGI IMG/M metagenome (GOLD analysis project Ga0209380, IMG submission 188347) | Warmed and freeze-thawed soil microbial communities from the Hubbard Brook experimental Forest, New Hampshire - Hubbard Brook CCASE Soil... | ecosystem: Environmental > Terrestrial >... | reverse complement strand
TCAAAACTAAGCCAAGAACCCGTTTCTAATGCTATCAAAGGTGAGCCGGTTCGTCGTCAAACCCTCTCGATGATCAGACAAGCGGCAAATAGGGTTACAGGAGCCAGTTGCCGATAATCGGACTTATCGAGCGAAATGAAAATGACGCCTCGTGCGGACCCTATGGCCGGGCGTCACACGGAGTGAGTTTATGTGGATAGCGAGCGACCAGAGTTGATTTGTCCTTCCGTATCGGGTCTACGACCTCGATTTTCCAGTCGCGATTCTTATCGTTCGGCTGCGGCAGTTCAATTTCCAGCCGATAAAACTCGTGGGTAAGAGCACTCAGTTGCTTAAGAGCGACCCCAAGTTCGCCCGGAGTAAATGGCACTCTGGCGCCGTTAATCTGCCTGTCGTAAAAGGTAAAGAGTGCTCCTCCCGTATTATCTGCGACATCTTCCAAGGTCTTGCGCGTTTGTGTTTCCAGAGACGCTTCTACATCAAGATTCCCTTTTGTCCGCGAGCCACCGACGAGGTCTATGCTTGGGGGTAAAAGCGGGAAAAAGCGAACCCCTGCTGCAACCAATGCTCCTTCAACATCGCTGCGGCTAGCGTGGCTGTAATTATCGTCCCCATCAGTCATGATATAAATCGCGTCACCAACGCGCCGAAGATCAAATAGGCGGGAGGCCTCTAGCGCACTGTCCCAAAGGGCCGTCTCGCGCATGTTCTTCGGTATCACCTTGGAGCCGCCCCGTAAATCATCTAACTCCTCAAGGATGGGCCTCCGGTCTTGCGTGAAACCAATCTTCCGGTCCACTTGGCTTGCGAAGGCCACGAAAGCTACAGAATCTTCACGAGGTAGCCCTTCGACGAGAGTCTTTGCTAGGGTTATGGTCTGATTCCACTGTCCGCCATCCTTAATCATGCTTCCGCTCGCATCCAGAACCAGAGCAATTCGTCTCGGGCCGGTATCAACGACATAATTGGTAATCGTGGCGGGATGTCCGTGAACGTGCACGCCGAAGTCGACCGCTTTCAGCCCAGTTATCATTCTGCCTTTGGCATCAGATACGGTCACTGGAACAGTCTGCCGCGGGCAAGGCAAGGCTTGTGCTTTCAGGCCAGCACTCACCAGCACTGACATTAGCAATATCGAGCAGACTCGTGAGAACTTTGAGCACATAGGTCAATAGTGCGCCGTGAACCAAAACCAATACTAGACAACCGATAACCGCGTGGATGCCTTGTTATTATATTTCAGTGATGCATAGTTTTGATTCGTGGGGTTCCTCCCGAAAACATGATCATCGGTAATCGTCTATTCCTTGCTGGAGCGTCCGCTCATATTCTGTCGAATCAAATGTAAAGGGGCCAATTTCTGCATATTCATCAAATTGAACCCGGGCTTCCCACTTATTTTCAGAGCCGAAGGTGCTCCAGCTTATTTTGCCGTTTTCGTTGTGCACCTCTAAAGTGATCGCACCGCACCCTAAGTCATCGCACTCAGCGCAAGTGAACAACGAGCGCCTTTCGTTTGGCAGGTCTGCTTTCTCACGCAAGAGCAAGCGGTTGACTGCCTTTTTGGTTTCGTCGGCAGCGAATTCAGTACAAAGAATCGACACCATGTCCTGGCTCTTCCCGAGTGCTTCCCAAAGTGATTGGCTGTTGATGACGAAGTCGAGGAAGTGCCGTTCTGATTTATATGTGCCTTCGACGTGCCGCTCACCAACACGAATCCGCGGCGTGAGTTGTAATTGCGCATCCATATCAGGATTGCCAGGTAGTGCTTCAAGTATAAGCCAATGGCAGCCACCTCCCAATAAACGAGATTATCGCAACGCAGACGACCCGCATACCCTCAAACTCATTTTCGAGGGTTGTATCACTTTTCCCCGCTCTGTAACCTTACCCGTCCAAGCTTTGACTCCCGGCCTCGCCGCGCTTACACTCACACGAATGGGTTCGCGCTCGCGATATCCGGGGTCGTTTGGTCCTCGCATCAGCTGGGGTGGGATGCTGACGCCTGCGATTCGCAACATCATCGTCGCCTGCACCTGCGTTTTTTTCATTCAGACCCTGGTGAAGCTGATTTTTCCTCCGGAATACACGGCGCTGTTCAATCATTATTTCGGACTGGTTCCCTGGTACGTCACGCGGCGGCTGTTTGTCTGGCAACTGGCGACCTATCTCTTTCTGCACGCCAGCATCTGGCATCTCCTGTTCAATATGCTGTTTCTGTATTTCTTCGGGATGGATTTGGAAAGGACCTGGGGAAAGCGGCGCTTTTATGAATATTATTTTTTGACGGGGATCGGCGCCGGCTGCATCAATGTCCTTATCAAAGCGATCCTCGACCCGCACGGGACCGGATTTTCCTTCACCATTCCCACGATCGGTGCATCGGGGGCAATTTATGGCGTATTGATCGCCGCGGGGATCCTGTTTCCCGACCGCCAGGTGTGGCTGATCCCGTTTCCCATCATGATTCCGATGAAACTGCTCGTGGCCGGTTCCATCGCGATCGAATTCTTTCTTTCGCTGGAAGTCGGCGGGGACAACGTCAGCCACATCACGCATCTCGGCGGCGCTCTGGTGGGTTATCTGTATTTGCGGCGGGGATTATTTCTCTATCGTTTCCGGAACGATTATCTCGACTGGAAACGCCGGCGCGCGCGGCGCAAATTTGAAGTGTACATGCGCGACCACAAGAACGAGCCGCCGCATGATTCCGACGACCGCTGGGTGAATTAAGTAGCACATCCACTCCTGGCTGTGCGGTTTTGTAGTCTCAAAGGCAGGCTAGCAGCCAAGTGACGATCGCAAAAACCGCACAGGCAAGAGTGCCTGTGCTACAAAATCGTTACTGACTACCGTTGCGGATTTTCTCCTCGTCGCATCCAATCACGTGAAATTTCATGAAGTTCGTGGTGCCGCCCACGAACAGCGGCGTCCCCGCCACTATCCCGACCACGTCCCCGCGCTCGACGAGATGCTCTTCGAGCAGCCGTTTTTCCGCGGACTGGATCAGGTCTTCGATGTTCTGCACCTTCTTTATCGTGCGCGGGAAGACGCCCCAGTTGAGCGAGAGGCGGCGGCGCGTCTCCTGAATCGTCGAGAAGGCGATAATCGGGCGGCGCGGGCGGTGCTTGGAAACCAGGCGCGCCGTGAAACCGGACTCGGTGAACACGGCGATCACTTTCATTTGCAATTCTTCCGAGGCGTGGCAAATCAGTTCGGACGCGGTTTCGGCGATGTTGAATTGCGCGGGTACCGGGCGAAGGATGTGTGCATTGTTGGCCTCCGCTTCCCGGATGATGCGATCCATCATCTGCACGGCTTCCAGGGGATACGCGCCCGACGCGGTCTCGGCGGAAAGCATCAGGGCGTCGCTGCCATCGAAAACGGCGTTGGCCACGTCGGAAGTTTCGGCGCGCGTGGGACGTGGGTTTTGCGTCATGGATTCGAGCATTTGCGTCGCCGTAATCACCGGGCGGCGCGCTTCGCAGGCCCTGGCGATGATCTGCTTTTGCACCACGGGCACTTTTTCCGGGCTCATCTCCACGCCCAGATCGCCGCGGGCCACCATCACTGCATCCGAGACGTAGAGAATTTCGTCCAGATTTTCAATCGCTTCGGGCTTTTCCAGCTTGGCGATTACAGGGAGGTCCTGCTTGGCGCGCGAGATGGCCTTCTTGGCGAGCAGCACGTCCTTCTCGCTGCGGACGAAACTCACCGCCACGAAATTCGCGCCGTGCTTCAATGCAAACAGAAGATCCTCGTGATCTTTTGGCGTGACGGCTGGGATTTTTAATTTTACGCCGGGCAAATTGATGCCCTTGTGCTCGCCGAGGAGTCCCCCGTTGACCACTTTGCACAGCACCGAGGTCGAAGTCGTCGAAAGCACCTGCAGCTCGATCAGGCCGTCGCCCAGCAGAATGCGATCGCCGCGCGATACGTCGCGGGCCATGCGCTTGTACGTCGTGCTCACCCCCGCGCTCGTCCCGACCACGGATTGGATCGAAATCGTAAAGCGTTGCCCGGTGACCAATTGCACCGGCTGTTTGTCTTTCAGCGCCCCCGTGCGGATTTTTGGCCCCTGAAGATCGGCGAGAATTCCGATCGGCTTCGAGAGGCGCGCGGAGGCTTCGCGCACCCGCTTGATCGTCCGCGCGTGATCTTCGTGCGTGCCGTGCGAGAAGTTGAGCCGGGCCACGTCCATCCCGGCGTGCATCAGACGCACGATCATTTCGGAAGAGTTACTGGCCGGTCCCAGAGTGCATACAATTTTAGCGCTGCGAAAAATCATGGTATATGTCCAAACCCATTCTGCCTGGAGGGGGGTGAAATTTCTTCGGCCTACTTCGAGGAGGCGAAGTCGCTCACCACATGATATAGGAACACGACCCCCTTGTGGAAGCTATCCACCGGAATTCGTTCGTCGTCGCCATGCACGCGCGAGCTATCATTTTCAATCATTGGAAAAGGTTCCAGCCCGTAGGCCTGAACTTTGTGCAAACGCAAGCTCGCGGAGTCCGTGGCCCCAGTGCCAAGCAGGGGCACCGTAATGGCGCCGGGAAATTCCTGCGGCGTGAGCCGTTCGATGGTTTTATACAACGGCGTCGTAAGGTCGGAAGGAGGCGCGTTTTCGCCGGAATCGGGCGCCAACTGGAATTTGATTTGCGGGTCATTGACGATCTTGACGAACTGGCCCATCAGCTCTTCGACGGAATGGCCAGGAAGCATTCTGATGTTCAGGTTGGCGGTCGCTTCCGAAGGGACCACGTTCACTCGAACGCCGGCCTGCAACATCGTCGGCGCAATCGTATCGCGCAGCATCGAGTTCCACATCGGGCTTTCATCGGAGATATGTTTGACGGCAAGGTCGGCGCGCCCAGGCTGCTCGAGCGCGCGCATCCATTTGGCGATTTCGTCGTCCTCGATCTTTGCCAGTTGCTCGAAATAGCGCAGCGTGATGGTGCTGGGCACCGCCGGCACTTGATACGTTCCCAATTTTTCAACGGCCGCGGCCAAATGGACCACCGCGTTGTCCGGCTTGGGCAGGGATCCGTGTCCTGAGGATCCCGTCGCGGTCACCGTGACGTTGTAGGCCACCTTTTCGCTGGCCTGCACGCCGACGTATTGCACCTTGCTGCCTTTCATCATCACGCGGCCGCCCTCGTTGAGGGCGTAGGCGCAGGCGATCTTGTCCCAAAATTTCTGGATGGCCACCTTGATGCTGGCCGAGCCGCCTTGTTCTTCGTCATCGGTGGCCAGAAAAATAACGTCACGCGCGATATGCGCGTTGGTGCGCTTGATCTCGACCATCGTGGCAATGTTGGCGGCCAGCATGGCCTTGTCGTCAATCGAGCCGCGGCCGTACATGTAGCCGTCACGAATGTTTGCCGCGAAGGGATCCTCGGTCCATTTTTTTGGATCGACGCCCACGGTATCCTGGTGCGCGACGAGGAGCAGGGCGGTCGACGGGTCCGGGAGCGGACCGGCCTGTATGCGCGCGATCACAATGCTTCGCCCGGGAGCCATTTCCAGAACTTCGTTCGCGATGCCTTCTTTTTGGAAGATGGCCGAAATATATTTCGCCACCACGGCTTCGTTGCCCGGAGGATTCACCGAATTGGTGCGGACCAAATCGCTGAGCCAGCCCTGGGCTTCGTCGGCCAGCTTGCTGAGATCGGGCTTCGCCATGGGCGATTGCGCTCGGGCGCCTGCGCTGGCGGCCAGGGCCAACGCGATGGTCAGGAATATCCGGCCTGCACAATGAAACATTGCTCGTTCCTCCGCGCGAAAATTGAGCCACATACGCATCCAATTCATCGTACCATGCACTATAGTGATGCAAGCCAGAGCTTACTGGTACATGTGCCGCGAACAAAACGTGTAACGAGTGCCGATTGACTCCGGGTGGAAATATTTTGAACATCCTTGGGCTATCTGGCAGCATCAATGGTTTAGGGCGGTCTCGTTCAGCCAGCCCGCGTAACTGGCCAACGGGCGCTTTTTCCTGCGAAAATGTAGAGATTCCGTGAGGTTCGACAAGCCATGCATACGCTCCTACTCCGAAGACTGATCCTTAGCGTTCTCCTCTTCACGCTCTTCATTTCGCCCGGCGAACTCTCCGCCTGGGCGCAGGATAAGAATAAGGACAAGCAGGCGCCGCAGACCCAGACCGCTCCCGGATTCTCGATCTCCGTCACCGTACCCGTCGTGAGCGTGGACGTGGTGGTCACCGATAACAACGGAAATTATTTGAAGGACCTCAAGAAAGAGAATTTCCGGATCAGCGAGGACGGCACGGTGCAAACGATTACGAATTTCGCGCCCTCCGAAGCGCCCATCACCATCGTGCTGCTCCTGGAATTCAGCAAGCTGGGTTATCAATTTTTTACCTACAACGCCGTGAATTGGGCCGCGGGCTTTCTGGGCAATCTCAAACCGAATGACTGGGTCGCGCTGGAGACCTTCAACATGCGCTCCAACGTCGACGTGGATTTCACCCACGATCGCAACGAACTCCTGCAAGGTCTGTCCACCCTTTATTTCCCGCCTTTCAGCGAATCGAATATTTTCGACGCCCTTTCCGATGTCCTCGACCGCATCAAGGATGTCAAGGGCAAGAAAGCCGTTCTGGTGCTGGCTTCCGGAATCGATACCTTCAGCCGCATGACTCTTGACCAGACCTTGAAACGGATCCGCGAAACCGACGCCACCATTTTCACCGTCGGTGTGGCCGAACAGTTCTTCATCAATCAGGCCCCCGGCGCATTTGGCGAACAGTTAACGTACATTCAGGCGCAGAACCAGCTCAAGACCTTTGCGGGGATGACGGGAGGCCGCTCGTGGCTCCCGCGCTTTGACGGCGAAATTCCCGGCATCATGCAGGAGGTGGCCCAAAGCCTGCGCAACCAGTACAGCATGGCCTATTCGCCAACCAACGAAACGCTCGACGGCAAGTACCGCAAAATCAAAGTAGAGCTGTTGGCCCCGGACGGCGGCCCGCTCACGGTCCTCGACCAGAAGGGGAAAAAGATCAAGTTTCAGGTGTACGCGCGGCAAGGCTATACGGCGCCGAAAACGAACGTCGACCCCACCACCAAGTAGCACGCATTTCATTATTTGGTTTGTTGGTCGCGGCTTCAGCCGGGACACTAGAACGCCAGGAAAGATTGGGATTTAGCCCCTGAAACGCTGTGCACGCTCCGATTTTGGAGATATTGAAATGAGTTAAGGCTAAAGGGCACTCTGGATTCGGATCTTCGCCGCAAGCTCTCGCGCTCGATCGGCGCTGAGCGAAAATTCCGCGTCCATTTCGGGATAAGGCGCGCTCTGGCGCGGGCGATAACTTTCCAGACCAGCCGTCAACTGAGCCTCCGCGACGCGCACCCGCACAGCGTCCGCGCCAAGTTCAGACGCAATCTCTGCCGCCATCCGCACGGGAATTTTGTAGAGCAAGCCTTCCTCGTCGAGCACCAGGAACTGGTAATCGCGCGCGTCCTCATACCGCCCGCCCCGCACGCTTGGCATTTCCCCCTGAAACTGATACTCGTAGCGGCCCGTCGCCGTGCGAATCCGCGTCCAGCCGGGCTGTGTCACTTCTGCCATCGGTCCTTATTTCCTCTTCCGCAGTTTACGCCAGCCCTGGCGAATCATGGCAGCCCTGTTTTGCGCGCGCTCCGTTTGGAGATCGGGTGACGTCCCATTTTTGCTTTGTCTCCCACCATCGAAATTGAAGTTGCCGGTTAGGAGGTTCGACCTTCAGGTCGGACGAAAAGCGACGCAAGGACGTGGCCTTTAGGCCCTGAAGCTTCAGGGGTTAAAGCTCAAGTATGGACAAGCCTAAATGTCGGGACTGAAATCCCGACCTCCTAAACTTCTACCATCTCGCAACGGTTTTCAAAGGAGGGCAGTACCGGAGGCCGCCAGGTTTTGATTTTCCCTGCCTGCTTGGTTATGCTCGCCCCGTCATGGCGCCTGTCGAATCGAGCCGAGGGTCCTTCCGTTTCAAATTTCTCTGGATCGCGCTGCTGCTGATTCTTCTATTTTGTTTCGGGGTCTATTCTCTTCGCTATGAGTTGCGCAGTTACGTTTTTCTGACGCAATTTCTCGACCCGCGCGCTTCCGGCCTTCTCGTGCGGCTGGAAAGTCACAAACTTGATACGCAGGAGGTCACACTCTACGCGCCGCAAGGCCCCGTGCGGGCAAGGCTGTACGCGCCGCGCGGCGGTGCCCATCCTCCGGGCATGGTCCTCGTTCACGGGATTCATCACCTGGGGATCGACGAGCCTCGGCTCATGAATTTCGCGCGCGCGGCCGCAAGCGACGGATTTTCCGTCCTTACTCCGGAGATCGCCGCGCTGGCCGACTATCACGTCGACGGCGCATCGATCGCCACGATCGGGGAGTCCGCCGCCTGGCTGGAGCAGCGCCTCGACACCGGCTCGGTCACCATCGTGGGCGTGAGTTTCGCGGGGGGACTTTCTCTCCTCGCCGCGTGCGATCCGCGTTACGCCCCGCACATGCGCGCGCTCGTCCTGATGGGTGCCTACGACAATCTCGCCCGCGTGGTACGATTTCTCGCCACCAGCCAGGCCGAACTCCCCGACGGCCGCATGCAGCCTTACACCGCGCACGACTATGGCGCGGCCGTGTTTGTTTACTCCCACCTGGACCAATTTTTCACCGCAGCCGATCTTCCCGTGGCGCACGACTCCTTGCGCGACTGGCTCTGGGAGCGCCCGGACGATGCGCGCGCGCTTTTTTCGCGGCTCGGTCCCGCGAGCCGCGCCACCATGGAAATTCTCATGGCCCGCCAAATCGACCGGTTGCGTCCGAAATTATTGGAGGAGATTCAGGCCGACGATTCGCAATTCTCCGCGATTTCACCGGAGGGAAAACTCGGCGCTCTTCACACGCCGGTCTACGTTCTGCACGGCGCGACGGACGACATCATTCCCTCGACGGAGAGCCTCTGGCTGGAAAAGGAAATTCCCAAGCCGTACCTGCGAGCGGCGTTGATTACTCCCGCGTTCTCGCACGTCGATCCCGACAAACATGCCGTGTGGATCGATCAGTTGCGTCTGGTCGAGTTCCTGGCCGGCGTTTTGCGCACCGCGGATTAGTGGACTGAATCGCAGGCCCAACAGGATCGGGAGCACGATTCAGCAAAATAATATTCTGGAATGAAAGTTTGAATGGAATGGCAGCGCGGACCAGTTGTGATCCGCAAAATACAAGAATCTAAAATCTAAAATTTGAAATAAAGGCATCTCATAAATGGCACGCCATCCGACATCGATAGGGCGTCAGGGGGTAAAGCCCCTGTTTTCAGGTCTCTGATTCTCGCGGCTGAACGGGTTGCGGAAAAATTCCAAAAGTGTCATTCCGAGGGCGCAGTTTGCCCGAGGAATCTGCTTTTTTCTTGGGATTGGCGAAAAAGCGGATCCCTCGCTTCGCTCGGGATGACATTAAACTACTTTTTCCGCAGCGGCTGAAGCCGCGACCTACAAAGACGATTTATGAGATAACTTCATTTCAGATTTCCAATCTCCAATCACAGACCTCAAATCAACAATCACAAATCTCCAATCTCCAATTTCAAATCTCCAACCTCAAATCAGTGCTGTCCTCCCAGAGGTTCCGTGTGAGCCGGACGCCGCGCGTAAAGCGCCGCGGCAATTTTGAGCATTTCTTCGCGGTCGGAAGTAAGCACATAGCCCCGTGCAATCAGCCTGTCCAGCGATTCGGCGTACAATTTCACGTAATTCGCCTGGCTCTCATATCTCTTCGTAAGTTCCTCCGCCGGGAACTGTTGCCAGCCGCCCAGATTTCCGCACGTGGCGTCGATCGAAGTGGTCACGACGGGGGGCAGCGAAACGGGAACCGGGCGGCCAACCGGGTGCTCCACATCCGGAAAGCGGACGCCGCCAAACGGTTGGGCGTCTTCGTCGACCAAGGGCACCGAGAGGCGCACACCCGGGAGCGGGTTAAAGTTCGGCATTCTCGATGAGGCGGGATCCAGCATAAAGAGCGTCGTCGGAGGCAGCTTCGGAGCCTGACGAGCGGATGGAACGTCGAGTTCGCGCTCAAGTTCCAGCGTCACCGCGCGCAGGTATGCGCTGTGCGGAATGGGATTGAGGTCTGCCGGCACGCCGCCGTTGCAGCGGCTGACGCGCGCGCTCCCGCCGCTCTGGTCGATCGGCGCCGGGGCGTGAGCGCTCGGCCAGTCGTAGCGGCGCATGCGCGGGTTTTTCGTGTCCACGTCGGTAAGGCTTGCGCGGAGGCGGTAGAAATCCGTGTAATTCGCGATGTCAATATAAAAGGGATCGCTCGCGTGCCCGCCTAAAATTTCCGAAGCGCGCAGCGGCTTCGCGTCCGGTATGACGTAAGGAAATTGTTTCGATCCCGCCTCGGCTGCCAGTTGATTTAATGCCAGCCAATTGCCGGTTCCGTCGACTGCGATCGCGCCCTGGAAAACCACGCCGCCGTCGGAGGGATCTGCGTTAAATCCCTCCGCTAAAAATGTGTCGATGAAAAACCCGCTGAGGCTGATGCCGCCCAGGATAAGCGTATGGTAAGTTCCGAAATCAACAGACGGTTTAGCGTCCAGTTGCGTGCGGCCGGCGAGCATGCGGCCAAAGTCGCGGATAATGACCTCGCCGACGCCCTCCGCCCGCATCGGGACGCTCGCGGCGATCCCGGTTTGCCACTGCACCCGCGCGTAAGAGGTTCCATGCTCGAAAAGGAAGCCGTTTCCGGGGTCGCCCCCGTTGGTCGTAGCCGAGGGCGGTCCCGCCATCTCGATCTCGTGCAGCGTATTGAGGAAAACCGGCCTGCCGCGATTTTCCGCTTCGACCACGATCACGGAATTCGTGCCGGGCTTGTCCGGAGCGATAATTTCAAACTCAGACGTGTAGTCGTAGTTGCCGTCGGCGTCGTGCGTCAATTCATCGAAGCCGTATATGGTGTCCCGCGGCGCAAGAACTCCAGAAACAGTTCCCCAGGTCCTTCGGTATGCAACTCCCCCGAAACTTCCCGCAGGCTGCGAGCCGGTAATCGCCACGCCCATGATCCTGGATTGCTGCCGCGATTCGGACTCCGCGGCGGTGCGGCTCTTTCCTGGCGACGCTGCGGACGCCATCGCCAAAATAAGAGAAAAACCAAAAACCGTTGCACACACAATGATGGTTGTCAAACGGATTCGCTTCCAGCGCGGAATAAGCATTGACCGTTCCTTTAAATTTCAAGCTCTGAGAAGTATTATGCCAATCGGAAAATCAGTCTATACCAAGTTCGGCTTGCAGGCGAAAGTGATAACGCGGTGAGGCCTGTTGTTTTGATTTATGCACTTCCATCGCGCGTTCGATTTGCTCTCGCCCCGCAACCCCGCTACAATGAAGGTTCACGCCGCCCCTGCCCAATCCGTCCCGTTTATCGAGAAAGGCACCATGGCTTCTAGAACCGTCTGGCATTTTGCGTATGGCAGCAACATGAACCGCGCTCAGATGCTCTCCCGCACCGGCAAAATTTTGGAAGAGCACAATGCGTCCCTGCCGAATTACGAAGTCCGCTTCAACAAAAAAGTTCGCGGCGGCACGGCCGGCGCGAACATTCAGCCCGCGCCGGGAAAAACCGTTCACGGCGTGCTCTACAAAATCGAAGAGGGCTCCATGCGTTCGTTGGACCGCTACGAAGGCGTCCCGGATCACTATCGCCGCATCGAAGTGCAGGTGACGCCCGAAGGCGGCCAACCCGTTCCGGCGCAGATCTACATCGCGCAAAAAGTGGAGAAAGGCTTGCGCCCGTCGACTCAATACCTGCAAGCGATGCTGGACGGCGCGGGCGAACACAACCTGCCGGCTTCGTATATTGGAGAGATCAAGACCGCTGCCGGCGCGGCCTGAAGTAGCACAGGCACTCTTGCCTGTGCGGTTTTTGCAATTGAAATTGATCCAGCACGTTAAGCGCAGCCTACGAAACCGCACAGGCAAGAGTGCCTGTGCTACCAAAGCCATTGAGGAGGGACCATGGCCACTACGTCTTTGCCGCGGGCCGCATCCCGCGGAGGCAGTTTCCTCGTGGAGTCCTGCACCCCGGAAGACGTTTTCTCTCCCGCTGAACTCACCGACGATCAGAAACTGATTGGCCAGACCGCGGAAGAGTTCGTTCGCAACGAAGTGGTACCCGTCATTCCCGACCTCGAGCAGCATAAACCTGGATTGATGGCGGAACTCTTGAAGAAGGCCGGCGAAATCGGCCTGCTGGGCGGTGGCGTGCCCGAGGAGTACGGCGGCGCGGGCCTGGACAAAATTTCAACCGTGCAGCTGGCGGAAAGATTGTCCGCCTACGCGTCCTTTGGCGTGAGTCACGGCGGCCATTCGGGCATTGGCACGCTGCCGATCGTGTTCTTCGGAAACGAAGAGCAGAAGAAGAAATACTTGCCCATACTCGCGACGGGCGAAAAGCTTTCGGCCTACTGCCTGTCGGAACCGCAAGCAGGCTCGGACGCGCAAAATTCCCGCACCCGCGCCGTGCTCTCTCCCGATGGGAAGTCGTGGATCTTGAACGGGCAGAAGATGTGGATCACCAACGGCGGCTTTGCCGACGTGTACATCGTCTTTGCAAAAGTCGACGGCGAGAAATTTTCCTGCTTCATCGTCGAGCGCGGATTTCCGGGATTTTCCGCGGGCGCGGAAGAAAAAAAGATGGGCCTGAAGGGCAGTTCCACCACGGCCATCTTTTTCGAGAATTGCCAGGTGCCCAGGGAAAACCTGCTGCATGAAATCGGCCGCGGCCACATCGTGGCGTTCAACATCTTAAACGCCGGAAGATTTAGCCTGGGCGCGTATTGCACTGGAGGATCCAAGGGCACGCTGGAGACCGCGTCGAAGTACGCGAAAGAGCGAGTGGCCTTCGGCAAGCCCATCGCGGATTTCGGCCTGATTCGCGCCAAGCTCGCGGAAATGGCCATCCGGATATTCGCGGTGGAGTCCATGATTTACCGTTCCGCGGGCCTCATGGACCGCGCCATCGAGGCAGCGGGCGACGGCGCGGACAAATCACAGCAATCGATGAAAGTGTTCGAGGAATACGCCATCGAAAGCTCGATCAGCAAGGTCTACGGATCGGAGCTCCTGGATTTTGTGGTCGATGAAGCCGTTCAGATTTTCGGCGGTTACGGTTTTCATGAGGACTATCCGGTCGCGCGCTCCTACCGCGACTCGCGCGTGAACCGCATTTTCGAGGGTACCAACGAAATCAACCGCATGCTCATCATCCAGATGCTGATGAAGCGCGCCACCTCGGGCGCCCTGCCGCTGATGCAGGCCGGAGCGAAGTTGCGCGAGGAAATCATGGCCGGCCCGTCGTTCGAGGAGCCTCCCGGGGGCGACTGGGCCGAAGAGGAGCGCATCCTGGCCGGGGTGAAGAAAGCCTCCTTGCTCGTGGCCGGCGCGGCGCTCGAAAAGTACCGCGAACGCCTCGCCGACCAGCAGGAAGTCGTCGCCGCGCTCTCCGACATCGTCATGGAATGTTACGCCATCGAATCATCGCTGCGGCGCGTGCAAAAGGCCGAAGCGGCGCGTGGCGCGGCATCAGCCGCCGTTATGGCGGACGCGGCCCGCGTGTTTCTGCACGACGCAACGGATCGGGTCGAAGTCGGCGCGCGAAGAGCCATGGCCGCGGTGCTTGAGGGAGACATGCTGCGCACCCAGCTCGCCGTCCTGCGCCGGTTCCTGAAACGCGAGCCCGCCGATACGGTAGCCATGCGCCAGCGCGTTGCCGCCGCTGTCCAGGCCGGCGACCGCTACCCGTTCGAGGGCCGCTGAGCCCAGCCCCCCAAACTCCCTATAAAGATTCGAACTGTGGCGGGATCCCGCTCCTTCCCAGGCTCCCGAGTACTTACGCCGCAATTACAGCCAACCGCGCAGGCCGGCGCCTATGAAAAAGGCAAGGATGCGCTCCCAATTCCTGAAGGATTATTTTTTCCATAGTACTAGTATTACTACGTCCTTGGTTCCACGGCCCATCCCACGCACGTACCATATGCAAGCGGGTCACTTAGGATTTAAACTGACCCTGTCTCTTCTGGGTGGCGAATTGCATCTAAGTATTAGTGTGGAGAGGGGGCCATCTCAGTGAAGGTCACTGGAGTATTGAGCGAGCAAAAAGCTCGAAAATGGTTGTGGATAGCGCTGGCGTCTTTTGTTGCGTTGCAAATCTACTTTGTGCAGGAAATGGTTGCCGCACTCATTCTGTTTACAGGCATTTTTATCGTTTGCGCCATGGCAGCCCTGGTTTTTTATCTGGTCGATCGGGCGAGCCGGTGGGGACTCGATGTGGCGGGACAGCAAGCAAAGCGTGCTTTGGTTGCAGCCGAGGAAATCAGTAAAAAGCAGCTCCGCCGTCCACGTTCAGAGCCTGCCCAGTAATCGCGCTGGCCTGATTCGAGCAGAGAAACAGGGCGGCGGCGGCAATTTCGTTGGCCGTCTGTCCCCGTCCCTGCAGGATCGTATTCAAAAACCCCTTGAGTTGCTCCTCCTTGGAAACTCCCAGGCGTTCCGCAAGCGTTTGGCCTAAATCCTTTGACATCTTCGTTTCCGTGACCGGGCCGGGGCAGATCGCGTTTACCCGCACACCTTTGCGGGCCGCTTCGGCGGCGGCGACGCGTGTCAGCCCCAGCATCCCTGACTTGGCTGCGGCATACGGTGATCCCCAGCCAAAGGCCGACTTCGCCGACAAGCTCGAAATATTCAGAATTACCCCTGAGCCGCGGGCGTACATTCCCGGCAGCGCAAGGCGCGTCAGCAGGTAAGCGCCGCGCAGGTGCACCGCGATCACGCGATCCCACTCGGCGGGGCTGATTTCCTCGACCGGCTTCACGGGACCGTACTCTCCGGCGTTGTTCACCAGGATATCGACCCGGCCGAATTCGGATTCGGCCTCGTGGATAAGCCTCTCGCAGTGCTTTTCATCCGCGACATCCGCCTCAACGGCCGCCGCGCGCCCGCCCGATTTGCGAACCTCCCCGGCCACCGCTTCGATTTCCGTTCTTGTGCGGGCCGCGACCACTACGGCCGCCCCTTCCCCGGCAAACTTCAGCGCGATGGCGCGGCCAATCCCGCGCCCGCCACCGGTCACGACCGCAACTTTTTCACTCAACAACATTCCATCCCTCCGGAATAACTGGGCAGAATATCATTTGCTTCCAGCATCTCAAAAGGAAGAATCCACAAGTCACGATTAGTGACTGTAAATGGGTGCGAGGGGTGGTATGCTCCGTGGATGCGTGGCCATCCTCAGTGGCGGATTCCGAGCCCCGGCAGCCTGCCAAAGTCATCCCTCCCGTACTTGGTTTTCTTATTCCTGGCGGCCGCATTTTCTACTGGCTTTTTCCAGTTCGAAGCGCACGGAAGGGCGCAGACTGAATCGCTGAGTCCGCAACAGGAACGCAACATTCCGCAAGAGTATTCGGCCAAATCTGTCGCCCCTGCTTCGGCGCCGGCAGGCGATCGGTTGCGCGAGCACTACTTGATGCTGGTGAACACCGCCGTGGCCGACCAAATGGACGCATCGAAGATCGCTCAGTTTGACCGTTCCCCCTACGATGGCTTGGCTGTCTCCTTCGCAGACGCGTATGACACCTCCCCGGTGCTTTCGGCGCCCCTGATGCAAGCGCAGATGGCCGGCTGGAAGCAATCTACGGCCAAGGACATCTGGCCCTGGGTTTATCTGAACCGCATGGTGGGCGCAAACGACGAGGAAGCGAATCCATATTCCAAAGTCCCTTACTTTCAGATGTTTCAGGGATTGGATTTGGACCGCAATGCAGGCGCGCAGAGCGATTTTCTGGAAAATTGGCGGAACGCGCTGCGCCTGGCCAGGAAGACTGGCGTTCCCGGAATCGTTTGCGATCTGGAGTTTTACAATAACTACAAGGCCTATGACGTGGCCGAACTCGCACGCCTGACGTCCAGGCCGCAGCGAGACGTTTTAATTCTGCTGAGGCAAGTCGGCGCGCGTATGGCCAATATATCCTCGGCAGAATATCCTGGCGCGAGTATATGGTTCTTGTTCACCGGCTTCACTCGCCTCGAGCGCAGTGGAATTGACTCCCGGCCGTACGCCCTCGCGGCAACCTACATCGCCGAAGGACTGCTCGACCAAATTCAGCGGCAGCACCTTCCGATCCGCGTCTTGTCCGGCGGCGAAGTGGGCCTCGGCTATTGCCATACTTCCATTGATGATCTTCGCAAGGCAATCGAGAATCGGGCCGCTGCCTTCGCGCCTCTCCTGCAGAAGTACAATGGCACGTTGGAGTTGGCCGGAACGATGGCTCTGTGGAGCGATCGGTCGGCAAAGAAGAGTTGGGCGGCCAATGGAGCTTGCGGAGCCTCCTCGGCCGCCACCGTTGAAGATCTCATCCCGTACATGGAACTCCTCTTCCGGACCTACCGCTACAACTGGCTTTATGGTTCGCCAAACGGTGGATACTTCGCTTTCCAATCCGCGAGCGCGCCCCGCTTCGACGCCGCGATTACGCAAGCGAAAGAGCGCGCGATCGAGATAACAGGTGGACGACCCGGCCTTTGAGATTGAGGGCGGCAGGCGCGAAAGTACTCTGCGTTGATAGTAGGCCAGTTTCCGGACTTATGGGGAAGCGGCAGGCTCCGTGCGCGGGGCAATATCTTCTACTGTTTCAAATCGTCATAGTCCAGGATCATACGAGACTGAGGAAGAACGACAAATTCATAAGTGTTGCCAACCTTTAACGTCTTGCTCGGATAGAAGAGATAGTAGTTTTTGTCGCTGCCAGAGAGTCCGATGTCTTGCGACGGTGCGCGGCCGGAGTGCCTGACATACGTAACTGCTTTTGTAGTCCGCGACAATCTGTGACCGACGGCAACCTGAATCAAGTCTTCCGCAAATGGCAGACTCAAAACGAAGGAGTAAAAAATGCCAAATCCTATTACAACAAAACGGATGTTCCGTTCGATCTTGGGGCGCGCATCACCATATTGCGGCTGATATAGCTTCCCACCTTTACGGATCATCTGTGACTTTATGCCAAACCAAAAAATTGCCACAGGCATGGCGAAAGCCCAAAACGATACCGCAATCATGCGGACCAGAGCTTGCGGAACGACGGGCGAGCGCAGAATAAAAAACGGGCCAAAAAGAACAAAGAAGATGATCACTCCCATCACTCGCCGTCTGTTCACACACACAGAATACCGTTGATTGGCGGCCAATTACGTGAAACGACTTCCGCAGTTGCCCGAAGCAGAACTGGTCTCTTCTTCTACGTTCAGAAAGTGTTGCAAGTTCCAATCCACGGAAACTGGCCCGCTGCCCCGGCTTTTGAATGCTGATGTTTTTGGAGCTATCCTAACAACCTGCACCCATCCACCCAAAGATTCATCCACTGGAGGCACCAATGCCAAATTCAGGCCGCCGTGATTTCTTGAAAAATTCAATGGCGCTGGCGCTTGCACCCGCTGCCGGGAACCCGCTGCTTGCTCCCGGGCTGTTGAGCGAGCCTGCGCCTGCCCAGCAGCCGCGCGAGGATTTTTTCAAAGGCTTTAAGACCGAGCAGATTAAAACTTCAGGGACAACCATTCATACCGTATACGGCGGCAACCGCAATGGACCTCCCCTGCTGTTGCTCCACGGCATTCCGGAAACGCATGTGCTGTGGCGCAAGGTCGCGCCAGCGCTGGCGCAGGACTATTTCCTGGTGATGACGGATCTGCGCGGGTACGGTGACAGCGGCAAGCCCCCGGGAGGCGGAGACCACTTCGCGCACTCCAAGCGGGCCATGGCGCAGGACCAGGTGGAAGTGATGAAGCATCTGGGATTTGAAAAGTTTGCGCTGGTGGGCCACGATCGCGGCGGGCGCGCGGCACACCGGTTGGCTCTAGACCATCCCGAGGTGCTCACCAAGCTCGTCATTCTGGACATCGTGCCGACCTATCTCCTGTATCAAGGGATCACCCAGGAGTTCGCCACGATCTTTTACCACTGGTTTCTTCTCGTTCAGCCCCCGCCGTTTCCGGAGACGATGGTTGGCAATAGCGCCGAGTATTTTCTGAAGTGCACTTTGCTCTGGCTGGGGGGCAGCAAGATTACGGACCCGCTGCCGGATTGGATCGGGGCCGGAGTATTCCAGGAATACTTACGTACTTTCCGCAGCGCGGAAACTATCCATGCGATTTGCGAGGATTACCGGGCGGCCGCTTCCATTGATTTGGCGCACGATAAGGCGGATCTGGATAAGAAGATTCAGTGTCCGCTGCTGGTGCTGTGGTCTGAAAAGGGGCCGTTCCATCGCCTGTACAACGTCTTGCAGACCTGGCGGGACCGCGCTGTCCAGGCGCAGGGCCACGCGATGCCGACAGGCCATTTTCTTCCGGAGCAGATGCCGGAGGAATTGACCCAGGAACTCAAAACATTTCTGCGGAGTTGAGGTTTTTGTGTCGCAGGCCTCAGCCTGTGGGGTTTGGTCCTTGCAAGTACTAACCCCCGCAAGCTGAAGCCTTCGCCACTGAGATACGACTGGAAGAGGTTGCAAGCCGGGCGCTTGTGGTATAAAACGTGTTCCGTCCCACGACCGAATCAAAATTGTTCTGTTCGCGGCCCGAGGCCAGGAGGAATCCGTGGCGTCTCGGCGCGGACGCGACCCGATTGGAGAACTTTGAGGAGGATTTGTGAGCCAAACCGTTAGTACCGCCAGCCCAATGGAAACTGTTTCCAGCCGGAAAGCTTCCGACGTGGTGATCGCGTATACCATTTTGCGCTTGTCCTTTGGGGCCAATATCCTTCTGCACGGCGTAAGCCGCCTGCTCAACGGGCGCGTTGCGTTTCTGGCCTACTTGACCCACTACTTCGAGCACTCGCACCTGATACCGGCGAGCTCGTTGCCGGCGTTTGGCGCGGTGTTGCCGTGGGTCGAAACGACGCTGGGCTTGCTGTTGATGCTGGGGCTGTTTTCGCGATTTTCACTGATAGCGGGGGCCTTGGTCATGACGGCCCTGGTGATCGGGACAAACCTGGCGCAGGACTGGCTCGTCTCGGGTCTACAGCTGATTTATTGTTTCCTTTATTATTATTTGCTTGTTCATCTGGAAGAAAACCGCATGTCCCTGGATTCCTGGATGGGAATCGGACGGCGCTAAATCGTACAGGACAGAACTAAAACCCGCGCCCTTGAAGCCCGCAAGGGTGCGGCACCCGCCGGACCGAATTTCCATCTCAAATCTCATGCTATCCGCAGGCCAGGGTCTCGGGACGGCCCGGCACGATGAGTTTGTCCCCTCCGATTACCAACTCTTGGACAAATCGAATTGGCGTGCCGCTCTTTTGCGGTTATTAAGTATGTGCGTTTGCATGGGCTCATCATTTTAGGCGTCCCTGCGAACTCATGGGCCTTAATTTCAAAAGCCTCAGGCGGGTGCCCTGGCGTGCCCAGCGCGTATTGCACTGCGAGAAACTCGTTGCGGCAGCGTGGTTTGCGGGGCATGGAGCGGCGTGCTAGATTTTGATATTGGGTAAAATTCCTGCGATTGCTCCATGCCGATTCAGAGACCACCGCTCGCGCCGCGTCAAAAGACCTCGCACTTAGAGATCTATTGGAAAACCGTCACTTACCGCACCGTGGCCGTTTACATGCTGCTGGTTTTAGCCGTGGTGATGGCCATTTTGTATTTGATTTTTCCAGAGACGTTTAGCGGGGCAATGACCAAGATTTCTCAAGCGATCGGCGCGGCCACGCCCACCACCACGGAACTGACCGCGAAGCAGGCCAAGTTCGTGAATTTGGACGGCCGCGTGCAGGTGAAGAAAGTGAATTCCGTGCAGTGGGTCACCGCGGATTACCGGATGGCGCTCGACAAGGGCGACTTGATCCAGACCGGCGGAGACGGCGCCGCGCGCGTCACGTTCGCCGATGGCACGACCTATACGGTGCAGTCGGACACGCTGGTAACGGTGGAGGAAAACTCGGTCGGGCGGGACAGCGAAACGCGCGTGGCCATGCATATAACCTCCGGCGCCGTGGACCTGGCCACCGGCACGTGGGAGTCTTCGAAATCAAAGGCCGAAGTTTCGTTCTCGAACGCGGTGGCCTCGGTACAGCAGAATAGCCGCGCGGCGGTGCGCAGCGATCCGAAGACGAGCGAAACGGAAATCACGGTGTCGGCCGGAACTGCCGAATTGGCGACCACTGACGGCCGTCAACACGTCGAGATTGGCCGATGGGAGCGCGTGACCGTGCCGCCGAGCGGGGGGACCGTGGTCAAGACCAATGTCCTTGCCCCTCCCGATTTGGCACAGCCTCTGAACCTGCAGCCCCTAATTGTACCGGACCCCAAGCACGCCCCGGTGCGATTCGAATGGAAACCTGTACCGGAAGCGGTCAGCTACGAGTTGCGCATCAGCACGACTTCCATGTTTTCCCGAATAGTGGAAGACCGGAAGGTGACGGGAACGTCCGCGGAGATAACCGGGTTTGACCAGGGTGATTACTTTTGGGACGTGCTGGCCACGGACCAGGAGAAGCGCGTGAGCGCCCCGAGTGATACCTTCAAGTTTACGCTCGCGACACAAGGCAAGGGCCAAGAGATGCTCCTGGAGGTCGGAAGCACGGCATTGCATGGTAACGTGGTGGAGATCACCGGGCGCACGGAGCCAGGGGCGGCGCTCATCATTAACGGAGAACAGGTAGCGGACGTACAGGGCGACGGCGTGTTCAAATATTTTACGGCGCCATTGGCGCGGGGCAGCCAGACCATCGTTCTGACCGGGCAGAACCGGAGGGGCGGCACGGCGATCAAGCGCATTGAGATTGTGATTCCATAGGCGGCCCGCCTTCGCCAACGGGTTATGGCGTGTCGGCGACCCGCCGGAAAAATTTTAGGGAGGGGCAGCCGGGCAGCACCCCACCCGAGACGGCACTTAGCAGCCGCTCGAGCAGCCCGGCACTGAGGGAGTTATGTTGAATAACGGTTACAACCTGCGGTCGGTCTTTAGCTTGTTTTCTTCCGACCTGGCCATCGATCTGGGCACGGCCAACACGCTCGTGTACGCAAAGGGCAAAGGCATCGTGGTCAACGAGCCCTCGATCGTGGCCATCAACAAGAATAGCGCGGAAGTGGTGGCGGTGGGCAAGGAAGCCAAGGAGATGCTCGGGCGCACGCCGGGGAATGTGGTGGCCATCAAGCCGATGAAGGACGGCGTCATCGCGGATTTCAAGGTGACCGAGAAAATGCTCACCTACTTCATCCAGAAGGCGCATAACCGGCGCATGCTGGTGCATCCGCGCATCGTGATCGGGGTGCCCAGCGAGATCACGCCGGTGGAAAAGCGCGCCGTGCAGGACTCAGCCTATCGCGCGCGGGCTAGCGAGGTCTACCTGGTAGAGCAGGCCATGGCCGCGGCGATCGGCGCGGGCCTGCCGATCGAAGAGCCTTCCGGAAACATGGTGGTGGATATCGGCGGGGGAACGACCGACATCGCCGTCATCTCCATGAGCGGCATTGTGTATTCACGGTCCGTGCGAGTGGCGGGGAATGAAATGGACGAGGCCGTTATGCAGTACCTGAAGCGCAAGTACAACCTGCTGGTGGGCGAACGCACAGCGGAACAGATCAAGATGGAGATCGGGTCGGCGTATCCGTTGGAAAAGCCGCTGACCATGGAAGTGAAAGGGCGCAACCTGATCGAGGGCGTGCCTCGCACAGTCACGATTGATGACAGCGAAATTCGCGAAGCACTTTCCGAATGCGTGGCCACGATTCTGAACGCCTGCCGCGTGGCGCTGGAGCGCACGCCGCCGGAGCTTTCCGCGGACATAAGCGACCGCGGAATCGTGCTCACCGGCGGAGGGGCGCTGCTCAAGAATCTGGATAAGCGCATCCGCGAGGAAACCGGGTTGCCGGTTTCCATTGCGGACGATCCGCTGGCATCGGTGGTGCTCGGGACGGGCAAAATGCTGAGCGATTTCCGGCTGTTGCGCTTGGTTTCTATTGATTGAGTTTGGGAGGCGGGCGCAATTCGCCGATCCGAACAGGCAGCAAAATTTTAGAAAGTTGACGTTTTTTTCTGATGATCGCAATTCCCTCGCGGCACAAATCTCTGACGTTGCTTGCGGGCGTCGTCGTCGCGCAGGTGCTGCTGCTGGCCGCGCAGATCAAGCGCGAGCGGCAGGTGCGGCTCATCCGCGTGTGGGCCGTGGAAATGATTTCGCCGCTGCAGCGCATCAGCTCCTGGACGGTCCAGGGCGCGGAACACGGATGGGGCGGATATATCGGACTGCGCAGCGCGCAGAAAGAAAACGATGCGATGCGCGCCGAGATGGACCGGCTCAAAGTGCGCAATGCCGAGCTGGAGGGCCGGGCGCTGGAAGCGGACCGGCTGGCCGCCTTGCTCAATTTTCGCAGCGCGCATTCCGAAAATCCCATGATCGCCGCGCGGGTGATCGGCGGGAGCCCGGATTCCGGGAGTCAGGTCGTAAATATTGACCGCGGTTCGCGCGACGGCATTCGGCGCGACATGGGCGTGATCACGCCGGACGGCGTGGTCGGGAAAATCTTCGCCGTCTACCCGGATATTTCGCAGGTGCTGCTGCTGGGCGACAAAGATAGCGGCGTGGGTGCACTGCTGGCGGATACGCGCACGCAAGGGCCCGTCAAAGGAACGGGCGAGCCGCTGCTCTCCCTCGACTACATCAGCAGCGATGAAAAGGTTACGGCAGGAGAAGCGGTGCTGACATCCGGGCAGGACCGCATTTTTCCAAAAGACCTCCCCGTGGGCAAGGTGGTGGACTTTTCCTCGGACGCGAAGTCGCCTTTCATGAAGATTCGCGTGAAGCCGGCTGCCCATCTGGACCGACTGGAGGAAGTCCTGGTCTTGCAGACGCGGCAGGATCTGAATCTGAAGAAAACGCCGGATGCCGAAGCCTCCCCGGCCGCCTCTCCGGCCGCACGACCGGCACCGGCGGCTCGGGCGCTGCCAACAGAGCAGCCGTCCGTCGCGCATTGATCCAGGAAATGGGAATAGAAGCAGGAGAAGATGGAAAGCTCAGAAGTATATATCGGGCCAGAGCCCCACATTGAAGTACACAAATACTACGGCGGCGTGGTACCGATTGCCGTGCTGCTGGCGCTGGTGGTGCAGGCGTTTTTCCCCGTGTACATCCGCTCCGCCAACTATCTTGAATTGCCTTTGCTGGTGACTCTGTACTTTGCGCTCAGCAAGCGCAATCCCTCTTCCGGTTTGCTGCTGGGCATGGTGGTGGGCTTGCTGCAGGATAGCCTGAGCCGCACGCCGTTGGGGCTTTACGGAATCGCAAAAACATTGGTGGGATACCTGGGCTCCTCGCTTGGGGCCCGGATCGACGTGGAACATCCCATTGCGCGGTTCCTGCTGACGGCGGCCTTTTACCTATTCCATCACGCCGTATTCACGCTGACGACGCGGTCCCTGCTGGCCCAACGGAATGAAAGCTACATTACGGTTCCGATTCTGATCGCCACGCTTGTCAATGCCGTGATCGCCATCGGGTTGTTTCCGCTGCTGGACCGTTTCCGGAAACCGTCCTGAGTTTGGTGGCGCAGAATTCAGGTGCGCAGGGTTCCCTCGGGGATCCCAGGCCGTGCCTGCTAGGCAAGATCACTCGGACCCCCACGGACTTAAGTCCGTGCTACTGGGGGTATCCGATACGGTGCGCAAGCTGTTGCACACCCACGGTCCAAGTGATAGTGTGGACGGTGGTTAGGTGTGGAGAAAACCCGCAGGGTGTGCGGCGCTGAGGGCCGCACGGAGTCGCTTTGGCCTTCTCATTAATGAACGACAAACGGCTGCCCACGGAGCGGCTGGCCGTTGTTTCCTATGTCATCGTCGGGGTGATCGCGCTGCTGCTTTTTGGTTTTTGGAAGCTGCAGATCATCGATTCGGACCGCTATGCGCAAATGGCCGAACGCAATCGCGTGCGGTCGATTCCGATCATTGCCCCGCGCGGCTCGATGCTCGATCGGGAGGGCCGCGTCCTGGTGGACAACTATCCTTCCTTCAGCGTCCTGTTGTTGCGCGACGCTCCCGAACAAGTGGAGAAGCTATTGCCGCAGATTGCCGACGGCCTGGGCATGACGCTGGAGGACGTGAAGCAGCAGATCGAGGCGATGCGGGCCATGCCGAAATTCCAGCCCATCGTGATCAAGCCCGAAGCCAGCCCCTCCGATATCGCCTTCATCGAATCCCATCGCGTGGACATTCCCGTGCTCGAAATGCTGATGGTCCACCGGCGCCGCTACCCGCATGGAGATATGCTCGCCAATGCGGTTGGCTACGTGGGAGAGGTGAGCGCGGAACAGGTGGAGGCTTCCGATTCCAGCCTGAAACCGGGCGACATTGTCGGAAAAACAGGGCTCGAGCGCCAGTACAACGAGACCTTGATGGGCACGGACGGATTGCGGCGCGTGATCGTCAACAGCATTGGCAAGGAAGTAGGCCGGCTCGAACAGAAGGACGCCATTCCGGGCAAACCGATCCAACTGACGATCGACTACGATTTGCAAAACGTGGCGGACACCTACATGGCCGACAAAGAAGGGGCCGTGGTGGCCATGGATCCGCGCAACGGGGAAATTCTGGCGATGGTCAGCCGCCCCACGTTTGATCCCAACGATTTTGCGATCCGCATTCCTACGGCGGAATGGCAAGCGTTGAATACGGATCCCCGGACGCCATTGCTGAATCGCGCCATTCAAGGGCAGCTTGCCCCGGGGTCGGTTTTCAAGATTGTAATGTCCGCGGCGATGCTGGAATCGAAGGGTGTCCCGGCGAATTTCACCGCCATCTGCCCGGGACACGCAGAATTTTACGGAAGGATCTTCCACTGCTGGCGGCCTGCGGGACATGGCGTAGTCGATCTGCACAAGGCCATCGTGGATTCGTGCGACGTTTTCTTTTATACCCTCGGGCAGCGGCTGGGAATTGACGTGATCCATAAATACGGCACCGGCCTGGGCCTGGGCCGGGCCACGGGCATCGATTTGCCGGGAGAGCAAGCCGGTATAATGCCGTCGGAGGAATGGGTCCAGCGCGTGTACCACCATAAATGGTACGCGGGCGAAACCATTTCGGTGTCCATCGGGCAGGGCGCCGTAACGGTCACTCCGCTGCAACTGGCGCGAATGATCGGCGCAGTGGCCAGCGGCGGCGACTTGCCGCAGCCGCACATGCTGAAGAATCTCTCCACGAAGATGGATCGCTTTCCCCTCGCCGAGGATACAGTCGAGCAAGTCACGCAGGGAATGTATGGCGTCATCAACGAAGGCGGCACGGGATCGAGCCTGAAACTTCAGAACATAGAATTCTCCGGCAAATCCGGCACGGCCCAATTGATGAGCTACGGCGCGGGAAGCAAGTTGGGACAAAAAGGGAAAGAAACCAACGGGTGGTTCGTGGGCTACGCGCCGCGGCGCAATCCGGAGATCGTGGTTGCAGCGGTCATCCAGGGCAGCAGCGAGCACGGGGGAACCACGGCAGGCCCCGTGGTGCGCGATATTGTCAAAGCGTATTACGACAAGAAGAGCGGAATCCAAATTCAGGAGTACACGGCGAAGGAAGGACGGCCCAAGGTGCTGCCGACTTCCGTGGACGATCCATCTTTAACAGTGGATCCGCCCAGCCGGTAAAATTTCAATGCAGAAGGGCACGAGTATTCACGATTACGATTGGTGGCTGCTGGCGACGACGTTCGCCATCTGCGGCGTAGGCGTCCTCGAAATCTGGTCCGCGACGCATGCCAGCCACCTGGCGGGCATGCACACGCACCAGATGGAATGGGTCGGCCTGGGTTTCGTGCTGATGCTGCTGCTTTCGCGCGTGGACTACCACACCATCATGGATCAGGCTCCCCTTTTGTATCTGATCGCCATCGTCGCGCTGATTGCGGTTCTGGCCATGGGACACACGCGTTTCGGAGCCAAGCGCTGGCTGCCCATCCTGGGCGGGCTTTTGCAGGTGTCAGAATTAGTAAAGTTGATTATAATCGTGGTCCTGGCGCGGTTCTTTTCCGAGGTGCGGACGGAGGAACTCAGCCTGGTGGATTTGATCAAGGCCGCCGCGCTGATGGGGTTGCCGCTCGGATTGATCATGCTGCAGCCCGATCTGGGGACAGCGCTGGTGCTGGTGCCGCTCGCCGCCGTGGGGGCCTACCTGGCAGGATTGCAATGGAAGCATTCTCTGGCCATTGTGGCGCTGGCCGCCATCATGGTGCCTGTGGGTTATCATTTTCTTAAGCCCTATCAGAGAGAACGTGTTACAACATTCCTGCGCCCGGAAGAGGATCCCAAAGGCGCGGGATATCAGATCCTGCAATCAAAGATCGCCGTGGGGTCCGGCGGATTTTGGGGCAAGGGACTTGGCAACGGAAGCCAAAATCAATTAGGCTTCGTGCCGGTGCGGTATTCGGATTTTATCCTGGCGGCGCTCGCGGAAGAGCTCGGATTTGCGGGAGTCTTCGTTGCGCTGCTTTTGTATATGTTCCTGCTGTTACGGCTGGTTCAGAACGCCCAGCGCGCGCACGATCGAGCGGGCATGTTTCTGATCATGGGCGTGACGGCAGTGTTGGGTTTCCATGTCTTGGTGAATGTGGCCATGGTGATCGGATTTATGCCGGTCACCGGAATTCCTCTGCCGTTGATGAGCTATGGCGGTTCGGCCACATTGTTCGTGTTTCTAGCATTAGGGCTGGTGATGAACGTGCGTATCCGGCGTTTCGTCAACTAAGCCGGTAGAATTGCTTTCCGGCCCGCGCCGCGCTGTGCAACGCGTGAACGGCCCGCCGGCAAGAGACAAAAATTTTGGAGCAAGGCAAGTGCCCAGCGGAAGAACCAATTTAATCCGAATTTCCCCGGCCGTCCCGCATCGCGGGACTCAGCGCACCCATTTGCATGCGGGCTTTCATTCGAGCCCGCGCCCGATGCGCCAGGCCGGAGTGCGGCCATGCCCTCCGAGGAGTTTTCATGTCGAAGGAGCTAGTGATCTCCGCGACCCCGCACGAAACGCGGGTCGCGATTATGGAAGATGGACAGCTTTGTGAAATTTACATTGAACGGGAAAAAGAATTTGCGTTAGTTGGAAGTCTTTACAAAGGCCGCGTCACCAGAGTTCTTCCGGGTATGCAGTCGGCCTTCGTTGACATCGGCCTCGATAGCGACGCCTTCCTGTACGTCAGCGATTTTCTGGAACATCTCGAGGAATACGATCACGTCGCACCCGTCGAGCCGCGGATCCACAAGCCGCAGCCTAGCAGCAGCGAAGTGTATCCGCCGACGACCAACGGCGGCGTCATTCCTCCGCCCGTTCATGTCCCTGAACCGTTAGCGGCGGCGAGTCCCGTTGAGCCCGCAGAGGCTTTTGAGGCTGCTCCCGCTATCACGCCCCTCGAGGGCGAAACCTTTCAGGTTGCCGCCGCCGGCCAGCAGAATGCCACCGAAGGCGGCGTGCCGCCTGCTGCGCCGATGCAGCGCAGCCAGCGTCCGCCCTTTGAGCAGAGGAACGACCGCGACCGCGGGCGCGGCGGCTTTGGCAATCGCGGCGGACAGGGCGGCGGGCGCAACCGGCGCTGGGGGCGCCCCGACCGCGGACGCGGAGGGCGCGACCGCCGGCCCGGGCGCGATTTGCCGCCGTCCAAGTACGCTTCGCCGGCCGATTCCAGGCCGCGCGAGTCCCAGCCGTACGAAGCGCCTGCCGCGGATTTCGAGCCTGTCATCCTGCCGGGCGAGTCGCTCTCCAAATTCAAGGATCGCGTTCCGCCCGCGCCTGCGGCGCCTCCTGCCGGGCCTTCTTCGTTCAGCGGGGGAACTTCCGCCGCGCCGCCTGCGCCGCGGACTTTCACGGATGAAGAATTGTCGGCGGGATTGCCGGGGGCGCTCTACGCAAGCCGCCCCGCGGCCATTCCTGAAGAGCATGAAGCTCCCGTTGCGGAAGAGCGCGGCGAACCGTTTGCCGGCGCGCCGGAGTCTGTTGCATCTTCCTCGCCGGTGGCCGAAACAAGCCCAGCGGTGATCGCGGACGCGCATGCTCCGAATGGCGCAAGCCTCTCCGACGAAGACGTAACCTCGCTCGCCGAACAGCTGGCCGAGGCCAAGCATGAAGAAGCGCAGGCTGACGCAAAGGACCGCGCCGAAGCCATCGAAGCGGTGGCCGAAAAGTTTGTGGAACCCGCGGAGCTCGAAGAGTTGCAGGAAGCGCTGGACAGCGATCAGGACACTGATCGAGAGAATGATCAGGACGCTGATCGAGGAAACGATCAGGACGCCGATCAGGAAAGCGATCGCGAAGACGACCACGAGGACGCGGCGGAGGAAGCCGAAGCCATCGCCGACGAAATGCATGACGAAGCGATGGCCGCGGAGGCGTCTCCAGGACATGGGGAAGAACACCTAGCAGAACACGAAGAAGGACACGGAGAAGAGCACGGGGGAGAACACGCGGGGGAACACGCCCGCGTTGACGGAGAAGTTCACGAAGAATTCCACGAGGCCGCGGAAGCGCCGCAGCCGGGCGAGGGCCAGCCTCCCACGAGCGCGCGCGTTTCCGAGCAGCCGCGCGCGCGCTTCCAGCGTCCCGTGCGCCGCGGAGGCCGGCCGCAGCGCGGGCGCCGTCCCGGCGGGCGTCCGCACCAGGCGCCGCAGCACGGGCACCCGAGGCACGAGCAGCACCGGCGGCCGCAGCTCATTTCCGAAATGCTGAAGGCGGGCGAGGAAATAATTGTTCAGATTGCAAAAGAACCTCTTGGTAAAAAGGGCGCGCGCATCACCAGCCACGTGGCGCTGCCCGGGCGCTTCCTCGTCTACATGCCCACGGTCGATCACGTCGGCGTGTCGCGGCGCATCGGCTCGGCCGAAGACCGCTCGCGCTTGCGGCGCCTGGTGAACGAAGCCAAGGGCACGTTTCCCGGCGGCTTCATCGTGCGCACCGCCGCCGCGGGAGCGACCGACGAGGAAATTCGCACCGACGTCGAATTCCTCGGCCGCACCTGGGACACCATTCGCGCCACCTCCGAGCAGCGCCACGCGCCATCCTTGCTCCACCGCGACCTGAATCTCGTCGAGCGCATCCTGCGCGATTATCTGAGCGACGATTACGCCGCCATCTGGCTGGACAACGAAGAGGAATTCACCAAGGTGGTCGAATTCGTGGGCCGCTTCCAGCCGAAGATGGTCCCGCGCGTGAAGCTGTACACGAAAGAAGCGCCGATCTTCGAGGAGTTCGGCATCCAGCAGGAGCTGGACAAGGCGCTGCGCCCGAAAGTGTGGCTCAAGTCCGGCGGCTACATCGTCATCAACCATACGGAAGCGCTGGTGGCCATCGACGTCAACACCGGAAAATACGTGGGCCGCGGCTCGACGCGCCTCGAGGACACCATCGTCAAGACCAACCTCGAAGCGGTGAAGGAAATCGTGCGGCAAATCCGCCTGCGCGACCTCGGCGGCATCATCGTCGTGGACTTCATCGACATGGAAGAGCGCCGCAACCGCGAAAAAGTGCTGGCCTCGCTCGATCAGGCGTTGCAGCAGGACCGCGCGCCGTCCAAGGCCCTCGCGTTCAACGAATTCGGCCTCGTGTGCATCACGCGCAAACGCACCAAGCAAGCCCTGG
>Ga0209380_10000427_pt1 | contig 29737 bp, 32 predicted proteins | sample HubBroMetageWFT6_FD_188347 | JGI IMG/M metagenome (GOLD analysis project Ga0209380, IMG submission 188347) | Warmed and freeze-thawed soil microbial communities from the Hubbard Brook experimental Forest, New Hampshire - Hubbard Brook CCASE Soil... | ecosystem: Environmental > Terrestrial >... | reverse complement strand
TCCAGCGAGCGCGGTCGACGTGCCAGTCACCGGGCACGTTGAGGGGACTGGTGGTAAATAGCGCCACGTGCTCGCCGGGATTAACCAGGCGTCGTAAATCAGTGAATGCGTCATTTATGGGATGAAGCAACGCCGCGAGAGGTGAAACATCCGGCGGATATCGACGCGCATGACCGTGGGAGCGGGCCAGGAGCCGGTGCTCCGTCGTCAGCGCGAACCAGATCGGGTTGTCGAGAGACTCTAACTTCCCTTGCAGGCGACCCTGTTCCATGACATCGTCTTTAGTCATCCAAGTTCACCCTCTCAAATACCTTCAGCGGCATTCCCTCAATAGTGCGTCTTGTGGCGTGACGAGGGGAAGGTGCCGTCGGTCAGTGTGAAGGTTGTTGCCATCGGCAACTCCTTTAGGCAGGCTTTAGCGTATGCAGGAATTTCACGAGTTGGTCACTGACCTCGGCAGAGGCCTCGTGTTGTACCCAGTGGCCTACACTATCGAGTTCGAGATTCCCCACGATACCGGGAAGGCCGGCGCGGAGCTTTTCGAATGGGGGATAGAGCGCTCCCAAGCCATCGGCCTTTCCCGTAATGTAAAACGAAGGTTGGGTGATTTTCGCGCCTTTCCAAGCGGCGGACAGATAGAAATAGGGCTCGGCGGCACGGTAGTAATTCAGCGCGCCGTGAAAGCCGGTACGCTTAAATTCCGCCACGTTGTGAGCGACGTAATCCGGCTCCGCCCATGACGGCAACGGCCCCGGCGCCGGACGATGAAGGCTTCGTGCCGGGTCCATAGGGCTCCACCGTTTGTCGGCTGGAGCAGAACCCGACGCCCAATACAGAACTCCTGGAATAGTGACTGCGGCGTCGGCCCAAATGCGATCGGCTTCCGGTTTGATTTGTTCGAACATGTAGAAATCGTTTTCGTGACCGGATGTGCGCATCCGCTCGAAGACGCTGAAATCACCACGTGGAACGTAAGGCACACTTAGGCAGAAAACCGCTTTAAATCGATCCGGACGCATCATCGCGACATTCCACGCATGTGCTGCTCCCCAGTCATGACCCACGATGACAGCGCTGGAGATATTCAGCGCATCGAGGAGTCCGACCAGATCACCTGCCGTATGCAGCGGCGTGTACAAGGTTGAGTCCGCCGGAGCTGAGCTGCGCCCGTAGCCGCGCATATCTGGAGCCAATGCTCGGTACCCGGCTGACGCGACGGCTTTCATTTGTCGGCGCCAGGTATAGGAAGTGTCCGGAAAGCCGTGACAGAAAAGAACCGCAGGGCCGTCCCCTTGCTCGGTGACGTGCAAGGTGATGCCATTCGTAGCGATGTCGGACTCCTTGAGCGCGGGGCCGGCGACGCCTGCGAGACTTGCTGCTCCAGCCATCCGCCCCAGCAATACGCTTGCGCCTATGGCAGTCCCGGCCGCGAGGAAAGTGCGGCGAGCAATAGCTGATGTAGGAATCACGATTCTCTTTACGATTCCGGAAAGATTTTGTTCGAAGCCGATTTCTGAATTTGTTTCATTGCTGTTCATAAAGGTCATCGCACCATTTTTTGTCGTTCAGTCTGCGAAACCGTTTCTCTCTTTGATGAGCGTGATCTTCTTTCATGACATCGCCTTCAGTCATCAAAATTCTCCTTCTCTCAAACACCTTCAGAGGCCTTTGCTCAGAGAAACGCGATTTCGCTCATATCGATGGACACCATCAACTTTTCACGTATCGCTCTGTTCTCTTTGTCACGCATATACGCTCTTCGCCGTATGGGAAGCGTGATGCCTTGAACCGTTCTAGGTTCGTAGACATATTGCGCAGCTGCGAAGCCGCCGGAAGCCTCGACGCGATAGTCGTGTCTCCGCAGAAGATAATCGGGACCGAAGTAGAAGTCCTGTTCGCGGCTGTGGCTCGCGATTACCTGGGGAAACTGCACACGAAGTCCCTTCCACGGCTTTTCATCTTCGATCCAAGGGTCGATCTCCTCCACTGAGAACCCCGGCATCGCAAAGAGGAATGGTGTGGTTAGGTATGTCCAGAGGGCGTACCCGTTGAAATAGGCCCTGTCCAGTGCATCCCACGGTGCATTGACCGTACCGGCTTCTGCGTGGTTGGCCGGATTAATGCGCTCACTCAGGACAGTGCCATCTAACGTTTCAATCGCAATCTTTCCAGCAGTGAAGTCAGTTTTACGGCCCGGCGAACCGAAAGGCGTGACGGAGGCCCATTCCTTCTTGGTTGCCACAGTCATCCTCCTCGGAATTGGCTCTTGTGGCTCGTTCTTCATCGCGAACAACTCGCCGCCAGTTATGATGGTGGTCTGCACGAAATTGAATCGTGACCAGCGTTCCAGTCCACCGTGGGCCTTAAGTACGTTCTGCAACAGTTCATTCATGTCATCCGCTCCTGCAAGGTATCTTGCGGATCGAGCTTTAGCAGGGCGCGTTAGATCAGCGGGTTGCCAATCGTGAACAATTCTCTGCGGAACAACTTGCGATTTATCGCGCAGCCTTCGGTCCCCCGCTGCAGCAATCCGATTACCTCTGGCACTCGGCGCACCAAGGCTTCGATCTGAATCGCTTTCATGGCTGCTCCCCTTGCATCACGGACGCCCCATAATGTGTAGGTGGGCATAGGGCGACCCGGCATACATGATGTAGGCGCCCTTCGGTCTGTGTTTGGTCGGCAGTCCGGTGGTCTTAGGATCGAATGGCCACATGATCATCCAGTGCGGGCCTATCTCGATGGGCATGCTCGTGGTGTCATTGGGATCCGAATCGCTTCGCTGAGTGGCGCCGGCCAGCATGTAGGTAATGCCAGGAACCGTGTTGGTCGGCTTCGATTTGTGATCCTTGGCATCAGCAAACCACTGCATGGAAGGCGCATCAACACACATAGGCGGTTCCCCAACAACTTTCGGATTTCCCGGCATACAGGTGAACCCGTTGTCTCCTTCGCGGAGCACAAAGGTGTTGCCGTGCGCGTCTGTGTCAACGATCTTTGCTGACTTCGTGACGTCAGTGGGTCCCGCCGACATTGCCCGCGCTATCTTTGCTTGGGCTGTCTCACCGGCATCCGTCATGGAACTGCGATCAGGCATCTGCGCATAGGTTGCCCTTCGCGGATTCGCAACGTTCACGATTAGCAGGACCGCCGAAATTGTCAGTAAACCAGGAATCTTCTTCACTGAATTCATATAACCTCCTTGAGGCGATGAATTCCTAGCCCGCCTGCGCCCGTGAAAGCGGTTCACTTTCAAGTTCGCGTTCGGCCTGGAGCCAATCGTCCAACTCACGGCCCGGCTGTTCACCGCGTTCGAGATAAATTTCGTATGCGCGAAGTCTAATTTCCTCGTTACCCGCCACGTTCCCCACTGAAACCTCTCCAATCTCCGCCTGGGCGGAAGTTGCTTGCGGCTCTAAACTTTCAATTCTCTTTGGTCTGGATGACATACTCGTCTCCTTTCTTCATGAATTGATTTCTAAGAACTTCGATTCCGATTTCACCTGTTATGCTGCAGGCTTTGCACTTTGCGCGACCCCGTCCTTTGTAAGCAGCACCATGCGGAACCGTGCTTTTCCTTGCATCATGCGCGCATAGGCGTCCGCAGCCTGTTCAAGGGGAGCTGTCTCGATCATCGGGCGAATATTCTCGAGGACACTGAAGGCAAGCGTGTCCTCTTGATCCATCGCCGTTCCGGTCAGCGATCCGAAAACCGAGCGCCCTCCGAAGACGAGTGGGAACGCATTCAATTGGATCGGGTCCTGCGGCACACCAACCACGATGAGTTTGCCGCGCACTGCAAGTCCGGACACGAGTGGGCCCATTGCATCGCCGCTAGTGGCTGTTGTGAGAATCGCTCTGGCCCCGCCCATACGCTTTAGTACCGTTGCGGGATTGTCAGCAGAAGTATCGATGTAGACGTTCGCCCCCAAATCTTTCGCAAGCTTCTCCTTGTCCCGCCCGCGGCCGATTGCGACAGTTCGGAACCCCATGTGCCGCGCAAACTGGACTCCGAGATGCCCCAGGCCACCAATGCCCTGAACCGCAACCAGATCTCCGCCGCGCAATCCGGCATTGCGAAGAGCGTTGTAGGTCGTAATGCCAGCGCAGAGGAGAGGGGCTGCTTCTGCGGATGTGAGTTCGTCCGGAACAGAAGCGATGGCGCGAGCTTCGGCGATCATTACTTCCGCATACCCTCCGTCCGCGGTTACTCCCGACACCACAGGGTTCTCACAATTCACGGTGTCTCCGCGCCGGCAGGGTTCGCACACCCCGTCTTCACCGGCGACGAGGCCGACACCAACACGTTGACCAATCTTCCATTTGGACACTCCGCTGCCAAGAGCTTCAATGCGTCCAACGACTTCATGCCCAGGAACGCGCGGAAGTGTCAGCCCCGGGTACGCGCCCGTGACCGTGGCGGAATCGGTGTGACAGATTCCGCATGCTTCCACCCGAATTCGGACCTGACCTGCTCCGGGCTCGGAAACTTGCCGTTCCACTACCCGAAGCACGCCCGGCTCTGATACTTCCACCGCCCTATATTTGTCTTTCATATAAACGTCCTGACCTTCGTTCGCAGCTGAGCCTTCGATGTTCGTTTCTGGCGCAGCGCCTTCGGTGCCTCTCATTAGTATCTCATTCTGGCTGAACGACAGATGCGTCACACCGTCACTGCTTATCGACTTGGTGAATTGGTATAACCAAAAACCATTTATCGGCCTGGTCAGGGCCGGGCAAATGTATGATGTATGTGCCGTCCCGCCCACCGCGAGTGAAACCCTGCAGATCTTCTGGATGAGGAGTCAGCACCATAATGTGGGGTCCCACATGAAACTCCCCGCCGGACGCGCCCGGCACCCATTGACCCATATACATATAGGAAACACCGAGTCTATCGATGTGCTGCGGCCTGCCCTCCAGGCCATCCTTTATCCACTGAAAGAAAACTCTATCGAAACATCCCGGATCGTCATGCTTAGATCCGGGTGGTGGACCTGGTAGACAGGTCCATTCAGTAGTGCCCTGACGGAGAACGCGAAATTCGCCTCCCTTGCTGGCTGGATGATCCACGATAGTTGCACCGTCAGTTATGAAGTTTGGCGCAGCCCTCAGTGCGTCCGCAATTTTCTGAGCGTCTGTTACAGGCAGGTGTTCAGTCGTTCTCTGAGCGCCTGCTGTGAGCGCAGCGAAAAGACAAAGTACAGTTAACTTCAATTCGAACCTCGGGAAGAACTCTTTGCGATGCAGCTTCCGGGTCAACGTTGCCCATCTTTGAAGCAACCTTCGTCTGGCGCAGCGCGAGCCGTCGTCATCTCCACAGGTGTTGATCTCAAATGCCTTTGAACCTTTCATGTATTTCCTCTCTTTCTGCCTTCACCTCAGTTGACCTGCACACTCTGCACGCCTGACTTAGAAGCATCCGCGCAGAGGTCTGTGGGAGAGCAAACGCACCTGCCTCGTGAGCAGACGGTCAGGCGAGCGGATGTTCCCAGTTGAAGTTGCACGCACGCCGCCCTCACCCCCGGATTCAAGATGACAATCAGGAGCGCCAAGACAATGAATGTATGGGGTCAATTGAGAGCTAATCTCACGATCCACATAACCTTCCCTTTACTCACGAATTCAGGACAGAAGCGCGCCTCGGTGTGCCTCAAGGAATTCAGGAAGCCCGATTGGTCGTTGTCCTCCGATCTTCTCAACCAGATCGTTTGTTCCAGCAAACACTCCATTCTGGTGGTCTTTCGCAATTTCCTCGAAGTGCTGCAATTGTGTATCGGTAACACCTTGTACTCGACCTTCATAAGTTCGACGTGGGCTGTTGGTAGCCAACTTCTTTAGCGTCCAGGCGTCCACTTGCTCATAGCCCACGGGTTTGCCGATGACCTTACCGATCTCGGCAGCAATTTTGGGGAAGCTGTACTCTCTCTCTCCGTAGAGCGGGTACACTTTTCCCTTGTGCTCTTGCGGGTTGAGCAGGATTTTCGCTATCACCCGGGCCTGATCCTCAGCGGCGATCGGCGCATGCTTTCCAGTTCCGAAGGGCAACCGTAAGGTTCCCGTCTTGATTTGATCGGTCCAATACAGAGCCCACTCCGCGAAGAGGGTTGGACGAATATGCGTCGTAGGCACGCCGGACCAGGTAAAGACCTGTTCCGAAATCCAGTGATCCTGGGCAGCGTGACTTTTCGCTTCCCGGCGCGCCGAAATCTGGGACATGTTCACAACGATCTTGATGCCCGCCTCCTTCGCTGCCTGAGCGAAGTAGGCCGATGCCTGCAGAATGCCGGGCCTAATGGGGTAAACAAAATACGCGCCCTGAGCTCCTTCGAGTGCGGAGCGGACGGCTTCGAAATCCAGCAGATCGCCCCTCACAACGTCGGCACCCTGGGCGGCCAAAGCCGCCGAACGTTCATCCTCGCCGTGAACGAATGCTCGTACGCGGGCTCCTGCATCGAGCAAGAATTTGACCGTTTTGCTTCCCGTCGCTCCGGTCGATCCCGTCACTAAAAACATTTCCGCCATGGTACTTCTCCTACCGCGCTTCGATTCGTGCCGCGCGCTATTTTAGGTGTCTGTCATACGTGCCTTACTATGCGGCAATCTCCTCGAAGAACTTTGTCAGCTTTTCGTTGAGCAGCGCGGGCACAGACGACGGCTTCATCTCTGGGAATTTGCTGAAAAATGACAACTGATCGTCCATATCGATCCGTGTTTGCTCCCCGTCCCGCTGGGAAACGCAGATGCGCACGGGAGCGCCCAGACCGGAGGCGCCGCTATACTCGAACAGGCCACGCGCGATGACAGCGTTTCCGATGAGGTAGAACTTCGACTCGATGGGAATCCCAGCCAGGCGCATTGTGGAACCCTGTTCAAAATCCCAGAAGATTGAGAAGGGCTTGGAAGTGGAGTCGACGTATGCTTCGACACCCGCGCGATTCCCGTGCGTCACATACTCCATGAGCTTGGGGATGTGGAATCGCGGCAGGGCCATCTCAATCGCCTGAGTAACCTCGAAGAAGGACTTACGCGAGCGTATGGTTACGAGGACCCCATCGAACTTCGTCCTCGTCGTCTGTGCAGAGACTTGTACTGCTTGGTTTGCATTCATTTGTATGTACCTCTCCTTTGAGTTTCAATTTGCCTTGCCACGTCGTTGCCACTCACCCCTTTTCTCTTTCCATCCATTCGCGAATATAGGGCGTGCAGTTTTCAAGTTTCACGCCATGCGCTTCACAACTAATAAAAAAGCCCATCACGTCGCGATCGATCACGCTTACATCTTTCAGATCTAAAACGATGTCGTGGTAGTCCGTTTGGAGTTCGAAAAGTCTCCTCAACTCGGCTATCGCGTGTTTTTCGATTCGGCCACAAAGGGTGAATACCGTGACTCCACTTCGCGCCGCTGTCTCAATCCTAAAGGTCATCGATCAGGCCATTTGGCGCCTCCGTGCAGCCCGCAAGATGACTTGCTTCGAGGACGCCACAATCGAAACGAGAAACTACCTGTTGGCGTTCGCCCAGCCTTCCGTAAGTAGCAAATGAAGAGGGGTCAGCGGACTAAGCTCGACGTATTCGAACTCCATGAGCTTAGCTTGGCCCAGCGGCAGCTTCTCAAGGATGGTGCGCGCTTCTTCAACTGACGTTACATTCATCAAGAAGACGGGACCTTTTTGATCCTGGCGAGCCCACCATTGGTCAATCTTTCCAGCGAGGTAAAGACGAAGTGTATCTGGCACTTCCAGTGGAAATATCGTCTTGACTTGCTCAGCCGTCGGGGGAGACGTGAATCGGCCTAGTGCCAAAATCTTTGTAGTTGGTACCACAGGGAAAGGTCGTTTGGGCTTTTCCGTAATCTCCGCTGTTGTTTCTCGACTCTGACCCATATGAAAGCTCCAATCTTTGAGATCGGAAAGCTATTTGGCTCTAGGCCCATGCAAACTCCGGCGTGAGCATTCCACTTGCGCTTCCGTTTGCATCGCTCCCACGTCTATGCGGTTGCGGCCAAACTACGAGCCGATGCTTTCTGAAATTCTGTTTCACGGAGCCTGATCTTCACGCCCGCTCCGCGCTTATACTCAAATACATAGAGTTTTGAGCATTTTCCGCAGAGCCAAAAATGCTCGACGCACTGGTGCTCTGCTGGAAACTTCGCATCTGGCGAGCAGAATCGAATCAGTCGGCCTTCACGGTAGTCAAACGGCAAACCGCAGTTGGGATTTGAACATTTTTCGAACATACCCTTCCGCCTAGTTTCGCGGCAGCTGACCCTCGTCGCGGCCGCCAAGCCTGGCCGCCGCCGCGATGGTTACCCGGCGCCAATCAATAGCCGGAGCATCACTCGGCCAATCCGTCTGTTCCAACTCCTCCATCCAGTTGTCTGCCGCCTGCCGCGCCAGCTCGGCGTCGAATAACTCATTGACCGCAGCAAGAAACGCGGACAACTCCCTCTCAGCCGAGGCCAGAAGCCGAGCCATCGATTGAGCGCACCCGCGGTCTTGATCAGCTGTGCAGGTCATATCGTTGCCCACAAGGACTTTTTCCGAGCACGATTACAGCTCCTTGCGCCGCTGCCTCAATACCGGGGTCATCTATCTGACCCCTCGCCTGTTTGTGCTGTGCCGCGCTTCATTTCTTCCTTTCAGGCACCGGTCAGTGAAGTGCAACCGAAAGTCCAATTGGATCTCGCTGAAAACAGGGTTTTTAAAATAAATTGGAGTGACGGAATTACGGGAAATCCCGGATTTCAGGGAGCTGTTAGCGAGGCGTACTAAGTTTCAGAAGCGAATTTGTATTTCTTTATATTGAGCTGCTTAATTTTTCCGTCAAGCGTCGAACGCGGGATTCCGAGCTTGGCAGCCGCGCCGTCTGGCCCCGCCACTTTTCCTTTGCTCTGGGCCAAAGCGGCTTCGATCATTTCCCTTTCCTGATCCCGGAGGGTCTCTGTCAATGGACCCGATAATTCCGGCTCGTGTGGCTCTTGACTTGAAAGCCACGCGGGATCGACCCAAAGAGTGTCGCCGCTACAGAGGATCACGGACCTCTCGATGATATTCTGCAACTCACGAATATTGCCGGGCCAAGGATAGGACTGGCACAGCTGGAGCGTAGTCTTGTCGATCTTGTTGATTTGCTTTCGCGACTTTTCCGCATAGCGCTTCGCGAAGTACTCGACCAGCATCGGAATGTCTTCCGTCCGGTTCCGAAGAGGCGGCACGCGGATCGGGAAAACATTCAGCCTGTAGAAGAGGTCGGCGCGAAAGTTTCCTGAAGCGGTACTGGCTGCCAAATCGCGGTTGGTAGCAGCAATGATTCGAACATCGGTGGAAATAACACGACTACTTCCCACCCGTTCAAATTGGCGTTCTTGCAGCACTCGCAAAAGTGCGATCTGCGTTTCATGGAGAAGCTCGCCGATCTCATCCAGAAAAATCGTGCCAGAGTCCGCCAATTCAAATCGGCCTTGTCGACGCTGCAGGGCGCCGGTAAATGCGCCCCTTTCATGGCCAAACAGTTCCGAGGCGATGAGCGATGATGGAATCGCACCGCAATTGACAGTAATAAAGGCATGGCGAGCACGTTGCGAACCCTTATGTATGGCGCGCGCAATCAATTCCTTTCCGGTGCCCGTTTCGCCCGTAATCAGCACCGTTGAGTCGGTAGGCGCGACCTTCACGATGCTAGACAGGACAACTTTCAAGGCGGGCGAGGAACCCACGATCTCATCAAACATTAAGACCTGATCGATTTGCTCTCGCAGCGCAACGTTCTCTTGTCGCGTTCTTTCCTCCGCCTGCTTGCGATCCTCTATGTCGGTACCGGTTGCATACCAGCGGATGACCTCTCCTCGTTCGTCCCGCAGCGGGTTGTATTGGACCAGGAACCAGCGAAAGTGACCATCCTTGCGGCGCACTCGTCGTTCGTACTCGAACGGCACTCCTCGCGAGATTGCGGCCGCACGTTCGTCGCGCAATCTCTCGGAGTCCTCCGGATGGAATACATCACGAAATTTTTCAGATCCCAGTTCTTCTTTCGTCAGGCCGGTATACTCCAGAAATGCCTGATTCGCGGAGAGAAAGTTTCCGTCGGGCCCAATAGCGACGATAAGCTGAGGTATTGCATCGATGATTGTTCGAAGTTCCGCTTCCGATTTGGCTATTTTTTCGAACGCCTCCCCTAGCTCACCCTCAGCTCGCTTGCGGTCATCGATATCCGTCACCAAGTTATACCAACGGACAATGCGACCTCCGGCGTCACGCTGCGGACGGCCTCGTGCATGGAACCAACGGTACACCCCATCGGCTCCACGGCTACGATGCTCAAGATCAATCGGCTCTCCAGTTTCGATCGCGCGCCTCCAGGCATCGATCACGCGAGGAAGGTCATCCGGATGAAGGATTTCGGTGGTTGCCCAATTCTTCATTTCTTCAGCCGTCTTGCCTGTATATTCTAAGACTTGACGGTTGTGTAGTTCGACCTCGCCTGCCGCGTTGAAGGTAGACACAAACCCAGGAATGCTGTCGACGATCAGGCGCAGGCTCTGCTCATTCGATCGAAGGGTATCCTCAGCCCTCTTCCGGTCGTCAATGTCGGTCAACAACATGTACCAGCCGGCGATACGGCCTTCCATATCTCGCGCCGGTAGAGCGCGAGATTGGAACCAGCGGTACACGCCATCGGCACGCCGCTGGCGGAGCTCAAGAACATACGGCCTCTCGGTTTCGATCGAGCGCCTCCACGCGTCAATCACGCGAGGAAGATCATCCGGATGTACGGCGTCGCTAGTGGCCCAATTCTTCAATTCCTCGGGCGTCTTGCCGAAGTATTCCAAGACTTGACGGTTGAGAAGCTCGACCTCGCCCGGGGCATTCAGGGTGCACACCATCCCAGGAATACTGTCGACAATTAGGCGGAGACTCTGTTCGTTCGCACGAACGGCCTCCTCGGCACGTTTTCGATCTTCAAGATCCGTGTTCGTTCCATACCACTTCACAACCTTTCCCGAAGAGTTGCGCAAGGGACTGGCACGGAAGAGGAACCACCGAAATTCGCCGTCGAAACGGCGTAGGCGCGCTTCGATTTCACCAGCTTCCCCAGAAACCAGTAAGTTGCGCCAATAATCCGTGAGCTTAGCCCGGTCTTCTGGGTGAAGCGCAACAGTCCAACCCCAATCCACCGCCTCTTTCTCAGAGAGGCCGGCATAATCGAGCCAGCGCCGGTTGAGGAATTCGGCCGAGCCATCGGGACGGGCAGACCAAGCTAGCGCCGGTATTGTGTCGATGATGGTTCGCAGTTTGTTTTCAGAGTTCTTAATTTCGACGAGAGCCTCTTCGAGTGCTTGGTGTGATCGTTGGCGTTCAATCGCAATCAGTGCAATGTGCCCTGCGCCCTCGATGAGTTCGATTTCACCATCCGTGGGTGTCCGCGGCTCGGAGGAGTATAGGGCAAACGTACCAAGCACCTCGCCATCCTTCGTCAAAATCGGCTCGGACCACGCCGCGCGAATCCCGTTCTTGATAGCGAGGTCTCGATGCTCATCAAGCCAATTTATGTCGGTTGCAACGTCAGCGACGATGACTCGCTCTTTCGAAAACGCCGCGGCGCCGCAGCACCCTGCGTGCGGAGAGATGGTAAGCGGGCTGATTACTGGGAGCCAGTCGAGGGGGACAAGTGTGCCGGCGGTATGCCAAAGGCGTCCGCCGTCTGGATCCATCAACAAAACCGATGATATTACCGGCGAAGCCTCAACGTCGATTGAAGAGCACAAATCGTTCAGTATTTCGTTTAGGCTCGCGCCATCGGCGATCATCTCTAGCGTTCGCTTCTTCGCAGCTAATAAGGATTCCGCACGCAATGCGATTCTGGCATTCGGCGCTTCTTTGGATTCAGAGCCGTCCGGCTGTACCACGCCCGCAGTGTAACGGAGTTGTATCTTGTTGTCCGGCTCGGGTCGCGATTCCGCGGAACTCATGATGTCTCCATTCTGCGGGCCAGCTTATAACCAGTTCGTCATAAGGATACGCTTCAAAAGCCGCGCATGCCATTGCCGCGCGGCCTTTCTACCAGTTCGGATGGTTGGGGAGCGTGATTTAGATTGACGCTCTCGAATGGGGGGAGTGAGCGTGCTCACGAGGTAGGCGCGTCCGTCTCATCTGTCTGCGGCCACAGTCGTGGAAGCTCAGGCAAACTGACTTCGGAAAACGTTTTCCCCACAAAGGTCGGTTTGCTGCGCGATGGAGCCGCTCCCCGTCGAGATTGACATGTTCCCCGCACATTTTCGGTCAGGAGGCCAGCAGGAGGATATGTGTCCTAGAGGGGAAATTAGGAAGTGAGCTCAGTAGTCGCGGACTACCTCCTTAATGGAGCCGATTGGAGCCTTGCCGAGAGAGGTTGTGGACGCTAACTCACTGAAAAGAATGGTAGGCCCGTGCGGACTCGAACCGCAGACCTCTACCGTGTCAACAACCTTAGGTTTTACAACAACTTAGAAGACCGCGGGGACTGCCAAAGTACGCGGAAGTCGTACAAGACATCGCACTCTGTGGGTTGGGGTGTGGGTTGGAAATAAACACGGAGGCCTCGCCTTCCTGTATCTTCTAATAGCACAAATAAACTGTTCACGCTCTGGATTTGTGCGACCAAGTCAAAGTTTTTAGCCATCGGTGGGCTCGTCAGCCCAACAGCACACGGGCATAAGCTCTTCTCCAATGCAACAGTGACTGGAGGAGGGACCATGCGAGTCCGTTATCAACCGGGATATCTGCGGCTTGGCCAAAGGAAGAAGGGACCTGATCGCTGGGAGTTCCTGTGGTGGGACAGCGAAGCCAACGGAACACGCGTTCGGCGCAAAGACATCATTGGCACTGGGCCAACAGCGCAGCGATCAACCACATTCGCTGATCCCAAGTGACAGAGCCTCTCGCACTAGTCCCTTTCCCAGCAAGAGGAATAACCCGCTCATTGAGATCCTCCTTAAGAAGAAACGTCGCGGATTTCGCAGCCGGCGAGGCTTCACTATTTAGACGTTTCCTAGCTTGCTCGGACTACCTGCCTTCGTCTTTCTCGCGGGCCGTCAAGAGATTGTCGACGACAGTGTCCGCGACATCGCGTCCAAGACGGCTACCAGCGGTCAGGTCAAACCGGAAATGCTGTCCGGCAAAAACTCGGCTCAAGGTTGCTTCTTCAGCCGCTGCCGAGAAGCTCTGGAAGGAGCGCACCACTCCAGGTAAGACCTCGGATGTCACGTCAAAGTCGAGGTGGTCTCTGCGAAAGAACGCACGGAGCACTTCTGCGGCCGCGGCACTAAGCACGGCATGCGCTCCTGGATAGGACGGATCAGGAGCGGTCTTGCCCACTTCAGGAAGCCACCCCGGGTTGGCCAATGTCTCTGGGTTGCCGTCGGTGCCGGCTGCGCGAATAGCAGTAACTGGCCGCCAGAAGTTATACGTATATTTTGCGTCATAGAACGCGATGACGCCGTCTGCGAGGCTGAAGTTCAGCAGTGCGAAAAGACGTGCACTATCCGCAGTTCTCAGATTGTGAGTTCGCGCGGCTGTTTGCGTGATCTCGTTCCAATAGTTTTGGATGGCGCCGTTCCAAAATCGCCCCGTTAAGGCCTCGTCGGCCGTCGCGGTTGTGCTGTTTTCGATCCCCAGAGATTCTATTTCATTAAAAGCATCGGTGTACTCGTCGGTGGTCAACTTTGGGGGAGGGCCGGGGCGGAACTGATCCGCGCGATTCAAGGCAAACGGCGTGACATGAGACCACTGGGTGAGTTGCGGTTGTGGTGGAAAGTTAGGAGGTGTCGATTGGTAATCGCCTGGGGCGGTCCCGAATATGTAAGGAATGGGCGGGGCACTAGCGCCGTCACTGCTTCGCAGCGCCAGAATGTGATCCGCGACAGCCAAGCCTATAGCAATCCCTTGAGTCTTGCCCTTACTATCCGCAATCTGGCCCAATGATTGCCGAAGTGCAGCATCGAGAGAAGCCTTGAAGGTGGGATACAGTGCAACCAATACCTCGTGCGCGGCCGCGGCGGCCGCGGCTTCCTGCGAAGCATTTGGCGGCACATCTGGTAGCGTGACAAGGTAGGGTTTATGCCTCTGGTCTATCGCGTTGACGGCGTCATAAATCGCTGCGTGCATGATTGCAAAGCTACGGGTGGAGTGCATAGTTGCCGGCTGGGCGCCCGGCGTGCGGACAATCACCAGAAGCGTTTTATTCCATTGGATAACCGGGTTCAGTGCGCTTGTCGGAGAATTCCCGTCGCCCTCGGTAAGAGAAGATGCCATTGCCATGCTTGCATAGCTGGAAAAGGTGGCACACACAAGCAGGAAGATGATCTGGAGTTTCTTCATCAGATTCGCCCCTTCATTCGAATTTGCGCGAGGTGAATTTAGCCCGTGACGACAGTCGGTCGGCAGAAGCCGCCTCACACCTGCATAGACCGGCAGAGTGGCGAAGATATTCCCGAGTCCAAACCAAAAGTATGGAATTTCACTAAGCCAGATGGACCGAGCATTGTTGAATTCGTACAATCTCCGCTACTTAATGTGGCGGCCGATGGCCTCATTCCCATGGCAAAAGAGATCGCAGCATTCGAAGGTGGGAAGGCCCGGGACGGGTCCGGGCCTTTGGGGACGGGCTACGGGGTGTGGATTGGAGATTCAATTCGCGAGCGGGTTGATGTCGAATCCTATTTCTTCTGGCATAAACATAACTCATGCGCTACGGCGATCTTGCGAGCCTTTCTCTGGTTCAACCAAGCCACTATGGCGGTAATCATTTTTTCGCCTCCTTATTACTTTTCCGCCTTGCACTTATCTAGACTTGATTCGCGGTTGTTTTATTCCAGGAGCGCTTCCTACTGGCTCGCGATCTAACGCGGCCAATGGCTCGAATTCGGATGGGCAAAGAGGATTTACATTCTAGCTCAGGAGTGCGATCGAGAATGCTATCTTGACTTCATCTTTGACCTTTACAATGCCCCCAGCAATTTTGACTGGTGTGATTCCGAATGCCGTTTGTTTTAGCGCCACCGTTCCCTGATACAAACCATCTTTGAGTGCGACTTCAAACGAAATTGGATGGGTCTGCCCGTGCATATCCAAATTCCCGTGAACGATCCAGCGGTCCATTCCGTTGGGTTCCACTCCCGTGGACCGAAAATGAATTTCTGGAAAGTGGCCGACGTCGAGAACGTCGGCGCCTCGCATTGTCGCTAGAATTGTTGCACGCGTACCGTCAGATACTTCGGGATCCAATAAGCGAAGCTTAGGTGTGTCGACGCGCAGCTCTACGAACGGGATTTCGGAATCCTTGACTTCACCCCCAGCAATGGGCGCTTCAATTTCGTGATTGTGCGCAAGGCCAGCTAGGATACCGGTCTTGTAGACGTACACGGTTATGGTCGAGTGGGCACAGTCGATGAGTCGGGCCTCGGCGCCCGCAAAAGCAGGCGTGGCCGAAGACACCAGCAATGTAAGGACAACGAACGTCGTGGTTCTTCTCTTCAAACCAACCCCCGCCCGCGAGAATGTTTCTCTAAGGCACTCCATGTTTTCCTCTTTGAGCCATTTTTGAGTAATGGCTGTGTGGTCTACGCCGACCGAAGGCGTTCCCTCAAGATTCCGTCGAAAGGAGCCTGGAATCAGCTCGCCTTTGCGAGTCGATTTGGCAAGAGTAGTCGAAGCCGCATGTGGGCCCTGTGTAGCTGGGATTTGGAATTTTCCACGGAGCAGCCGACCATTTGCGAGATCTCATCGTGCTTGTACCCCTGGATGTCGTACAGAAGAAGCATTTTCTTGCAGCCCCGGGGCAGCTGGTTGATAGCCTTCACCAAATTGATGCGATCAATCAAGCCATTCAACTTGAGATCAGGTCGGCTGAATTCGACAGTTGGTTTCCGGGATTCCTCGTTGAGTTCGAGAGCCTCGTCCAGTGATATCATCGGACGTTTCCTTTTTCGAAAGCCCATCAGCACGATGTTCACCGTCAATCGGTGCAGCCAAGTCGAGAAACGTGAGTCACCACGAAAACTTTGAATTTTGCGGAAGGCTTGCAAGAACGCGTCTTGGGTAAAATCTTCCGCTTCAAGCGGGTCCTTCGACATATGTAGGCACAGGCTGTACACTCGCCGGCTATGTAGCCGATAAAGGCGCTCGAAGCCTTCCGAACTGCCTTCCTGGGCCAAGCGAATTGCCTCGTTCTCAGACAACTCATTGCTCGCCGACGGGTTCGAGCTACTCAAATTGAAATTCATACTTTTCCTCATTCCAATTACTCGACTCACGAGGATGTATTTATCCGATTCGCTTTCATTTCATCAGACTTCGTTCTGAGTAGAATTATTCCCGCCCCGCATTTATAGGACTCTAACCAAAAGATAGGGAATAAAAACAACTCAACCTCAGTCTTAGGGGTGAGCGATTGTGTGCTCGCGGCGCGGCCCAATTCATCATGTCCGAAGGCCGTGGTTGCGCCGTTCACTCGTCGCTCAACTATTCAGGAAAAAACAAAGGAGAAACAAATCTCATGTCACAATCCGAAGGCTTTTTAAAGGGTACGGCGAATCGCCGATCTTTCTTGAAAAATGGGATGATCACGGTTGGAGCAGTGACTGCAAGTGCTGGGCTGTTGACTGGAGGGATGTCAGCTTTCGGCCAGGAAGGATCAGGAAGTAGCGATGAACTCTCCAAAGGGGACGCGGCGATTCTGCAGCTTCTGCTGGCGGCGGAGGTCATCGAGACCGACCTGTGGCAACAATACAAGGAACTTGGTGGAGTAGAGGCCACCAACAGTGTAAGTCAACCGTACATCAACGCTCTTCAACAGCTTGATGGCGACATGCCGCAGTACATCTCCGACAACACGGACGATGAAATCAGCCATGTCGCATTCCTCACGGCGTATTTGAAATCCAAGGCTCAGAAGCCGGTCGACTTGGGCAAATTTGCAACCTTATCCCCAAGCACAGTGCCAGGAGTCACGCAAACCGGGCGGCTCACGAATCTGAAGCAGCTCAGTGTGGACACGACTTGGTGGACTCGTTATCGAAGCAAGGAGAACCCTGATTTTGGCGCCACGTTTCCACAAGCTGTCCCGAGTTTGGCTGCCGGACAGCATCCAGCAATTCCCACATCTCAAAACGACCTGAACGACCCGAACCATATCCAAGCTATTGCGAACACTGCTGGATTTCACTTTGGCTTTATCGAGCAAGCCGGCACCAGCCTTTACGCCACTCTCAGCCAGCGAGTGTCTAGTCCGGAAGTGTTGCGAATCACCATCAGTATCGGTGGGTCGGAGATCATGCACTTCCAGGTTTGGCATGACAAAGCAGGCAACGCGGTTGCATTAACAGACAATCAGGCTGGCGGCTCGCTGACGTTTATAAACCTCGCTCTAGGCCAACCCGAATCGCTCCAGGCGAACCTGATCATGCCCGAGCCAACTGACTTCATCAAAGGCCTGCCAGAGTGTGCGATTATTCGTCCCACAGGTCCCGGGCAGCTAGACGCAACGGGCGCCATTAACGGATTTATTGCTGATGGTCTTTTCATCGGTCAGCCCAAAGAATTCCTTCAACTGCTCCTCCATTTGGCAGAAGAGGCAGACGAGGCCAAGCGCGAGCTGTAATTGAGGGCGGGAACTGCCACTGGAAACCGAAAAATAAGGTCGCAGGTGGCGACAAGACTGCCAAAGTTCGAATTGCGGGATTTGGATAATCGTCTTGTCGCTACAAGCGACTTCTCCTGCTTTCTCGTTGGCCAAACGCTCGAAGCTTCTTCCCGCCCTAGGATTGCCGAAGCTTTGCGGGGAAGTTTCTAGAAGAATCTAGAAGCAATTTGGACTCCGTCCGATGTGACCCCAGGTTGGTAAGGCGAGGTGACGCACTGTGTTTCAAGTTTTACAGCGAAAAACTATCGGCCCTCGGGAGAAGTGCAGTGAAATTGCGGGGATTCAATTCATCAATACTTTCGGTCGTTTCATCTCAGTTGGGACCGTTCTCGCGGGCGGTGGCATCTCGCCACCGCCAGCGATTTGATGGTCGGAATTGCGCGGTTTGCTTTTAGTCACCAGCTATCGCGGCCTGACGCTTGCTTTGCACCTTGGCCATCACTGTGTGTTGCTTGGCCTGTGCAAGCTTTTGTTCTTCCGCATGGGAGTATACGAATTGATGGCCTGAGGTTCGCCCGGGATAAAACCAGGACAAGATCGTCTCGGGTTCCAATTGTTCGCGTTCCGCAAACGTGATCGTAGTTTCGTTGGCCGCCGTGAGGGTCTCGGCATTGTTGGTAAATACCCTCGCGTACAGCGTGGATCGGTCAGAGTTGAAAATCTCGACGATATTACGGGAACCGAAGTTGTCATCTAGCATGAACCAGTAGGTTCCCGCAGGCAAAACGCGTCCGGGAATTTGGACCTGCCGATTGAAGGTAAGCTTGAGAGCCTGATCGTTTTCGGCTGCCCGTGCAGAAGGCAGCAGGATGAGGAATGCGAGTAAAGATCCCAGGGTGACGAAAGTTTTTCGATTGTTCATTTTGTTTCTCCTTGCTCTGACTGACCGCCGCCACGGTCGTTTTATTCCCGACTCGCTAACGAAAACTTTTTATAACTAAGCGCTCGCCGCCCTTTGAGTCCACCTATTCCTGACAGACGGCGTTTCCTGTCATCGGGAATAAAAAGGGAGGGGCTGTGGTCTTAGAGTCGGATAGCTGACGGACTACGGAAACACACTAAGATGTCGGATACCGAGAGACGCGAACGCTTCGAGCAAACTGTCCTGCCTCATCTGGACGCAGCGTACAACCTGGCACGTTGGCTGACGCGAAACGACCAGGACGCCCAGGACGTGGCGCAGGAAGCGTGTTTGCGCGCCTTCCGTTTCTTCGACCGATATCAAGGTGGGAGTGCGCGGGCATGGTTGCTGACAATCGTGCGAAACACTTGCTATACATGGTTGCACAAGAATCGGCACTCCGATTCGACTGAGTTCGATGAAGAGATTCACAGTTCCGAAGTCTGTGGCAGCACTGATCCTGAGGTTCAAGCTTTGACCGCCGCTGAGAAAGAAACAGTGAATCATGCGCTTGAAGACCTGCCGGATGTATTCCGTGAAGCGCTCGTGCTGCGCGAGATGGAAGGAATGTCGTACAGGGAAATCGCCGACGTTACGTCGGTTTCTCTAGGCACCGTAATGTCCCGATTAGCGCGGGCGCGAACGCGATTACGCCACTCGCTGACCGTCGAGTTCAGTAGGAGGTTCTGAAGTGAGCTGTGACCTAACACAACGCTTCATTCCCGGCTACATGGATGGTGAGCTCGATTTGGTGCGCACGATCGAGATGGAGACCCACCTGAAGGATTGCCCCGCTTGCGCACACAAATTGGAAGACCAGCAGGGAGTACGCGCGGTACTCCGGCGGAGCTCGCTGGCTTATGTCGCACCGGCAGTTTTGCGGGACCGAATCCAATCATCCTTACGCGCATCGGCGAAAGCGGATGTGGAAGTTCGAGAGAGTGGGATTCAATGGCGGTCGCTGCGCGTCTTCCGATGGGCGGGAGCAGTTGCGGTATTCGTTTTATTTTCTCTGAGCGGTTGGCAGTTGACCGCCCCTCTTCGCGAACCTTCCACTGATCAACGAATTGCGGCAGATGTTTTCTCCAGCCACGTGCGCTCGCTGGAAGCCAACCACCTAATGGACGTCGTTTCGACCGACCAGCACACCGTGAAGCCCTGGTTCGATGCCAAGCTCGATTTTTCACCGCCGGTCGAAGATCTGGCGAGCAACGGTTTCCCGCTTGTTGGCGGACGTCTCGACTATCTCGAAGGCCGCGAAGTCGCCGCGCTGATCTATCAAAGGCGCAATCACTTCATCAACGTGTTCGTGTGGCCAGATTCCAATGAAACCAACTCTACCCAGTCAGTCAAGTCACGGCAAGGCTACAGCATTATGCGATGGTCGCGTGATGGTTTTCAGTGCTGGGCCGTGTCGGACATAGGTGGGTCCGAGCTCGCAGAGTTTGTCCGGCTACTCGAAAACTACACCTCCTCGGAACCGAACTAAAACCAGACGAAATGACGGGAGCGTTATGAAGAAAGTTATGTGGCCAATAACTTTAGTTCTGCTTATTGCGACCAGCCCTGTATGTGGAAAGAAGAATCCGCCGCATCCGTTCAGTTTGCCATTCGTGGTCAACCTGAATGGGGCGCAAGTGCCAGCGGGAACCTATGAACTGACTTGGGAAACCCAGGGCTCAGCGGCGCGCGTGACCATGTGGAAGGATGGGCGATTCGTGGCCACCGCTCCCGGTGCCTGGGTGAAAAGCGGGGTCAAGTACTCTGAAGACGAGGCGCTAATTCGTTTGAACTCCGAAGGTTCTAGATCACTTGTCGAAATTCGCATCGGGGGCACAGCCCGAGCCATTGTGTTTGACGCTAGTGGCAACACGGTTCATTACTCCGCCACGAAGCGCTGATCCGGTGCGCTGTCCCTCGGTTGTCGAGGCGCGGCTTGCGCGTGATTGACTCCCCCATTTCGGGGAATAGTTGTCGGCGAACTAGAGTCTAAACATTGAGGATAGCGCGCGGCGCACGGCACGATCGGCTCGATGCTGAAGGCGTGGCGCGACGAAATAACAATTGAGGAGGTCCAAGATGCGACCCTGTACGGCAATCTTGAAAGGGCGAGACAGCTTGTGCGATGGAACGACTGGTCTGTACTTTGAAAAGCCTGATGGCTTCAAGTTCAAGCCAGGTCAATTCGCCAATTTCACTCTCGATTCAGTCATTACGACTGATCCAGGTGGCATCACTCGGTCTCTGTCAATCGCCAGTGCGCCGCATGAGAAAGACCTGATGGTCGCAATGCGCATGCGTGATACTGGATTCAAGCGAATCGCAAGCGCATTGCCAATTGGCGCCCCATTTCTCATGGAAGGTCCCTATGGCAATTTGATTCTTCACAAAGACGTCGCACGCCCAGCTGTCTTTCTTGCAGGTGGCATCGGCATCACACCCTTTCGGAGCATGATCCGGCATGCAACAGAAGTTGGAACCGCACATAGAATCTTCCTGTTTTATTCGATCCGACGGTTCGAGGAGGCTGCGTTCCTGAAGGATCTGCGAGAGATTCAGGAACTGAATCCCCGCTTCAAATTTATCCCGACGATCACCCATCCCAACGGCATGCGGCACGACTGGCGAGGGGAACTTGGGCACATCACTGAACCGATGCTCAGGAGCTGGATTCCAGACTTTGAAGATCCCATTTTCTACACAGCTGGTCCCCCTGGAATGGTTGCTGGCATGCGCGAGATGCTCGGTGTGGCCGGCGTGCCTGACGATAACATCCGCGCTGAGGAGTTCGCTGGCTACTAAGTCTGAGTATCTCCTGACTGTACAGTACCAGGCAAAAGTCTAGAAGCTCTGTAGGGTGCCGGTTGCGACCTAGCGGCTCAGCGCAGCTGAGGAAGTGTGCGCAGTGGAAGGTTTTCTCGGTTCTCATGCTGGTTTTGGCTCAGATCTGAATCTTACGATTCAGATCGCGATGGGTGTGGCTTTGATCTCCGGTGCATTCTTGGCTCGGGCCAAGCGTTTCGCGGCACATGGTATTTGTCAAACTGTCGTCCTGGTCTTGAACCTGGTACTGATTTGCTTCCTGATGTGGCCGTCCTTTCACTCGCACGTGCTGCCTCGCCTTCCGAAGCGTCTTGGAAAACGATTCTACGCCGTTGCGACAATCCACGGGTTCTTAGGAGTACTGGCGGAGATTCTTGGCCTATATATCGTCCTCGTTGCCGGAACCAACGTTCTCCCGAAATCGTGGCGCTTTAAGCGATGGAAACTCTGGATGCGAGTTGAGCTGGCCCTCTGGTGGTTTGTACTGATGATGGGAGCTCTGACCTACTGGGTCTGGTACGCCGGATGAAAATACCTTCGAAGGTGTTTCGCGGAACGGGAATATCAAGGGCGCCGCCTTGGTCTCTAGCTTCGGGGGCTCCATGGACGATACCAACGCGATCAGAGTTCTTCTCGTGGGCGACAGCCCGCAGTCGTTCTTCCTTCATCAGAAGCACTTGGAGAGGAACGGATGCGAGTGCGAGTATGCAGAGTCCGAACGAACGGCATGGGAGATGTTAAGCCGGCGTCAATTTGACCTTGTGCTTAGTCTGCACCCTAGCAGAGGGGCCAGCTGCCCAAGTCTGGGCGTCCTGCTGAGCGGCTCACAAACCACACTGTTCTACGCGTTACGCGTAGAAGTGGGCTATTGGTGGGTGCCTATGCTCAGGTTGGGCGAAGAATGTTTTGGAGCGCCTGTGTTGCGACCGAGCGAGTTTGCTAACTCACTTAATGAGCTACTAAAGGAAATCAGAGCCGACGCCACGTGGAGCGAAAATCCAGTACAAACGGAGTAACGGCCACTGTCCCTACGAAACGAAAAGGACACGAGGAATAAGGTTGGGGTCGGGACCCGACCTGGGGCATTAGCGACATTGACCTCCACGATAAGGCGATAGCGGAGACGAGACGCAGTTTCCACAAAGCGGGGACACTCGGCGGAATCGCCAAGCGCATCACGGACTTTGTTGATCGCTTTGTTGAGCCCGGAGCCCGGAAGGAATCGCTAATGTCATGAGCAGCCCGAATAACACGAATATCTTTTTCGAGTAGTCCTATATCTTGTAGTTTGTACTTTAACTTAGCTTTAACTAGACTTGTGTCAGATTCGGAGGCGAAGTGATTGGTTGTCACGCTGAGAAAAAGTTGACAGAATTAATACAATTGCTTGATTTCGAAGCCGCGATCTGGAATGCATTCGGAGTTTTGTCCCCGTTTGGCGCAGCAATTCCTTTTTCCCGGCGGTTTGATGCTTCCGGAGGACCGATGCTCTGTTCGAGCCCACATGATCAGGCTTCGGCACACTCGAATTCATGGTCTTGGCGTTCTGGAAGATGCGATCTGCGCGTTGATTCGCGTTTCTCTCTCTCGCGACTCCGAAGTGCCTCCTGTAAAAGCTCACGAAGCCGGAGTCGCGCCTTGTATAACTGGGACTTCGAATTCCCGCTTGAGCATCCTAGAATCTTGGCAATTTCATGGTGTTCGTAGCCTTCAACATCATGGAGGATGAACATTTCCTTGTATCCCTCCGGCAGCTGCTCGATGGCCCTCCTGAGGTTCACACGATCAAGCGCACCGCTGAGTCGAAGGTCAGGTCCGCCATGTTCCATGAGAGGCCCGGATTCCTCGTCGCTTTGTTCTGAATTATTGGCATCGATTGACACCTCCAGGTGCCGTAGCTTGCGTAGCCTCACAAGCACAACATTGGTGGCTAACCGATGCAGCCAGGTGGAAAATCTTGCTTCACCGCGAAATGTGTGAATCTTGCGGAATAGAAGTAAGAAGGCCTCCTGAGTCAAGTCCTCGGCTTCGCGATCATTCTTTACGATCCGCAGGCAGAGCGCGTAGACACGTCTGCTGTATCGTCGATAGAGTTGCTCGAACGCTGCGGCATTGCCTTGTTGGGCGAGCCGAACCGTGTCTTCCTCCGTAAAGTCGTGAACCTTCAGTTCTTGATCCGCACATCGCGGCATCACAGTACACCTCCCGAAGTTTGCCTTGGCGGCGGTCTATAAGTGAATTTTTCAGAGACTCAGAGCGGGCCGTTGACTCCGCTGACAAATCCACCGACATGCCCTGTTAATAGAGTCATGGCAACCGCAACGAATTCGACGGCTAGCCGAGCACCCGGTGAATTGAATTGCGGTTTACGTTGTTCCTTGATGTGGAACCAACAAACGAGCCAAATCAGTGCGCTGGAACAAAACGCCAGGATCAAATGCAGCTTCAGATTCCCCTTAATACGAGCGCCCTCAAGCTGCCATTGCCAGGCTAGAAGGCCCGTTGCGATCGTAGGCACCGCCGAGATCGCCGCGACAATCACGGTGTAGTACGCCGCGCGAAGCAGAGCGAGGCTCTGCTTGCGCAGCGACAGTAAATCAAAGAGGACGCTTACAAAAGTCAGGGCAATGGGAAAGTGGACCATCGCCACATGCTGTGCGTGCTTGGCGAGGAGGACCGACTTCAGATCAAACGGATTCATACGGAGCTCCTTGCATTACTGCACCACGATTTTTGCCGTCATTTTCGGGTGAATTGCACAATAGTAATTGTACGTGCCAGGTTTTGTGAAAGTGAACGAGAACCGGTCATCCGTATCGAGCGCCTTGGACTTGAACATCTTGCCGTCATCGCTGGTGACGACATGCGGCACATCGTCGTTGTTCATCCATGTGACCGTGGACCCGGCGGGAATGGTGATCGTCGCCGGACCAAAGCTGAAGTTGTCGATCTTGACCGTGGTGCTGCTTGCGGGTTTGTCAGCAGGGCTCGCTGCCAAACTCGGCAAGGTTCCTTGGGCCAAAGCAAGAGCTGCCACTACCGTAGCCACGAATCCGAACATCCAGATGATTCTTTTCATTTCTGTTCTCCTTTGAAATATTCCTTTAACGCTTCTCGACTTATCTCGGATTACGCCAAGGGGGAATCAACAATCGCGAGCGAGTGATTGCCTTGCACGTAATTCACGTGGGAAATTCCCAGAACGCTGCGCAATTGATCCGCGGGTACTTTCATCGGACCTGGCGATGGCGCGGTGCCCGGCGCCGGCTGAGGGAAGGCGGTTGACAGAGCCGTGTGGAACGTGACGTTGCCTTCCACCTTTTGCATGATCTGATGGATGTGGCCGTTCAGAATTGAGACGGAACCGAAGCGCTTCAAGTATCCGAGCGCCTGCTCGCTGTCATCAGTGCCCCAGCCCCATTCGGGATAGACCGCCCAGAGCGGGATATGAGCGAAGACGACAATCGGCGTACTGCTTTTTAAGTTCCTTACATCATCCTGAAGCCATTTGAGCTGGTCGGAGCCGAGGGAACCGAGGCCGCCTGCTTTGAGGTCCACGACATTCACGAGGCCGATGAAGTGCGCACCCTTGTGGTCAAAGCTGTACCAGCCCTTTCCTTTCGTGTCCTTTCCGAACCGATCGAGGTATTGCTGGCCATCGTCGGTGAGAACGTCGTGCTCGCCGGGAACGAAAAAGATCCGCCCCGCCTTGGCGCCCTTGAGGACTTGCTGGGCAGTGTCAAACTCGGATGGTTTGGAAAGTTGCGAAATATCTCCGGTGTGCAACAGGAAGTCCGGAGCAGCTGCCGAACTGTTAATTCGGTCGACGGCGATTTGAAGCGTCGCGGTGACGTCGGGATTGGCTTCCTTGCTGAACCCGATGTGAGAGTCGCTGATTTGGATGAAGCTGAAATCCGCCCCTTTCATTTTCTCCATGTCCATCCCGCTTGCGGCACCCTGCAGTAACGGCACGGATTTCAGAATGCCGCCGTGAACCGAGTACAGCACCCCCGTGCCGGCCCAGGCCATGCACTGCAGGAATCCCCGGCGGTCGATGCCATCCTTGTTGAGATTGTCGCGAATAAATTTTGCCATGATGTTTTTTCTCCTCCGGCGGGCGCGGGCTGTAGAATGCTTGCCGCACGCGGCCTTCGGTACGTAAGACTTGGGCGGGCGGCGTTTATTCCCTCCAAATGACATATTTTCATCAGCGGGAATAAAAAAGGCCGGACCGCAGTCTTGTAGGGTAGGACCTAAGGAGAAGCGACGGACCCCACGGGTGTTAGAGACCGTTAGACGCGAACGCTTTGAGCAAACCGTCCTGCCTCATCTGGACGCGGCGTACAACCTCGCGCGCTGGCTGACGCGAAACGAACAGGACGCTCAGGACGTAACCCAAGAGGCGCTCTTGCGCGCCTTTCGCTTTTTCGACGGGTACCAGGGTGGGAATGTGCGTGCCTGGCTGCTGACGATAGTGCGCAACACGTGCTACACGTGGATACAGCGAAATCGGCGTGGTGACCGGACTGAGTTATTCGACGAAGAGATTCACAGCATGTCGTTCGCTGGTGGCGCCGATCCTGAAGCTCAAGTTCTCGCCGGCGCGGACAGAGAATCATTGCGACGTGCACTCGAAGACCTGCCGGATGTATTTCGGGAGGCGCTGGTACTACGCGAGATGGAAGGGATGTCCTACAAAGAGATTGCCGACGTCACTTCCGTATCGTTGGGCACGGTGATGTCACGGCTGGCGCGAGCGCGAACCCAACTACGGGAGTCCCTATGCGTAAGTCTGGGTAAGGAGCCCTGAAGTGAACTGCGAGCTGACACAACGCTACGTTTCCGGCTACCTGGATGGTGAACTCGATCTGGTGCGTACTATCGAGATGGAAAGCCACCTTAAGGGATGTCCGACGTGCGCCCAAGAGCTGGATACCCTGAAGGGGTTGCGTGCTGCCTTGCAGCGCAGTGCGCTCGTGTATCCAGCGCCGTCTGCATTTCGAGAACGAATTCAAACCTCTCTACGCGCATCGAGCAGGGTTGACGTTCAAGAGAGGAAGCTTAGGTGGCCGTCTGTCAATATTTGGCAATTAGCGGGTGCCTTTGCGCTGCTCGCATTGATTTCCATTACTGGTTGGCGGTTGACTGCCCGTCTTCGCGCGCCTTCTGGCGAACAGCAAATCGCCGCGGAAGTTTTCGCGAGCCACGTGCGATCGCTGGAAGCCAACCATCTGATGGACGTTGCCTCCACCGACCAACACACTGTGAAGCCGTGGTTCGACGGCAAGCTCGATTTTTCGCCTCCGGTCGAAGATCTGGCGAGCGACGGATTCCCACTAGTCGGAGGGCGGCTCGACTATCTCGAGGGGCGAGAGGTCGCCGCGCTCGTCTACCAGAGACGCAAACACTTCATTAATGTGTTCGTGTGGCCTGGTTCCGCTGAAACCAACTCAACCCCGGCAATCCAACCACGGCAAGGCTACAACATCATGAGGTGGTCGCGCGGTGGCTTTCAATTCTGGGCAGTATCGGACGTAGCTGCGTCCGATCTCGCGGAATTTGTCCATATGCTTCAAGCCGGCGCACCCCCACAAGCGAAGTAGGGATAAACTCGCCCTTCCGGTTTCGGGCGCCGCCGCGCTCGCCGTCCCGCCCGCTTCCTTCGCGACCTGGCGCTGCATTCCTTGTCCGCATCCAACGACCGTGAGCGGCCATGGCTATGCACTCGATCAAAGCCAGTCTGTCAGTCCGGCTGCCACCTAGTACGGTTGTCACACACTTTTAACATTCAACGCGGGAATAACGGACTATCCCACGAGGTCCTAGCGTTTTGTACGGGTCTTCTATCTGCTTCTCAAGTCATAACTCGAGGAGAATCGTTCAATTCTGCCTAGGAGGTAGTGCGATGATACACAAATGGATTGCTAGCGCGATTTTATTTATGAGTTTAATGGTCTCTGGTCTCGTCGACGTTTCGCAGCCGTCTCCAACCGAAGCGCCCGCTGGTTTTGACACGCCGACCCTCGCGCAAAACCCTGGATCTCAAAGCAGTAGCAACGGCACTGCAGAACCACCGGGTGACAGCTATGTGCTCGACCAAACCAGGTTCGAACAAGATCACGACGCCAGCACCGGGCTGGGTCCGGTATTCAATTCCAGAGCCTGCGCGGATTGCCATCAGAATCCCGTCAGTGGCGGATCAAGCCAGTTCACGGAGATTCGCGCGGGACACCTGGACGCCACCGGCAATTTTGTTCCCGCGACGGTGCCCATCAACGATGGAGCTAACTCCATCGCCCTGCGATCCATAATTAACGATCGCGCACTGATCCCTCAAGCTCAAGAGCACGTGCCTGATACGGAAAACATTCGAGCCTTACGGGCCGCTCTCAACACGCTAGGCGACGGATTTGTCGAGGCCATCGACGATAGCACCTTACAATCTATCGCTCAGCGCCAACTTGAAGTCAGTGAAGGCCGAATTCACGGCGAAGCCGTCGAAGTCCCTGTTTTGGAATCGCCCGGACAGTCGCGTATTGGCCGCTTTGGCTGGAAGGATCAACACAGCAGCCTACTCTCCTTCATCGGCGATGCTTATCTGAATGAGATGGGAGTAACGAACCGTTTGCGCCCCAAAGATGTCACAACGGTCGGCAAAGTCACCCAGGATCCGGAGGATACTCCTGACAATCTCGGCTTGGCCGATATCGACCACTTCGCCGAATTCATCCGCGGGACGAAGGCTCCGCCGCGCGATGCTGTCCTGTCTGCAACCCCGGCCGCCCAAGAAGGCCAAATTCTATTCGAACGCATCGGCTGCGCCACGTGCCACGTCAGCACCATCGTCACCGCTCCTGCGGGAACTATCATTAACGGCGGAGCATTCACGGTTCCAGACGCCTTGGGAAATAAGATCATTCATCCGTATAGCGACTTCTTGCTCCATGACGTCGCAACTGGCGATGGCATCGTCCAGAACCCACCGGAAGATACCGCCAACAAGTTGCGCACGGTTCCCCTATGGGGCCTCCGCATGCACCCTCGGCACATGCACGATCTCAAATCCTTAACCTTAGAAAATGCCATCGAACGTCACGGCGGCGAAGCGGAACAGGTAAGGGATCATTTCCGCGAGCTTAGCCCCGAAGAAAAGCAAGCGCTCTTTACGTTTTTGAACTCGCTGTAGAAATTGCCGACCTGTTGAGCACTCGTTCATCGCAGACAAGCGGCAGGTGTGGCATATGCCATGCCTGCCTGCCGCTTCCATCCCTCCGCGGCGTGAGTGCACCTCGACGCGGTTCCGCTGGCGTTCCGTCTCGGATGAGCATCCATCATCGAGCTTAATCACAGCGACCGAAGCCTACACTTCTCAGGAGAACTACGGACGCACGGAGTCGTTCACTGCCGGATTGCCCGTCATCCGAGCACAATCCGATGGGAGCCTCCGCTGGCCAGTGCCCCGGCGGTGAGCAAGTTTGGCGGCATAGTTCTGTCACAGTGTGGCGCGGCGTGTGTCTAACTCATTAGAGGAGACACAAACATGAGCGTGAATGAACTCCAAGCCTTAGCAAACCAGTTCGCCGACGCTTTCGATCAGCGCAACGTCCAGCCCATCCTGGACATGCTCTCCGAGGATGTGGAAGTGTTCGACCACGTTCCGTATCGGTTCGACGGCAAGCCGCTTTTCGCCAAGTATCTCAACGAGGTGGTGGGTGGCTTAGCGTCAGCGAGCTTCGGTTTACGGCAACCATCGTGCCGCGTGTATGGCGATACGGTTGGAATCGTAAATGCCCACGACATGTTTACGGGAGTAACGAAAGACGGCAAAATTATCTCGATCCATGGCCGAACTACCTTGGTCTTCATCAAACAAAGCGGGCAGTGGAAGATTGTGAGCGCCCACTTCTCTGCAATACCCAAGGCTCTGTGAGAATCGAGCCAGGGCATATGGGCGCTTGGAGGTGCACCATGAATATCAATAATCCGCTTGCAGATAATTCCCCCGACCACGAGGACCAAAGCCTTGTCCTACGCGCCCGCTCGGGAGATCACCAGGCGCTCGAAGACCTGGTCCAGCGGCACCAAACGTGGATCTACAACATTGCCATTCGCATGCTCCACCATCCGCAGGATGCTGAGGACACCACGCAAGAGATCCTCATCAAAGTACTCACCCGGCTCTCATCATTTGAAGGACGGAGCAGCTTCCGCACCTGGCTTTACCGCATCGTAGTCAACCACGTGCTCAACATGAAACGCGGGCGGGTGGAGGTGCAGCATGAGTCCATCGATTTCGCTGCCTACGGCGCGGCGCTCGACGCCACGCCAGATTTA